>Ga0226835_1000435_pt1 | contig 49107 bp, 39 predicted proteins | sample LAC_MetaG_1_FD_163627 | JGI IMG/M metagenome (GOLD analysis project Ga0226835, IMG submission 163627) | Anaerobic ammonium oxidizing microbial communities from anammox membrane bioreactor (MBR) in UC Berkley, California, United States -... | ecosystem: Engineered > Bioreactor > Anaerobic >...
AGGGCGATCTCTTCCGCTCCGCGTGCTGCGATATTCAGCCCAATTGGTGAATGGATTCGGGCAATCTCTTCGTCTGTGACCCCCAACTCTTTCAAATCACGTACATGATTGGCAAAATTCTTTTTCGAGCCTAATGCTCCAATGTAGCGGGCTTCATTCCTGCAGGCAGCCTCTAAAGCCGGCACATCCAGTTTATCATCATGAGATATCACCACCAGGTAGGTACCCTGATCCCAGGGATAGGTTGAGAAGAATTCTTCTGGCCATTCCTGCACCAATTGATCTGCATGCGGAAACCTTTCCAGATTGCTGAAGCCTTTCCGGGGGTCGACAACAATCGTGTGAAACCCCAGAATTTTGGCATAATGCACCAAAGGAATAGCGATATGAACCGCACCGACAATAACCAACTTGGGCGAAGGTGTCAGAATGTCAAAAAATACTTCGACTGTCTCCTCTTTGCTTTGCAGGTTAACCCGTTGACTCTTTTGGGTTCTTAGTACTTCCGGCAGCATAGCATGAATAACTACCGCTAATTCGGGATCAGACAGCGTACTTAATTTCTTTCCATCTGGATAAGCATACACTTTCTCTCCTGCTAATCCTCCTGTCAACACTGTTACCACCGCTGCCAGGTGGTCCTTCCTTAAATCGTCTTCCATACGATCAAATTCTGGCTTACTCAAGGGTTCTAGCCACACTTCGATCGTACCCCCGCAGGCTAACCCAACACTGACTGCCTGGTCCTGCGTGACGCCGTAGTGTAACAGCCTGGGCTTTCCAGTCTTAAGCACCTGCAAAGCCTCTGCAACCACTGCGCCTTCAACACAACCCCCGCTCACCGAACCCGTCATCATGGATTCTGAATTCACCGCCATTTTTGCCCCTAACCCTCGGGGTGCAGAACCGTAAATCTCCACCACAGTTGCCAGGGCGACTTTCTTCCCCTGGTCGTACCAGTCACGCATCGGTTGTAATATTTCACGCATTTTTTTGCTCCTTGCTCAGCTTTTAGAAGATGGTTTTCGCGCCAACATACGTGTCGCCAATTGTGGTTTGCCTTTTGCCACAGCCATCACATTTTCATCATACACAATTATTTCCCACCCTGTAAACGAATGGTATAACTCATCCGGTTGCAGTAAAAATTCCTTGCGAACATGCGATTGATCCTGTTGATCATCAGAACGCATCGTTTCAAACATCAAATAACCACCCGGTTTTAGGAATCGATCAAAAAGAGGAAACATATCCCGATCCAAAAACCAAAAATTCAGGATTACATCCAGGCTGCTTTCAGGCAGGTTGATTTGAGGTAAATTAATTAACGCTACCCGGATTTGGGGATACTCTTTTAACGCTTTTTTTAAGGCAACCCGGGAAATATCTACTCCCAATACTTTCAAACCGCGTTGGGATAGCAAGTTAGCATTATGGCCTTCCCCCATAGCGACATCCAGTGCCCAGCCTTTTTCAGGTAATAGATTTAGATATTCCTGTAAAAAAGGCCTCGGTTTTGCCAGATTATGCCCGCTGATTTGATAACGCTCGTCCCACTCTTTAGCTGGATCCCAATTCAATTTTTTCCACCTTTTCAACAAAACGCCCATTGACTAACAAAGTTACCAAACGCCCATCAATCGTGAGCACATTTACCTCAGTACCATAGGTTTGGGTTAATTTCTCAGAGGTCATTACTTCTTTAATTCTACCAGCATCCAGAACCGCGCCTGCCTTTAAGAGGATCACATGATCAGCGATCATAGCAGCGGCATCCGGGTCATGCGTACTGAACACAATGGTTACTCCTTTTTGCGAAAGGATATCCAGAATTTTTAACAACCGCCCTTTATTGCTCAGATCCAGGTGTGAGGTCGGCTCATCCAGCAGGAGAACCTGTGGTTGTTGCACCAGAGCGCGCGCCAGCACTACCATCTGCTGCTCACCACCACTTAATTCTGTCACCGAGCGACTCTCCAGATGGCTGATTTCGAGCATGTTCAAGGTGTCCCGCACCAGGGCGATATCCTCTTCTTTAGGCATATCCAGGAAGCCGATTTGGGGTGTCCTGCCAAGCAATACATATTCGATCACTTTAAAGTTAAAGGGCACAACTTCCGATTGCGGTACCAGAGCAATCACCTGGGAGAGTTCCGCGCGCTTATAATCATGGATTTCCTTACCAGCAATCCAGATTTGCCCACTCTGCGGCGCCAGCAAACCAAGAATGGTATGCAGCAAGGTGGTTTTCCCGGTGCCGTTAGGACCCAAAATAGCGGTGATGGTTCCCTTTTCAACCGCCAGGGTAAGGTCATTTAAGATCGTTTTTCCCGGATCATAATGGAACTGAACATTCTTAAGTGCAATCATCTCGTTCATCGGATTTTTATCCTCGAGCGATTAATGATCACCACAAACAATAAAGCGCCAATCAATGAGGTCAAAATCCCTAAAGGGATCTCACCCGCCAGTAAGGTGCGCGCCAGATTATCACAAATCACTCCAAAGATCGCTCCGATCAGCATCGATCCTGGCACAGTAAATTGTCCGTTCGGGCCAAATAACTGCCGGGCAATCTGGGGGACAATCAATCCGACCCAGCCCACAATCCCGCTCACAGCCGTTAAGACAGCCGTAGCTGAGACAGCCGCAATTAAAAGAATGAAACGTTCTCGGGAGGTCTCTGCGCCTAAAGAAAAGGCTGTGTCCTGCCCCAATGAGAGCACATTCAAGCGCCAGCGCATCAAATAAACGACCAGCAGCCCAATTACGACTACCGGGGCAATATACATTAAATCTTTCCAGGTTACGCTCCAAAGCCCGCCTAATAACCAGAAGGTGATTTCCTGCAACTGGGTTAATGGGTCAGCCAGATATTTTAGAACGCCCAACCCGGAAGAAAATAAAGCAGAGACGACAATCCCCGAAAGGATTAACCGCAAAACCCAACCGCCAAACTTAATTGTCCGTGCCAGTAAAAATGAACCAGCCAATCCTAAAAAAGCAAACAGGGAAGCCGAAAGTTCAACGGTGAGGCGATTCCCACCGAAATACAAAATCCCAATAGCTGCTCCAAAAGCTGCTCCTTGCGAGACCCCTAAAAAACCGGGTTCCACAATCGGGTTGCGAAAGATCATCTGCAGAACGGTGCCACAAACAGCCAGCGTAGCCCCCAACAATGCCGCTGTCAGGATTCGGGGAACACGCAACAGCCAGACCAGGCGCTGCGCCACGGCATCATCCATCAGCACCTGCAATGGCATCCAGAATGGCCGCGGATAACGCCCGATAAAAATGGATAAAGCCAGAAAAATCAAAAGGAATATGGACAGAAACAATAAGCGTCGATATTGTTTTGCCCATATCCCTTTGTGTGTGTTCATGGTATTTATTTTATCTCATCCAGAAGTGGAAGGATAGAATTGCTTATTTCCTCATCCGATAAGCCGTACATTTCGTGATAAAAATTGACCACTTGTGCCCGCAAATCAATATCTGTGGTTCTTTGCGGTTGGATAACGGTCGCCATCCATTGTTGTCCTAAAATCCAACGTGGGTCAATTAGATCCCAACTGGCAAAGTCAGCCGGGTAGCCAAAGATCTGTTGATTTTCAACTGCTTTTAAACCTGCCCAGGTTGGGCTGGCCATCAGCTTTTGGGCTGTCTCAACTGAATCGCCATTGTAATTGACCACAAAAACCATTTCCGGATTCCAGGCAGCGATCTGTTCCAAGCCTATCTGAATCCAGCCGTCTCCTCCGGCATCAATCTCTGTCCAGATGGGGCTACCGCCCGCTTTTTCCACCATGGTCGTTTGTAAATAACTAACCGGGGGAACTTTGAAAGAAACCTCTCCACCATCTTCACTATATTGCAGCACCAATACAGATGGTTTATCTTCTTCTTCCAAACCAGCCAGGCGGTCACTTAATTGTTTTTCAATTTTATGATAGTAAGCAATGATCTCGTCAGCCCGGGCACTATTATCGAATGCTTTACCCAGTGCACGAATGTCTTCATAGAAGAATTCCGGGGTTTCCAGGTTCATGCCCATCACCGGGATAGAAATTTCCTGCAGTGCACTGCCTAATTTTCCCAAAGAAACATTTTTAACAATCACCAGATCTGGTTGATATGGAGCAATTTGCTCCGGACCGGAATCTTTTTCTAGCATAGGGGATACTTTTACTTTCGGATCTACCAGTCCCAAAAAAGTTTGCGTGTCGAAATTTCTCAACTCCAGAGCTACCAGTTTCTCAGCCACATCCGGGAAGAGGAAGATCGTATCCAAAACATAGGGGGTGGCTTTGCCGGCAACAACGATGCGCTGTGGGACAGCCGGCAGGCTCACTTCCCGCCCAGTGCCATCTGTGAAAGTGATAGGGCCTTCAGTTTTTGCTTCAGTGGTAACCAGTGGCTCTTCTGTCACCGCTGGCACTGCTGTATTTTGTTCAACTGTAGGCGCCACAACTTCATTTCCGGTGACAGACGTTGTTGGGGCTGCCACCGGTGCGGGTGAACTGGAGCAAGCACTGACCAGTAACATCACAATAATACTTACCAAGGAAAATAGTTTCGTTTTTGTTTTCATAAAAACCTCAATCTGTCATTTATTCATTAATTATATATTCATTAAATAAATAGTTCAAGAGGATAAATATCATATTCGATTTTTGAATCTTGTAAGGTAGTTACAGCCCATCCTTTCAAAAACGAAAATTCTTTTTAATCTTAAATAAGCTTTCTATGGAAAAATATTAATAACATTTATGATTGGATTAAATTATGGGACTCTTTTCTTGGATTATCGTTGGTTTTAGCGCTGGTTGGATGGCGAACTTCTTCTTCAAACGCCGTAGCCGCCTAATGCGGATTGCGCGAATTCTGGCAGGTATTGCTGGTGCCTTAACCGGCGGTTTCCTTACCAATATCCTCTTCTTTAGAGAACCATACAATCTCTCTTTTGCCTGGCAAAGCATTTTGGTTTCTTTATTGTGTGCGATTGTCCTGATTGGCTTATCTTTCAAAGCGGTTTCCTCGAAAGAATATTCCTACTGACCATATGCCTTCTCCCTCACCTAGGTTTATCCTGAGAAGGTCAAAAGAGTTCATGAAACGTTAATGAACTCTTTTGATTTAAATACAATTAATCGCCCAGTAGAGGCAAAGTAAACTTGAAAGTGGTGGAAACGCCTTCTTTACTTTCTGCCCAGATTATTCCCCCATGGGTCTGGATGAGAGAACGGGCAATCGCGAGCCCTAGCCCACTTCCTCCCAGATCGCGATTTCTGGATTTTTCCACCCGGTAAAAACGATCAAAAATCTTCTCCAGGTCTTCATGAGCGATCCAGCTACCATCATTTGTGACCGAAACCTGCACCTGTTCATTTATTTCTTCCACGGTGATGAAAATGTTCATTCCGTTGGGAGTGTGCTGGATGGCATTGGCGATCAAATTCACCAATACCTGATTAAGCCGTTGTGGGTCTCCCAAAACAAAACTCTTTTTCTTGCTCACCTGAACCTGTAATTGGATGCCCCGTTCTCTGGCAATGTTCTGTTGCCGGTCAACGATTTCTTGAACCATTGAATTGATCTCAACCCGGCTTTTTTCAAACCTCAAGTCACCAGCATCGGCCAGGGACAGCATACGTAAATCTTCAACCAGGTGATTGAGATGACTGACCTCTTCCTGCAGCAAACGGACATTCTCAGGTGTCATCTCCATCAAACCATCTTCCATACTTTCCAGATCGATTTTCAGGACACTTAACGGTGTACGCAGTTCATGAGCTACATCTGCCATCATTCCTTGGCGCAATTCGGACTGTTTCGATAATTCAGCCGCCATTTGGTTGAAGGCTATTGCAACTTCTCCCAATTCATCTTTTTGATTAACCTGAACACGCTGGCTGTAATCCCCTTTAGAAAGCCGCCTGGCAGCCTCTGCCATTTCATGGAGCGGCTCCACAATACTTTTAGATTGCCAGATCGCAACTAGAAAAACCAGCAGGATGGAGATTACGCCAATCCAGATAAAGGCGCGATTGACCATCGTGATAAACAAACTTTGATCGTCACTCATAATGCCCATCACCGAAGCGGATAGAAATGTCCCCACCCGTTTGCCATTTACGTTTAATGGAACGCCATATTTTGCCAGGTTCTCAGGATTATTAATTCTCACACCATTCGGATGAGAATCAAAGACAATTTGATCGCCATCCAAAATCAAAAACCGTTCTCCCTGAGTAGCAATCATTAACCCGGGCATACCTCTGTTACCATGTTGCATTCGATTCATGCCAAAATGCCCGTCAGTATTCCCGGCAGAACCAACAAAGGCATTTTCAACCCCCTCCCAACCGCCATTTTCCAGATAATACTGCTCCAGGATAGGCACCACCCTGCCAGAAAATTTACTACCTGATTTAATAATAAAATCTGAAAAGCGTTTATGTACCACTCGATTTGCAACAATGAGATATAAGGCGACCATTAAAACAATGATGGCGACAAAACTTAATATCAGGCGAGTGGTAATGGAAATACGTTTCATTCTGTATTATTTATTGGACTGACAAAGCGATAGCCAACCCCAAAAACAGTAAGGATGATTTTTGGATCGGCTGGATTAGCCTCTATTTTTTTTCTTAAATTGTGGATGTGCACGTCCACCGTTCGTTCAACCCCTTCAAATACACCTAAGTCAGCAGCTTCCAGTAATCTGGATCGGGAAAACACATGATTGGGGTGTCGTACCAGAAAAACCAACAGATCATATTCTGTAGGAGTTAATGGAATGATTTCCCCATTTACTTTACACTCCCGGGAATTTATATCCAAAATTACATTTCCAAAACGATAGGTTCTTTGGGCTGAAACTGGTTCCACCTGTGAACGCCGTAATACTGCCCGTGCCCTGGCAACTAATTCTCGCGGACTGAAAGGCTTGGTCATGTAATCATCCGCACCCAGTTCAAGGCCAATCAACTTATCGCTTTCCTCAACTCGCGCAGTCAGCATGATGATCGGAACATTGGATTCACGCCGAATTTCCCGGCAGACATCGATCCCGCTTAATCCCGGCAACATCCAATCCAGAATGATCAGATCGGGATGATCGGTTAACGCAATTTTCAGGGCACTCTGTCCATCATATGCCGCCTGGACCTCAAAGCCAGCCTGCTCAAAATACTTGCGAACGCCATCCGCTATCCGTTTTTCATCGTCAACAATCAAAACTCTCATAAGTTTTAGTATAGTCCAAAGTTATTAAAATTAATTGTCATCCGCTCTGTTTCTGAGCGGATGACAATTATTATTATGACAACTCGTTGCAGTTTAGAATCGTTCGCTTACCAGTTTCCGTTATTCCTGCCGTGCTGTTGCCCCATGCCCCCTGGGCAGTCTCCGGATTGGGAGCGATTATTGAACCGATCCATTCTTTGCTGCATGTCTCCAAACATATTTTCATTCGAGTTCATCATGCCGTGCCGGTATTGCATATTAGAACGCATTGATTCTTTGTTCATAGAGTGCTGATAAGGGAATAGGCCATCAGCCAGGCGCTCAGTCAGACGGTCGTGCATCAATTGTGCCTGATCTTCTGTTATTTTACCAGCCGCTACAGCCTCAGCCAGACAGGCTTCATGTTGAGCCAGCCATTGTTCCTTAAAAGTCTCATAGTCCAACCCTTTTTCATCCAAAATCTCAACCAACGATTTCCCAGAGCGAATTTCATCGCGCAGTTCCTGAACTGTCATACCTAAAACTTCGACAGGATTCGGGTCGTTAGGACAAGCCGGCGGATTTTGTCCAAAGGCTAAAACCGTGGTAGAGACACCACCCACCAAAAGGGCAGCTAACAGTATTCCAATTATTACTTTCTTTTTCATTGATTAACCTCCAGGTTATTTTGTACTTATAGAATACTGAACACTTGTTAAGAAGTTGTTAAGGTCTGGTTTGGATATTGTGTTGGTTGTTTTTCCAGTTTTCTAAAGAGGGATTTGACTTCGCTTTATCGGGGAGCTTGAGTTTTGACGGTTTCTTTTTTATCGTTTCTGGTCAGAGTCATTTCCTGAAAAATGATATACTAGATTTACTAATCTAAACCGCGGAAACCTATGAACATACCCCATCTGGCGCAGCGTTTAAACAAAATTGAACCCTTTACTAACTTTTCCATTGATGAAATTGAACGCATTATTAACACCGGTACAATCTCTAATTTTGGAAAAGATCAGATTATTTTCCAGGAGGATGAGCCCACCGCGGGCATGTATGTTCTCCTGCAAGGACAGGTTCAACTTTGCAAGATATCGATTCACGGGCAAATTTCAATTTTATCCGTCATCCATCCTGTAATCATGTTTAACGAAGTATCCGCGTTGGATGGCGGTCCAAATCCGGTTACCTCTATGGCTGTTCAGGACAGTATTGTCTGGCATATTCCCTCGAATAAATTACAGGAGTTAATACTCCAGTATCCTTATATAGGCCTGGGTTTGTTACGCATCATCTCCAAGCGGAACCGCAAACTGGTCTCCCTTTTTCAGGATCTTTCTTTCCGCCCCTTATTATCGCGAACAGCAAAAATTCTGCTCGAAATCAGCGCCGACGGAACTCAAAAAATTAATCGCAAGGAATACCCCAATTATCATCTGGCTGCCCGTCTTTCCTCCGTGCCAGAGGCCTTCAGCCGATGCTTGCAAACCTTTCGGCGCGAGAAAATGATCCAATCCGATACTCACAAAATTGAAATTCTTGACCCAAAAGGCCTACAAAAAATCGCGATGATCGACCTGAATAGTGATTAGCACATCAGCGCGCTTTATCAGCGCTGATAAACGACATAATCGCTGTATTCAAATACTCGCTGCATATTCTCATCAAACTTGCTTTGTGGGATGCTGCCATACCATTCCCGCTCCAATGGACTGAGAACAACATAATCAACCTGATAACGGTCTAATAATTGCTCCGTAATCCCCCAATCACGTTCAGTATAAATTCTGTGGATATCGCCCTCTCTCCCAGCTACTTCCACAAAATCTTCACCCCGCCATTGGCCCTCATGGTTAACCCAGCCCATTACCGTCTGTAAACCCGTTATCATCGCCACCCGCGAAGAACGCCCTTCCACCCAGTAAGCTCCCTTTGTTCCTTCCAGAACAACTGCCTGACTATCCACATTTTCATTAATCCATTGAATCATCGCCCAATCTTCCGGATGATAGATGGAATAAAACGCCAATCCATCCAGAGTGGGCTGGGAGACGCCCAACGTACGAACAGAATCACGCATCCCGCGCGTCGTTTCCCGAACAGTGCCGACCGAATAAACCAGACCAGCCAAAAACCCCAGCGCCACCACGAATACAGCCAGCGAGCGTTTCCAACCGTTGGTTTGTCTCAACAAATACCAGAATCCAAAACTGGCGACCAAAGACCACAGGATCCATATCTGAAAATAAAATTTAAACAGAGTGTTCATCCGCCAGCCAAAATTATCTCGTAAGTAAACAAACTCCGGGCCTAACAGCAACAATGTCCCGGTTAATCCCATCGCAAATACAAAAAGAAGTGTTTCAGAACCGGTTTTTCGCAACCCCCAAATAATCGCAATGCAACCTGCCAGCAATAACAAGCCCAGCAAAAGTGTGCCCCCCTCAACCAACCGGCGCAGCAGCAGCAAACGCAAAGCCTGATTGACGGTCAAAACCGAAAGCGTATCGTTAAGCACGGTGACCATTTCCGGTTTTAAGAACATAGCGCCTGTCAGGAGGATCGTTATGGCTACCATGGTTCCAAAGAAGCCAAGAGTAACTTTCCACCCGGTTTTAAAATCTACAACAGCACGATATTTGCGTAAAACAACTACTGTTAACCCGATAAATCCTAACAAGAGCGGTCCAAACATGACCAATAACTGACGTAATTTTGTCGGGTAAATGGCATTGGGAATAATGCCGCCAGCTTGTGATTGGAAAGTCACCAAAAAAGGTACATACAGTAAAACACTGAAAAGAATCACCCACCCGAAAGGCTTTAAATAAGACAATAAATCTTTAAGCGTCCATTCATCTTGCTGAAAGAAATAAGCAATCGCCCCACTTAAAACAAACAGAAAAACATAAAAGGGAAAGTCCCAGGTGTTTAGAAAAATCAGGCTTCCTAAAATGATTGCCGAAAGACCACTTCGTTCCCAGGGAATTGAGCGAACCTCCTCTTCCTCTTTTTGTTTCCTCAAGTCCATTAACCATTCAAAACATAAAAGAATGACCATTAAAACAAAGGGTAGCGCTAAAACATGCGGGTGCAAATCGGCCAGCAAAAAGGAGAAAGCTGGAAATTCGTCAATTGCTTCGGGATCATAACCCATCAGGTTGCGATCATGGATGGTGCGGGAAGCAAAAAACCAGTTTGGTTGATCCAACCCGCGGAAAGGAACAGGTTGAGGAGAAACCGGTCCTAATTGCTTGATGTCCATCCACTCCCAAAAATTAATGCTTCCAACTTCCACTCTGGGAGCAATTGCAGTTTGGGAACCCGAGTCAACAATACCTGTTTGGAACCAGATAGCTGGTACATTCAAATTTGCCAATGCATGATGATTATGCAGAACATCCAGAATGCCGTATAAATTACCCACCATCAGCAACACAACCGGAGCCACCAAAGACATCGGAATAAATGATGTTAACTGTACTGGTTTGGCTTTATCGCTGGAAAATTGGGCGATCAGGTTCAATATAACGCCAAACGCCCCCAAAAAGCTTAACGCGAAAAGAAGTGAAATCGTCAGGTTAAAAGCAATACTGGCAGGTGTAGCGGTCACCATAGCCAGCATGGCTGCCAACACATAACCAAAATAATAGTAGCTGATACTATATCCAGCCAGCCAGGCATCTTGCGGTGGAAAAGTTGGGCTGCGCATGATGGAATTAATAAACATCAACTCCATTGGTTTTTCCGTTCCCAGAATATCCGGATTATAAGATCGTAACCAGGCCATACCCAAGAAAGCCACCAGGAAAATCATTTCTGAAACAAAAATAAAGCGCAGGTTGTTTTTAATCCATATGCTTAGTTGTGAAAAACCAATTTTATGGATAAACCAAATGCTCATAACACACAGGAACAGGATGATAGCCCAGATGCCACCGCCTGAATTCATGGACAAGCCCAGGCTATTCAAAAACCAATGAAAAAAACCTGCCAGCAAGAGTCCCAGGATTTTGGAAACCGAATAGCCCCGGTCAGAAATTGTTTTGAAAAGCTGAAAGGTGATTGGAAGTACGATCCAACCGAGGATCAAAACCAGCAAATACCATTTAATTAAAAAATCAAGGTTTGAAAGCATAGTTGTTATTATAGTAAAAAATCTGAAATCCATTGAATATTTGTTGAATAATAAAAATTTTTTCATCTATAATTAATAAATATCGTATCTTTTTTTGTTTTGGAAATTTTCCATCTTTATAATCATCAATTTTAGAAGCCATTATTTCAATTTTTTTTGAGGTTTATATGAATGAAGAAGTTTTTAAGGATTTATTAAAATCAGTTGTCGAAAATAATTTTCAACCACCCGATTCTATTACGCCCCGTGATTTATTACCTTACTTTTATAAACACATCGGATCAACAGATGCTGAACTGCGCGATGAATTAATTTTTTCCGTTCTGGCCAACTGGATTTATCAGGGGGTCTATACGAACGAACAAATCCATTCAATTGCCGAGACATTGATTCAAGATGAGTACATCTTAAAAGGATTGGGGTCTCCAAAAGACGATTCAGTGTTTGTGCGTTCCGCTTCCGCATTACAGTTATGGGCTATCGTAGTTACCCAGAATAAACGCAACTTTTTGTCTTTCAACATCATCGGGCAAATTTTTGAAAAATCAGTGCAGTTGTTAATCGAAGAAGTTGATTATCGCGGCTTTGTTCCGGGCGCCGGTTGGGCGAACTCGATTTCTCATACAGCCAATCTTTTACTGGAACTGGTTGTACTACCGGAAATGAAAAAGCCCTTGCTTCTATTGGTTTTGAACTCAATTTGTGAAAAAGTGTTACAGCCTGATTTCAAATTTCCGGGGGATGAAACTGAGCATCTGGCAGCGCCTTTTGCAGAAATTTTGTTAACTGAAACACTGCTGGAAGAAGAGATCAATCAAAGTTTAGATAAATTAAAGATTCCTGCACCTTTTCACGGACAGAAGCCGGAAGATTTTTATCGTGTCATCAATGTGCGTTGTTTCCTGCGGTCTGTTTACTTTTACCTGTTGGATTTTCCGGAAAAACGTCGCCTTAGGGATTTAATTCTCCTGGCATTGCAGGAACTAAAGCCTACCGAACAATAAAAGAACGCAAAGGAATTTCGCTGCCTGGGCCCCGGAATTCCCGGGGTCCTTGTTTTATTTTCTTTTCTTCATTAGTTCTTTGATATAATCCAACCTCAAAACAACAGTTGGAACCAATTCAAAATAACATGAGCGAGTTTACCCCAACCAGATCCCAAACGTCCAATTGGGAAAGAATCCTCTCTTCCGCTACACCTGTGGTGATGGGGTATTTGCCGATTGGTTTTGCCTATGGGGTTCTGGGGTCAAACGCTGGCCTCTCCATCGTTCAGATCGTCTTCATGTCGATCATTGTGTACGCCGGTTCAGCTCAACTTATCGCGGTTAGTTTGTTTGCACAAGGGATCAACCCTTTCTCTATCATCGCCACCACCTTCATTGTTAATTTGCGACATATGCTTATGTCTGCTGCTCTGGCGCCTTACCTGGGAAATTGGAAACCTTACCAGGTGGGTTTGTTCAGCTTTGAATTAACCGATGAAAGTTTTGGTGTTCATAGCTTGCGATTTTCTCGGGGAGAGCATCAACCACGGTCAACGATCATCATTAACATGATCTGCCAGTTATCCTGGGTGTTGGGCAGCTTCCTGGGGGCAATTGCAGGCAATATGATCGAAGATGTGCGTCCATTCGCGCTGGATTATGCCTTACCCGCCATGTTTTTGGCTTTATTAATTTTACAAATCAAACATCGCTGGCATGTCATCATTGCCGGGTTGGCTGGTTTATTATCATTAATCCTTTGGAAGTTAGGTGCTACCCAATGGCATGTGATTATTGCTACCGTAATTGCCGCTACCATTGGCGCAGGAGTGGAAACATGGCAGAAACAACAGTCTTAATGACACTTTTCGGGATGGCTCTGGTTACCTACCTGCCACGCCTGATACCTGCCTGGTTCCTGCGCGGGCGGGAACTGCCGCCTTTCCTGGTTACCTGGTTGAGTTATGTTCCGGTTGCAGTATTGGCAGCTTTGTTATTGCCGTCTTTGCTCATTGATGAAGGGCAAATCAATTTGTCATTCAACAATCTCTATCTCTGGGCAGCCATTCCAGCCGGTTTTGTCGCCTGGAAGAAAAAGAGCATGTTTGGGACGGTGATTGTCGGCATGTTGATTGTTGCCATTATCCGCTTCGTGATGCGCTAGGAAGATTCATCCGCACTTGGTTTATTTAAACCACTATTGCGATAACCAATTCCCATCATTTCCTGTTTCCTTCAATAGCCAGCCAGACTTCTATTTTTTGGATAATACTTTCATTAGGGCACCTTCCCCGGTATGCACCTGAATGAGCGAATTGATGACCACAGTCAGGCTGCCAGTCCCTGGGTACACCAGATAACGGGGTTCCCAATCTGGATGAAATTTTTCTTTAAAATGTCTCAACCCGGAGAAGTTAAAATAGCGGGAAAAATAAGTAGAGAGTGTATGCAAGGCGCGTTCCACCCGCGGATCCTCCTCTTTTTCTCCAATCCCTGCCAGGGCGCTTAGCCCTAAACTAAAGGTATCAAATCCTTCAGTCTGTGCCCATTGGAGCATACGCACAAATAAAAATTCCATTGTCCCATTAGGAACTTGCGGATAATGGCGCATCAAATCAATCGTAATTTCATTTTTCCGATATTCATGAACAAAATTAGCAAAAGCAATCGGCTGGTTTTCCGGGTTATAAATCACAATGACCTTACAGGCGCGGATAGTATCATCCTGAAACCAACCGTCCGAAAAACGCATTTCCATCCCCTGGCGCAAAGTTAACCAGGCATAACTGACTTGATGGAGAGATTTTAATAAAGAATCATCCAGAGGTGCCGGGATAATTTCTGCCCGAAACCCACCACGCTCCAGCTTACTGACTGCATTCCGTAGATCTTTATTTTTGCTGCCTTCCAGCGTGAATTGTTTGAGAGGGACAATCGCTTCAAAACCGATGCATAAATTCTTAAATCCAGCAGCCTGGTAAGCGGGCAAATAATCTGGTAAAGTGGAGACAAACGCGGGCAGCCAATCCTTTTTGGCACAATAATCCCTAAATTGAACAATCGCTTCCGGCGCTTTTTCTGCTGGCCCAACGGGGTCTCCCAAAACAATGGCGCCGCGCCCTTTGGTGACATAAGCGCAATATGTATCTTCACCAGAAAAAAATAGGATTTATCTTCAAATAATGTTGCCCAGGTTAAAGCTGTCCGCCCAAATTGGTTCGCAATTGAGCTTGCCAATTCTCTTTCTTTCTGGGTCGCTGGATGGCGGATTAACACCGGCCGAATCAACATTAGGATTGCAAAACCAATTGTTGCGAGGCCAATAATATTGATTGAAATTAAGAAATAATGCCCAAATTTTGTGACTGGTTGAATGACTGGTGTTGAAAAGGTAACAAACATTAATATGATCTGATTGATGGTACTGATCAGGTTGAAAGGGATATCAAAATGTTGGTCCAGCATGAAAAACCCAACCATACCATAAATCAGTGTAAAACCGAAGGCTGCCCCCAAAACGGTAAGTCCTTGCTTTACCGAAGGTGGATCAGACGCCGCATGAAATTCGTTTCTCAATAAAAACAAAATAATCACCAGCAATAGAGAAAAAATAGCCTCTTCATAATCCAGTCCTTTGAAAAGGTGGCTGATCCCTGTGATCAACAAAAGAGCCATCGAAAAGAACCAGGCCGCTTTTTTGCGGCGTGATAAATTATTGGCCAGCAAAATTAAACCAAATCCCGCTAAAACAGAAGTAATCCGGCTGCCATGGCGAATTTCCAATGGCAGAATTTGCTCCAGGATTTGCAATCGCGCATGCAAAGCTGGTTGAACGCCGGAAGTGAGGTTAATCACACCCATGATGAAGGTTAGGATTGCTGCGAGTTTCACTCCAATTTGACGCCAATAAAAAGCTTTATAGCTTGACATTTCTTATCCTTTTATGAATTGATTTTTCCACCAGGGCCAAAGATGGACACCAATACCCAGTGCAAACATACTGATCCCAATCACCGCCAGAATGGGAATCTGTGCATAAAAACCACCCCAAAAGCCAAAAACGGTGAAAAATATATGAAACGTCAGAGGAACAGCAAAAACCACAGCATCAACCTGGACTGATTTTCGAAAAAATGGACGGGCAACATAAATAATCACTGCCCCAGCCAGGACAATTAACAACGTGCTCATTGCACTGACCAGTTCAGTTTTGGCGAACACATGCACAAAAATATAATTGGTGATTCCTAAAATAATAATAGCCCCCAGCATAGATAATAATGGATAAGTCCATTTTAACCAGGTTTTACCCTTATGAGAAAGCTTGTATCGGAACCAGTATAAAAATCCACTGTACGATACAACAACAATATACCAGGCCCAAAAATTACCCCAGGGAACACCAAACCATTGCCAATCCAATGGGATGACCCAATTCCAGAATCCCAAACGAATGGCGATCACATCCATAGCTAAATCCATGTTGAGTGCCAGTAAAGCTACCAGAAATGGACGGGCAAAATCTGGCATTTCCAGATGGTTCACAAACTCCATCCCGCTATAAATAATAACCGCCCAACCCAATCCAATACAGATTGGAGCTCCATCGATCATTAAAAAGAAATCTCCATAGTGATAAGCCTCCAATTGTTTGATGGTCATCCATTCCAGAAATACACCAAAAAAGAGAGCAAAAATCAGTTCCAGAACTTTTTCCCTTTTCTGATGAGCAGCATGAACCATACAGGCGCTAAATAAAATAATCGTCAGCAATTCAAAGATTATAAAAGCCGCTTTCATCATCATCTACGCTGATTTTACCTTTAAACAGAAGGAGAGATGAATTTAATAATGCAGATCATTCATACGCAATTAATTTATATTTTCATAATAATTGCAGGAAAATTTTTACCGTTTTCAAAATTGAAAGGTTCATCCCCTGAATTTTCCAGCGCGATATAATCGCTTATATTTCCAAGCTAAGGATACCCAATGACAATTGAACTAAGTGGATATTATGTACCCAATCGAATAGCTCGCTACGTGCTGGTTACTTTAGAAGACCTGATGGGTGAAAATGGACTGAATGCAGTGCTGAAACAGGGTAGGTTACCAACCTACCAGGAGATTTGTCCGCCAGATACGATGGACAACGTTTTTGATTTTGCCATTTATTCAGCCATTTGTGGTGCTGTCGCCAATACCTACGGACCCAGGGGCGCAAAGGCTTTTCTCATTCGCACCGGAAAAGCCAGTTTTCGAAACGGGATTCAATCTTTCCTGGATAGTCACGGTGCCAGTCTGGAAGCCACCACTAAATTATTACCCTTATCCCTCAAGTTGCCAATTTTCTTAAAATGGATTGCCAAAAACTATTCCGAGACCAGTGATCGGATCGTTGAAGTCAAGGATCAGGGAGATCATTATCTTTACATTAACAAACGCTGCCCGGTCTGTTGGGGGCGGCAGGTGAGCGCTCCGGATTGTCACATTACCCAGGGTTTCCTGATGGAAGCTACCGAGTTCATCTCCAATAAGGCGCAATTCAATATCCGCCAGGTTTCTTCAATTGCAGCCGGCGACCCCAGTTGCGATTTTATTGTCCCAAAGAAGCCAGAAGAAATTAAGAATTAATTTTTTCAAAAATTAAAAACAGGAGAACCTCATACCATTCCACCTATCAGGAAATAGATGCCTTAGGTAGATGCAATTTTCCTGCCAACTACTAAATTTTTAATTGAATTATTTATTATCTAATATAATTATCGATAATAGATAATTTTTCATACTCTTTAATTTACAAGGCAAATCAACATGGAAGAAAAGGATGTTGTGGTTGAGGCATTCACTGAATTAGCCCCTCGATATGAAAGCGTTGTCAATAATGAATTGAATAGATTTTGGGGTTGGAGTTATCAGGGTTTCATTCAGAATCTCATTGATCACATCGATATTCTGGATGAAGAACTGTTGCTTGATATCGCCACCGGTACTGGCGTGATTCCCCGCTTGATTCTTCAAAAAAATTACAATTGTAAGGTGGTGGGTATCGATATCACCTTTGCAATGTTACAAAATGGCAAAAGGAAACTTGGAGAAACGATTTTCAACAACAAAGCATTTCTTACGACTGGTGACGCAATGTATATGCCATTTTCATCCGCTTCCTATGATCAGATTGTTTGTGGTTTAGCCACCCACCATATGCAGGTCAAACAACTTATTTCAGAAGTATTCCGAATTCTGAAGCAGAATGGGATGTTTTCTTTAGCAGATGTTGGCGGAGCAAATTGGTGGAGAAACCCCTTGACTAATTTCTTGATAAAAATCCTGGCTTACATCTACTTTTTTTTCACAGAGAATAAAAAGCGTGCCTGGGCTGAAGCTGCAGCCGTATCCAATGTTTTCACCGCTGAAGATTGGCATGCTATCTTGAGCGCAGCAGGATTTGAAAATATTGAAATTACTAAATTGAAGTCGAATAAATTTTGGGTTCCCCAACCTTTATTAATTCAGGCAACCAAATTATAAAAGAATTCAAGGAGAGAGAGATGTCGACAGTTAAAGAGCTTATGAAGCAAGGTAAAAAGGCTGAAATTTGGACCAAATTATGTGGTCATCTGGATTTAAATATTGATGAATTCATGAAAATTCAGGAAAGGTTGTTATTCGAGCAAATTGATTACCTGAAAAATAGTGAGATCGGAAAAAAAATCCTTGGCGAAAAAATTCCCACCACTGTGGACGAGTTTATCAACCTGGTACCACTTACTACCTATCAGGATTATGATCCCTATCTACGGGAAAATAAGTCCGACGCTTTGCCCTTTGAGCCTTTCTTTTGGTCACGAACTTCTGGTCGATCCGGAGAATATTCCTGCAAATGGGCTCCTTATACCAAACAAATGTACGATCAATTAGGCAATGCCTCCATCAGTGCCATAGTAATGTCTTCAGCTACCCGCAAAGGAGAGGTAAATATTGATCCTCATAATGTGGTTTTATTAGGTACGGCTCCCCGGCCATATTTATCAGGGTATTTAAGTTTTTCTGTCGAAGAACATTCCGGTTTTCGCTTTGTACCTCCTTTAGTTGAAAGCGAAAAAATGGAATTTCAGGATCGAATTAGCAATGGTTTTTCACAGGGAATGATTACCGGGCTGGATTATTTCTACGGGCTCGCCAGCATTTTAGCAAAAATCGGAGAAAGATTTGAATCTGGTGGAGGAACAGGTAAATTTTCATTAGCAATGTTACGTCCGAATGTATTATTTCGGTTGCTGAGAGGTGTCATCAATGCAAAAGCAGGCAAACGTCCCCTTTTACCTAAGGATATCTGGCGGTTAAAAGGAGTTCTGGCGGGTGGAACGGATACAGATATTTTCCGTAAGAAAATTGAATATTACTGGGGCGAACAACCCCTGGAGGGCTATGCCTGTGCTGAAGGAGGTATTCTCTCCTTCCAATCGTGGAGCTTTAAAGGAATGACTCTCATCCCGGACAGCAATTTCTATGAGTTTATCCCTTATGACGAACACATTAAGAATAAATTGGATAGAACATACAAGCCAAAAACTCTCACCTTCCGGGATTTACAACCAGGTATTTACGAAATGGTTTTCACGAATCTTCTGGGCGGTGTTTTTACCCGCTATCGAATTGGAGATTTAATTGAAGTCATTTCCATGCGTGATGACGAAATTGGAATTGAACTTCCCCAGATCCGGTTTTATTCCCGCTGCGATGATGTGATTGATCTGGCTGGAATGGTCAGATTCACTGAAAAAGCCATCTGGACGGTTATTGAAGCAGCCGGGATTAAATATATAGATTGGGTGGCCCGAAAAGAAGAAACCGAAGGTAAACCGATCTTGCATCTGTATTTGGAAATGGCCGAATCTGAGATTTCACCCACAGAAATAATTGAAGAACAATTACGCAAAGCATTCCGGGAAATTCACGACGAATTTTCTGATTTTGAAAATATGCTTGGAAAAGATAGTTTCGTTCTAACCAGACTAAAAAATGGAGCATTTGCCAGATATATTGAAGAACAACGTCAGGCTGGTGCAGAACTTGCACACTTAAAACCAACCCATATGCAAGCACAGGAAAAGGTGATAAAACGATTGATATCTTAAGGGTTTTGGCAATGAAACAATGAAATTTAATTACTTTACATTAATTCCCTTTATAACTCTGTTGCTGTATGTTGGTCTCTTTATAACTACGACCTTCTCGAAGTCATCATCCCAAATCCAGGAGCGTAACGCATTCAAAGGATATTTAGCTATGATGATGTTGTGGTCTTTAAGTGCCCTGATGCTTCTTTCAGGTCTCGACAATCACCCAACATTCTGGTTCCGATTAATGGCTTTTGGCGGAGTAGGTTCTGCTGTCACACTGGTAAAATTTGTTAGCGTTGCTACAGCAAAACACTGGCGTTGGATTGGTTGGGTATTTGTTTATGGATTGATCTCATTCATCTTAATGATGTTTACTCCATTTGCTGTTCAATATGCAACCATTGAAAATATGAGGGTGGTGTATGAGTTCGGCCCTTTATTAATCCTGGTTGCTGGTCCAGGCTACGCTCTGGAAGTATTCGGCTTAATCCAGTTAATAAAACGCTATCGAGAGACCCCGGATGTAATTGTTCGAAATCGTTTACGTTACCTGATCATGGGTTTTGCTATCGTATTACTTTCTGCAACGATTAATTTCACGCCCCTGGGCCAATATCCAATCGATATTGCTGGAAATTCTTTGACCGCGCTGCTCATCTCTTATGCAATCTTACGCCATCAACTCTTGGATATTCAGGTCATTATCCGAAAAAGCGTTCTCTATTCAGTTCCAACTGTCATCATCGGAACTTTTTACTTTCTCCTGATATCCATCGCCCTGAACATCACTACCAAGTATACTGATTTTCAAATATTTGGGGTCTCACTTTTTGTGGCCCTTTTAACTGCACTGCTGGCTCAACCCTTTCGTGATAAAGCCCAGTCGATCATTGATAAACTATTCTTTCGGGAAAAGTACGATTCGCGTCTTTTACTGCAACGGTTAAGCAGTCAGACAGCCCTGGTCCTTGATCTGGACCAGGTGACAAATATGATTCTGGAAGATCTGACCAAAACTCTGCATATTAAAAACGCAGCATTCTTCCTGAAAAGACGCGCTGGTATTGGTTATTATTTATCAGCTCAGAATGGACTGGAACCTTTCATTAAAATCCGGATGAATGAAAACCATCCGATTGTTTTATGGTTATCCAGCCATAAAGACGTTCTCAGGAAAAATGACCTTGAGGTTCAACCTTATTTTAAATCTCTATGGCGCAGAGAGCTGGATGATCTGGAGAAGCTCAAAGGAGAGCTTTTTATTCCTTTACTGGTAAAAGCTGAACTGGTTGGTATTTTTGTTATTGGCGAAAAACTAAGCGAGCAGGGATATTCACCAGATGACGAATTAACCCTGACCACGCTCGCTAATCAAACTTCGGTGGCGATTGAGAATGCCCGTCTCTTCAAAATTGAGCAAGACCGGCGTGCAGAAATAACCACCCTTTACAACATGTCCCGCCAACTCATTGCTACCGATAATGTCAATACGGTTGAAAATATTATTACCCAATTTTCCACATTAAGTACCAATGTAACTTTTACCCGTATCCTCACGCAAGATTCTGCTGGCAACTTTGTCTGCCGGGCAGCTCATTCCGTTCGGGTCATCAATTCAGATCTCAATATCGGCAATCCTGACCCTGAAGAGGTACAAAGTATTTATCGTAGTGTTTGGGAAAGTGGAAACTATTTAATCCTGCAAAATGATGGGAACCCCAACTCAAACGAATTGAGCAAATTTCTGTTTCTGGACATAGCCGCAAGCGCCTGTATCTATCCTTTAATTGTTGTCGGGGAATTCGTTGGCATCATGGTGTTTGGTGAAGAACGCCATGCTCAAAGAGAAACCTTCGATACCAACAAACTCCAATTAATCTCTTTAATTGCGGATCAGGCAGGCAGTGCTTTACGCCGATCACAATTACATGCGCAACTGGAAGAGAGCCTGTTGGAGACCGTGATTGCATTGGCAAACGCAGTAGAAGCCCGGGATACTTACACGGAAGATCATAGTACCCGTATGGAAGATCTGGTCGTCGAAGTCGGTAAACACTTAGATTTTTCAGCCGAAGAAATTCAAAATTTGCGTTGGGCAACCCGCTTACACGATATTGGCAAGATTGGAGTTCCCGACCAAATTTTACGTAAACCCAGCAGCTTGACCGCTGAAGAATGGATTGCCATGCGCAAACATCCTGAGATTGGGGCAAAAATTCTGGCGCCGCTTTCCATGATGTCTGGTGTCAGCCCCATCATCCGCCATCACCACGAGAAATATGACGGCAGCGGTTATCCGGATGGTTTATCCAAAGATGATATTCCCCTGGGTGCCCGTATTCTCTCGGTGGTTGACGCCTTCATTGCTATGACAGATGATCGCATCTATCGTAAAAGTCTTGGTTTTGAGGTAGCCATCAACGAATTAATCACCAATAAGGGCACCCAATTTGATCCACGCATCGTCGATATATTTCTGGGAATTGTCAATAGGGAAAAACCATCCTGAATTTTCCACGTTTTAAAAATTATCTGATTTTCAACCTGAGTTTTTACAATTCTCATTTATAATCATTTGATCCATGAACGATCAAATCGTTTTTCAACAGAAACCAAAACACTACAACCTCGAAATTGTTGTCTTTTCTGCCATCCGCATGCTGGTACATACACCCATGCGCATGGTCTACCCCTTCCTTGTTTTCTTTGGAAGAGGTCTCGGTGTTGATCTGACAACCATTTCAATGGCTGTCACAATCCGCAACTTCACCGGAATCATCATTCCATTAATCACATCTGTCTTTGATCAACGCAGCCGCCGCAGCGGGATGCTAACCGGCATGGGTGTTTTCGTCCTCGGATGTGTGGTGGTGATTTTTTGGCCGACTTATGCAGGCTTTGTCCTCGCTTTATGTCTTACCTTTATCGGGATGAATGTTTTTATCGCAGCTATGCAAGCCTATCAAAGTGATACGATTCCGCTTAATTATCGCGGATATGCCATTGTCATCACTAGTACGGGTTGGGCGCTGAGTTTTATCGTTGCGGTTCCTCTACTGGGCTTTCTGATCAGTAAATTTGGCTGGTTGTCGCCTTTTCCAACGATGGGCATCCTGGGAATAATCACCTTTATTGGGTTAATATTTCTAATCCCCAAAGGCAAAAAGGTGCTGCATCAACAAACCGAGAAAGTCCAGCATGGGATGAAACAGGTCTTCACCTCTTCCTCAGCCATTGCCGGAGTGCTGATGGTTTTCTTTTTCTGTGCGGCTCATGAAATTGTTAACTTGGTCTTTGGTGTCTGGATGGAAGATAAATTTCTTTTATCCATTAATGGTTTGGGGGCAGCATCCATCGTAATTGGTGTATCCGAACTGCTTTCGGTTGTCGCAGTAAATTGGTTGTTGGTTCGTGTTGGCGCCAAAAAGACAGTTGGAATTGGTTTGATCGGTGCTGCCTTTTCTGCAGTCTCCATCACTTTGTTAGGGAGTTCTGGGTTATGGGGCGCTGAAGTTGGTTTATTTCTTTTCAATCTTACCTTCCAAAGCTCATTAATCGCCTATGTCCCCTTGTTAACCGACGTGCTCCCACGAGCCAGAGCTGCTTTGTTGGGCGCCACCTTTGCAGCAGTCGGGCTTGGGCGCATGCTGGGCGCTCTGGCGGCTCCCTATGTTTATGAGACCGGTTTTCTTTACAATACGCTGATCTCAATGGTTTTATTCTTTATCGCTTTGTTTGCTTTGAGCAAAGTAAAGAATCCAACCGAAGCAACAATTTGAGCTGCCATTTATTTTTCCCGCTTCAAAACAAACTGATTTCAGACCTGGTCTCTACAGTTTTTCTACTCTGAGTTATTTCAGTTAATCGATTTCTGATTGAAATAAATTTTTCTTTTTGCCAGGCTGCCAAAGGTTTCCGGTAACCCAACTTTAACCATTAAATTTAATTGAATTTGATTGTTTTTTATTTCTTTATCCAGGGGTGCAATGGTTCTTATCTCCGAAATCAGCTCATTTTGAGGTATGCCTGATTGATTTACATTCATTTCGATCTTCATTTTTTTGGGATGTCCATCCTCCACTTCAACCCGAAAATTCAGCACATAAGGCAGCGAGAAAAGCGCCTCATCCAGATCCGCGATAGAAACCAGACCTTCCCCACAATCCAATCGATTCTCTACACGATATTGAATCCAATCCATTGTCCGTAGTGAAGTACCACACGGGCAAGGGTCGATCATAAATCTGGATATATCCCCTGTCCGGTAACGGATCAACGGCATCCCTTCCCGGGTCAATGTGGTAAAAACCACCTCTCCATACTGCCCATCCGGCACAAGCTCACCACTGATTGGGTCGATGATCTCAAAGAATAAATCGGCTTCCCGCAGATGCATCCCATAATGTGCCCGACAATCCACTCCCCCGCCCAACCCAGTCTCCGTCATGCCGTAATGATTGAAGACTTCACATCCCCAGGCTTTTTCTATCGTTTGACAGATTGCGTCCGGTAAATGATCAGTGGAAAAAAGCACACTTCGAATGGCTTGCGGTGATGGAATGCCCAAAACCGGTGCCCAGCGAACCAGCGCCAAAATCTGGCTGGGGGCACCCACCAGACTAGTAATTTTCTGATCCTGGATAATTTCCATAACTTCTTGAACGTCCTGGACAGCTCCATATTTTATGGCGGTAATGTCTTTTCTGGATAGTCCTTCAAAGAGTAAATCACCCACACTGCCGGGGCGCTCACAGGGTAAAAGTATTAAGACCCGATCCTCTTCAGAAACCAGGCTGGTCATTCCTACCCCAAAGAAGTCAATCGTCAGCTCTTGATCGGCTTTTGTGAAGAAGCATCTTTTGGGAACACCGCTGGTACCGGATGTATCCAGGGTAACGACTCGCTGGATATCTCCCTGGGAGACTGTTACCATCTGCAGGTTATGCATCCTCAATTCATTTGCGGTGGTAAATGGCAATAACGACCAATCCTGAAGGGTTTCTATCTTTGAGGAGCTATCCTTTAATTTTTTCTGATAAAAGGGGCTTTTCTCTTTAACCAGGGATAAAGTGGATTGTAATTTCTGGAATTGGTAGTTCTCAAGATCCGCTTTCGTTAAGCTTCCTGATGTACCATTAATTTTCTGGAAAATCCAATTCTCAAGCGGGGATAGAGGAATCAACGTTGTTACACTTTCCACGATACAGGCTTTCGCCTTGCTGATTGGTGAGATTGTAAGCACAAAATGGAATTAAGCGCCGGTCAGGTGAAAAGATAAAGATTTTGCATTGCTTCAATCGTTCCAGGTCCAGAGTCCAGGCATCCTGAAATGCCATGCCTGATATCGCAAAAGAATGTGTTTTGCTGCGTTCAATAAAAATATCCCAGGCTTCAAAGCCATCTAATACCAGATTGTGTTTTTGGAGAATCGCTGGTTGGGCTGACCAGGTTCTGGCGACAAAAGACTGACCTTTTACCCGCGCCTGCTCAGCCTGAACTGGTTGGCAGCAACAACTGTTCTCTTGAAAACGGGTTAGCGGTCGTAAGGAGCCATCCGGCATGACGACAAAATTTCCGTTAAACGTACAGCGGGCATGTTCTGCCTGTGCCGGCTTGAAATGTTCCTCTTTGACCATCCCATTACTCTGATGTTCCAGTTTGGCGATGATCTCCGGCAGTGTGATACGGTCTTCATCCACTGGCGATTTGGGAAAACGGCCAAAATAGCTAACCGGCTGAAAATGTACTCCCCTGACTCCCGGGTGATATTTCAAAGCAAACTGCAGAATGTTGCCAATCTCGTAATCATTAACCCCGGGAATAATCACCGGCACCAATACCACACCCACGCCTGCTGCAATACAATTCTCAATTGCCTTTACTTTTTGTGCAAATAGATTTCGACCACGAATGGCCTGATAAACCTGATCCGAAACACCATCAAACTGTAAAAACACTGAAGATAAACCTGCAGCTTTCAATTTTTTCAAATAATTGATGTCTCTTGCCAGGCGTAATCCGTTGGTGTTCAGTTGAAAATAAGTGAAACCCGCCTGCTTGCCTAACGCGATAATTTCAGGCAAATCATCTCGCACACAGGGTTCTCCTCCGGATAGTTGAATGTTCAAACTGGTTTTTGTTTCCAGCAGGCGCTCATACCAGCTTTTAATTTCTGCTAAATTCGGGTCAAGGGAGGGGCTGGCGTTTGAATCAGCGAAACACACCGGGCACCTGATATCGCAACGCTGAGTAACCTCTAATAACACACAACAGGGGTTCAACAAATGTTCTTCACACGGTCCACAATCATACGGGCAACCGGTCTTCGCCTGGGTAAAGGGAACTTTCGGATGGGTATGAATTTTGTTCACCCGCCAGGTTGCATATGCCGGGGCTCCGCGCCAAACGACGGTCTCGAATTCCCCGTGAAGCGGACACTCTTTATTTAGAAAAACATCTCCACCCCTGGAGATTCTCTTCGCCGGAATGGTTTGAAAGCAAACAGGGCAGACGCTTTCAGTCGTTTCTATCAAGGCTTCAGGTTTATTCATCGCTCACCCCAAACAAATCAAACCCATTCTCTACCAGCAATTCTTTCACTTTGGCAAACACCCCGGCAACCATCAGCGGACAGCGGGTGATTGTGTGCATGGAATTGCCAGCCAGAATCTCCTCACAACGAATTCCACCATAAGGTTTCCCAAATTCTTCTTTAAACCAGGCTACCAAATCTTCGATCATAAAACGTAAAGCCGGGTTTTCCTCTTCGTGTGAATATTTTTTTCCGGCATACAATCCCAACAGGCAAGCCCCACCGCTTAAAGCCCCACACAATTCACCGCTGAACCCCAGTCCGCCTGCCAACCCTTGCATACTGGCAACCAGATCCGGGTTTGTTTTTCCTTGCAATTCCAAGCCCATGATGATAAGGATTTGGCTGCAATAATAACCTTGTTGCTGCAACTCGCGCATTCTTTCTACATCCATGGGTTCACCTCATTCTTTTTTAGCAATGGCAACATAATATCCCAGTTTTATTTTTGAAATCGTTAAGAAATAATCAAAAATATCCATTTCTTCTTTTTGTTTTACCGAGGCCTGGATTTCATTATTCTCAAATAACCCCGGTTTCCAGCACCAAGCGTTCATGGATCCATTGTTTTGCAAAACCTGTGAATGATCTTCCAAAAAAATAACTTGAAAGCCAGAATTTTCAAGTTCCATGATGATCTGATTTTGATTGCGAATATTCTTCAGACTGCAATTATCCCCAAGTTTACCCGTCCAGAGCTCGGAGTCCTCTCTGCGGCTATAAAGACCATGGAAAATCAATGTGCCCGCTGGTTGCAGCACACGCCGGATTTCAGCCAAATGATCTTTTAACCTTTTGATTAATGAGAAGGTACATTCAGCCAAAACCACCTCAAAATATCCACAAAGCGTTGGGATATGAAACCAATCGGCTGCAATACAAGCCGGTTGGCAGTTTGCTCTTTGCCTTTTAAATATATTGGCATCAAAGCCATAAGCCCGGTAACCCAGGCTCTGCAAATAGTGAACGGTTTGGCCTTCTCCACAACCGGCATCCAGAATACGAGCCTGTGACGAAAGCAAAACCTTGCTTAAACAATATTGAGTAAGTGCTAAATTACCTGGATGGGGTTGATCGCCAATGAAGCAAACGCTTTTTTCTGCTAGTGCCTGCATTCTATTTATCTTCTAAAGCTTGTTCCACTTCTGCCATTTTTCCGAGCGCCAGTTTTTCCGGAATAAAAACCTGACCGCAGGAAGGGCACATGGGCACATCCACCGGAAAGGCATTGCCCAGGTATTCGATTTTGGCGGGTTTCATCACCAAAGGCAGGTTACATCTGGCGCACAGCCAACCTTCCGCATCTTCGGGTTTTAAATATTTGCTCATTTCTGCACCTCGTCTTCTATGGTCATGCGATGACAATAAGCGCTCACGATCTCAAAGGCATCCTCCACCGGACGGTACTCAACCCAGAAGGTGACACTGGCAGGGCAGTAATGAGCCAGGTAGGTTCCCGTTTTTGTATTTTTCAATTTGCTCCCTGATTTCTCGGCATGTTGGATCACCTGTTGTACATCTTCAACCAAGATCATGCGCTCTTCCATCAGGTTTCGTATTTCTTCCGCAATAATTAATTTAATCGCTTCATAGGGTTCTGGTTCCATTTGATTATCTCCCCAAAGAGTCTTTAATAATTTATTTTTTAATCTTGAACGGTTTTCATGCCGAAAGGAAAAGTCTGGCGCTGGTTTTATTTTTCTAATGTTAATTGTATCAGCATGGAAAAGTAGATCTACTAAATGCAGGCTATTCTTTCCTGATTTTGCAAAAAAATCACGACACATGGCGCAATACGTCAGATAATCCAGAGGGCTCTGATTAATTCTTCGGGCTACTACTTTCTTCGCCACATCACGATTGGCCAGCCACATCAACCCCCCATAGCTGCAGCACTCGGTTTGTTCGCGATTCAACGGCAATTCCTCGATCTGCACGCCCATTTTTTCCACTAATTGGCGAATCCCCTCCTGAATATCCCGCTCATAGCGGGTGGTACAGGGATCCTGGATACTAATGCGCAGCCCTTGAGGCGATAAATCGGGTAAATCCAACTTAAGCTCATTCAGATAAACCCACAAGGACTTAACTTCAAGTTCAGGATACGACTTTTTAAAAACATGGAAACAACTGGAACAAGCCACGAGGAGGATGGGCTGCCCCAGTTGCTGATATTTTTTCAAAAATTGGGCTCTGTTCTCCTCAAAGAGCTGTTCACGCCCGGCCCATTCAGCCGGCGCTCCGCAGCATCCCAAAGCCAGCCCAATCCCATTTTCGGATTTTATATCAACCTGGTCACATAACAATTGATAAATCTTCTCGACATCCTCCGGATAAGAGGCGCATAATTGACAGCCAGGAAAGAATACCATGGCACTGCTTTGGCTGCCAGGCTGATGCTTAATCAGTGAAAAATGTTCGCTATTGCTAAATTGCATATCCCGTAAGGCAAAATCATGCGCGGAAGGCGGCATTCTATTTTGGGTGACCATCGTTTGGCGTGCTTCTCGGAAGACTTCTGACATATCCAGATCTTCCGGGCAAATTTCGCCGCATAATCCACATAAACTGCATGAATTGATCATGCGATTCTTCTGGCGGGTACCCTGAACAATGGATAAATTATTATAGACTTCCCGCAAATATCTTTTCGGGTAACTGCCATATTCCTGCATGAAAACACATTCTTTCACGCATTCCATACACTCGCATTGGATACAGCGTTGTGCTTCAGCAATTGCTTCCTCTACTTGGTAGCCATTTGCCTCTACCGACACAACTTTAGGTTGGGGTTCGTACCGTTTAATATTGGTATACAAGCGGGTAACATACGAGCCCTCGTTCTTCCGGGCTGCGGTCAGGGATACATTTTGTAAATAACGATCCATGGAAAGGGCAGCGCTGCGTCCTTGTGCCATGGATTGCACAATTGAATGCGATAAAACCTGACCCCCACCATTGATATTTACCGGCACCCCTTTGAATAATGATCCGGCTGCAAAGATGCCGGGTATTTTCGTTTCATAAGTAAATGGGTCAATCAGCAGATCGTTCTCCTCTATGAATAATATATTGGGAACAACGCCAGCCTTGCCACAACCCAAATAAACAGTATGAAAAAATTCATCTTCAATTTGTAAAAGATTATTATCCGGGTCAATTCTTATTTCTTTAATAAATTTCTGAAAGCGAATTTCTACCTCTAAAGTTGCTAACACCTGAAAATCTTTTTCTATGATTTCCTGGGGAAGAATTTCTTTTGAAACTTCATGGATTACTCCCCCCATTTGGGTTTCTTTTTCAAAAACAATCACCTGGTATCCTTTTTTTACCAGGTCAAAAGCCACCGTTAACCCACTAAGCCCAGCCCCAATAACAGCTACTTTTCTGGGTTTTTTAGGAAAAGTACGCGGTGGTTCAACAGCCCCGCCAAAATGAATCAGGGATTTTTCCAGCTTTTTGATTGAAATTGCGCCACCAATGTCTTTCCGCAAGCAAGCTTCCTGACACGGTTGGTCGCAAAGCAGGCTTAATATCCGGGGAAAAGGGACTGTTTTTGTGTATATCTTTAATCCAGCTTGGAAATCTGCTTTCGCAATTTCAGCACAGATTCCTCTTGCATCCACATGGATTGGACAGGTCGCAGTGCAGGCGGGAGCGTGTTCTTGAATACATTTATCTTCTAAGCGGCGTAATTCTTCCTGATCCATGTTGACCCTTTCTTTTTAAAACCTTTGCTCATTCCAATAAGGATCAGGCGAATGGTTCTTTTTACCATTCACCTGATTTCCTTATTAAATTGTGTTGCTAAAAATTTATGCTGGTTGTAAATCTTTCAACCCGGCCAGAATTTTTTCGGGATAAGCCGGTAAGTGGCGAATACGAACACCAGTGGCATGATAAATGGCATTGATAATCGATACATGCGGTGATGTTAACGGTAATTCACCTACGCCGGCAGCCCCAAAGGGACCATCTGCACGGTGATTTTCGAAGTAATGGATTTCGATATTGTCCGGAATATCATTTGCGTACGGAATCCCAGCGCCCAACATGGTGGCGTGTTTTTCAATATCCTCAAAATCTTCTGATAAGGCTAACCCAATACCCTGGGCAATGCCACCATAGATTTGTCCATCCACGACCAGCCGGTTGTTGATCTTGCCGACATCCGCCATGTGGGTAACTTTGTCAACTTTTACCTTTCCGTTCTTGGTGTTGACAGTGACTTCGGACATAAAGACCCCATACATGTACACAACAAAGGGTCTGCCCTGACCATTTTCATCACAAGCCTGTGCGGATGCCGCTGACCATTTTCCGACATATTTAAGCGGAACACTATCGGCAATCATTTCTTCGTAAGAGCGGTAGGAGCCGTCAGGTTTTCTCATTGCTTCCAGCAGCTGCTCGCAGCCATTCTTGATTGCATTGCCAGTAACCACCTGAGAGCGTGAACCGCCAGCCGGGCCGCTGTTCGGGGTGATGGCGGTGTCGTTCATTACCAGCTTGATCTGACTGGGATCGATTTCAAGCGGCAGTAAAGCCATATGAGCAGTTCCCAGCATGCCCATGTCGGCGCCCTGACCGTGATCTTCCCAACTAGCATAAACGGTTACGCCGTCTTTGCTCAATTCAACCGCAGCTTCGGAACCATCCTGTCCATCCAAACCGCAGCCGTAGATGCCCAGGGAGATGCCTACGCCTTTCTTGAATTGCTCGGTTGATTCTTTGGCAGCTTTTTCTTTGGCAGCGTAGTAGAGCGGGCGCAGTTTATCAAACATGGCTTCAAATGGCAGCACTTCCGGTTCTTGCCCGGTCGGAGTGGTGGACCCTGAACGGTAGATATTTTTGTATCTCAATTCGAATGGATCAATGCCCATTTTCTCTGCCAATTCGTCCATGATGCTTTCCGAGGCCAGGAAGCTTTGGGGCGAACCATAAGCCCTGAAAGCAGAACCCCACACATGATTGGTAGCTACTGTGCGGCCAACTCCACGAATATTGGGGATATTATAGCCAGCTCCAATGTATTGGTTGCCACGCAGAGTTAACAAATCGCCAAATTCCGAATATGGACCATGGTCGACCGTCCAGTCAGCTTCCATTGCCAGTAATTTGCCGTCGGCATCGGCTCCCATCTTGATCTTCAACCAGAAGGGAGAGCGTTTGCCGGTGTATTGCATGTGCTGGCGATAATTGTAGCGCAGGAAAACTGGCCTGCCAGTCGCCATACAGGCAACACCCAATAAGGCTTCCATGGTCGGGCTGAATTTGTATCCAAAGGTTGCACCCGCCGGGTTCTGAACCAGGCGCAATTTTTCAGGTTCGACACCCAAACCAGGGGCAATCATCGCATGATGCAGGTGAATTCCGATACTCTTGGAGTGAATGGTCAAGCGATCTTCTTCATCATAGTAAGCCAATCCAACATCTGGCTCTACGGTTAGGTGGGGCTGGCGTTGCAGATAATACTCACCATAGGCTGTGTAGGCAGCCTTCTCCATGATCGGTCCAGTGTCCTCACCCTTTACGGTTTTCTGTTCAAAGTACACGTTAGGGGTTCCAGGATGAATTTCAATGGCATCTTCCGCCATGGCTTCTGGGGCGCTCATATAAGCCGGTAAAACTTCCAGCTCAACCTTTACCTTTTTGGCGGCATCTTCAGCTTGTTTTTTCGTGGACGCACAGACAATGGCAATTGCATCTCCATATTGGAATACTTTTTTATCACACAGAATCGGTCGATCCCATCCATCCCCTTTGTTGGTGGGGAATGTGATTAACCCGGTGATGCGATTCTTGCCTTTGACATCTTTATGCGTAACCACTTTAAACACGCCCGGCATTTTTTCTGCTTCGCTGGTATCGATGGATAAGATATTGGCATGCGAAACTTCCGCCTGCACCAGTGCCAGTTGTAATGTATCGGGCGGCATCTTCAACCCCAAATCGCCACCGTAATCAAGTGTGCCGGTAACCTTTGGAATTGCAGTCGGACGTGGGTATTTACTGCCCCAAATCTTGCCATCTTCTGGCATTTTGAAGGTGATGTCGGTGATTTTCTTTTCTCCGCGCATGACCGCTGCCGCATCCATGACAGCATCGACATACGGGATGTAGCCGTTACAGCGACAGACATTGTGATGGCGGGTGAACCAATCGCGAATCTCCTGCCGGGTTGGCGAAGGATTCTGTTTTAACAAGGCGATGGATGACATCACAAACCCGGGGGTGCAAATACCACATTGGGCAACGCCGTAATAAACGAAAGCCTGTTGGATCGGGTGAAGTTTTTCAGGAGTTCCGACACCTTCAACGGTTAACACGGTTGCTCCATCTTTGACCTTCCCCATTTTAATCAGACAGGAAAGCATCAATTTGTCATCCAAAATCACGGAACAGGCGCCGCAATGACCTTCGTCACACCCATTCTTAACGCCGGTTAATAAAAACTGTTCGCGAAGAACTTCCATGAGGGTAGTTTCTGCTTCAGCAACAACTACCCGCTGGACACCATTAATAACCAATGTCTTTTTCTGCATATATTTTCTCCTTTATAAATTTTTTATTACAGCAGGAATTTAATACAAACAATAATCCACGTTAAAAATAATTTTAAGGTAAAGAAACGATTAATCAAGTTACAGATAGCATTGATTTCTGGTGCCATTTGAAAGGAAAAAAGCTTTACAATTAAAGCATGGACACCATTCGCCGCTACCAATCAGAAGAAGGTTTGAAAATATTAGGAGACCCAACCCGCGGTCAAATCCTAAGGCTGCTCATCTCCCGACCAGCTACCCTCTCCCAATTAGGGGAACAACTTCAAAAACATCCCGCCCAAATCCGTCATCATCTCAAAATAATGGAAAATTTCGGGATGGTGGAGCTGGAAACTGTGAAAACTACCAAAAACTATACCGAAAAGTTCTACCGGGCAACTGCCAAGGCGTTCTTTGTTAATCTGGCTTTCTTTCCGGCACCTGGCGCTGCCGGGCAGATTGTGGTTTTAGGAAGTGATGATCTGGCATTGAACCTTCTAAGAGATTTTGTGAACCAACAAGACAACACACCAGACCTTATCATTCTGCCAGTTGGCAGCCTCGACGGTCTGATTTTTTTACGTGAGAATTATTGCCAGATCAGTGGCAGCCATTTATATGATTTTGAGAGTGGTGTTTACAACATTCACTATGTTCAAAATTTATTCAGTGATCGAAAAATGGTACTGGTCACCTTATCCCACCGTGAATTAGGCATGCTAATAAAGAAGGGAAACCCCAAGAATATCCACTCCCTGGAAGATTTAACCAGAAAAGGCATCCGGTTTATCAACCGTAATCGCGGCGCTGGCACTCGTTTTTGGCTGGACCAAAACCTGCGGCAGCGGAATATTGACGCTGCAGATATTGAAGGATATGAAAGAATGGTTCACACCCATCAGGCTGTTGCTGAAGCTATTCGATCCGAGCAAGCCGATGTTGGCATCGGGATGTATTCCATCGCCAGGTTGAATGATCTGGACTTTATTCCGTTAGTCGAAGAACGCTATGATCTGGTGATGCCAGCAGATTTTTACCATTCATCCATATTCCAGCCTATCCTGCAAATCATATGCTCCACTGAATTTAAGCAGCAGGTTTCTGCCCTGGGTGGGTATCGGGTAACGGATACCGGACAGGTGATTGAGATTTAAGTCTCTTCTTCAAGAATACAATTGATTTTTCGCAACAATTCAGGGATATCTTTCTGAATCGTCTGCCAGACAAGATCAATATCAATTTCATTGTAGTCATGAATTAACCGATTCCGCATACCAATCATTTGGTTCCAGGGAATTTCCCCGTGTTTCTCTTGAAATGTCAGGTCAATATTTCCAGCAGCATCCCCGATCATTTCAATGCCCTGTATCACCGCCGCCTGGCATTGACCGTCAGAAGTGAATGACCCTAATTCCATCCCCTCAATTAATTGCTGGATAATTTCGCATGCGTTTTTAATATAGTTGAGATAAATTTCCGTCTTGTCCATTCAAAATAACCATTCTCCTGCTTACCTGTTTATATAATAACTTAACTTTAGCGAGTTTATTCCCGGTTATACAATATTCTTGGTAAATCAAACTCTTGAAACTTATTGTTGACATTTGCTCAATATTTTTATATACTCTATTTAGTGGCTGGTGGTTTTACCAGCCGATCAAAAAAGATGATTCCAACATTCGACCCTATTCAAACAATCAGCTTGAAAGAAGCCTGCATCCGCAAAATCGAAGGCTTGATTCTTTCTGGCAATTTGGCTCCCGGGGAACGCCTGCCCTCTGAGCGCGACCTGGCCCCCCGGTTAGGAGTCAGCCGCCCGGTGCTGCACCAGGCCATTGTCGCACTGGATGCCAAAGGGTTGGTACGCATCGAACCCCGCCATGGAGTCTTCGTCTGCGATTTTCGCCGTGATGGTTCGATGGCATTATTTATGACGCTCATGCAGCATGAAGATGGTGCTTATCAGCCGCAATTGCTCTCCAGCCTGATGGCTGCCCGCCTGTTGATCGAAACCGAAACCGCCCGGCTGGCTGCCATTCATCGCACGGAAGCCGACCTGATCGAGTTTCAGTCTCTGCTCACCGACCGGCAGCAAATCCAGCCCGGCGAGATCCCGGCACTGGTGGCTTATGACTTCAACCTGCATCAATTGATCGCAGCCGCATCCGGCAATCTGATGTACGCCTTGATGCTGAACTCACTCAAACAGGTGCACACCAACCTGGCGGGTGCTTTTTATCGCGCTTTTCCACAGGGTCAGATAGCCGAAGAATTAATAGAATTTCATCAGAAACTGTTCGCCGCCATCATGCAGCAAAAGCCCGAGAGGGCTGCCGAAGTAATGGCAGCTATGTTGAAACATGGTGAACAGCACCTGCAAACAATCATTCCTTTTCCCTGAACTTATCTTTTTATCAAAATTAACAACCGCATAAACAGGAGGCTCAAATGGAGGCAACCCCAACCGCTTATCAGATTAAGCAAACCAAAAACCTGTCCCCCCGCATTCAATGGCTGCGGGATTACTACTTCCAGGGTGTCAATCGCCGCTGGAACAACGAGTACACATCGTGGACGACCGGAACCGACTGGGATTTTCAATACGAAGAAGTCAGTTTCCACATCGTTCCGGAAACCTACACCTTTCTGAGGACTTTCCGCAGCTCCTTTAAACAAACCGCCACAGCGGTCAGACTACACCCGGACTTCTGGAAGTGGTCGCTGGTGGAACGGCGCGCCTGGTTCGTGAAGGAGGTGATGGTCAACTACTTGCCCCAGGAAATCCTGCCGGGCGATCTGATCGCAGGTGGGCGCTTCAACATCATGACCTCCGCCTGTCTGGATGAAAAACAGACCAAAGAGTATTTGCAATGGATGGAAGGCAAGAACGGACTGCGCCAGGCGTTGCTCTGGTTCCACAACCACGGCTATGGCAATGTTGGTCCCACCAGCGGGCACCTGATTCCCGGTTATGCCCGCGTGTTGGAAATTGGTTGGAAGGGCATTCATGCTGATTTGACCGAAAAATATGAAGCTTTATCAGCCGAAGAGAAAAGCGGACCTAAAGGCGCGCAACTACGTGCCATGCTCACCTCCGCACAAATGCCGCGCGATCTGGCGGAGAAATACCGCCAACTGTGCCTGGAATTGGCTGAACGTGAAAATGATCCCACCCGCCGCGATGAGCTGCTGCAGATGGCTGAGAACCTGGCGATCGTCCCCTGGGAAGCACCCCACACCTTTTGGCAGGCAGTTCAATCCCTGTGGCTGACGCACATGCTGGTCATGTCGGATGAAAATTATCCCGGTCCCGGCGTTTCCTTTGGGCGCATCGACCAGTACCTTTTTCCCTTCTGGCAGAAATCCATCCAGGCTGGCATGGACGCGGAGTTCGGCAAAGACGTCCTTAAATGCTTCTGGGTGCACGCCAACACCGCCTATGATGGCATGATCCGCACCGGTGGCAATCAGGGTATCACTGCTGGTTATGGGCAGTTGCTGACCCTCTCCGGCATGGGCGCCAATGGCAAGGACATGACCAATGCCTTAACCCACATCATCCTGGATGTGATCGATGAGATGAGCCCCATCCTGGAGCCTAAACCGAACGTACGTCTGCATCGCGGCTCACCGGATGATCTGCTCGACAAGGTCGTCCAGATGATCGCTGACAGCCAGGGTGCGCCTTTCCTGATCAATTTCGACGAACGTTCGATGGCTGGTTTGCTTCTGCAAGCCAAAAAAGCTGGAGTGGAGCACCTGATCAACAAGGATAATGTACACGAATACGCGCCGGTCGGCTGCCTGGAGAACACCATGGTCGGAAATGACCGCTCCGGAACAGTAGATGCCAACCTCAACCTGTTGAAAGCGGTTGAACTGGCGCTCACCGGCGGTTATGACCTGCTGCCTTTCACCGACTCAATGAGCGGTAAAACCGATAAACCCCAGCGCTGGGGAGCCGATACCGGCGACCCGACCTCCTTCACCACCTGGGAGCAATTCTGGAATGCCTATGTCACCCAGACTCAGCACATCACCCAGCGGATTGTTGATCAATATGAGCAAGGCGAAGCCCTGCGCGCCCGCTTCTCGCCTACCCCGTATCTCTCCTGCCTGGTAAAAGGCTGTGCCGAAAAAGGGCTGGATGTCACCCAGGGCGGCGCCGAATTGGGCTTTGTCACGATTGAAGCGGTCACCTACGCCACCACGGTTGACTCCCTGCTGGCGGTCAAATATCTGGTGTTCGATGAAAAAATCTGCACGCTGGCACAACTGCTTCAGGCGCTGCGCGATAACTGGGTCGGACATGAAGTACTGCAGGCACGCGCCAAATTCAAAGCCCCCAAATACGGGCGCGATGACGAACAAGCCGATGCGCTGGCATACCATGTCATGCAGGTCTGGAGCGATGAAGCCTGGAAGCACAAGACCCGCAGCACCAACCGCCAGTTCCGCCCCGGTATGCTCAGTTGGAACTATTGGGTGGCGGACAGCTTCATCCTGCCTGCCAGCCCGGATGGTCGCCCGCGCGGTCAATTCCTTAGCAATGCCCTCTGCCCCTCCAACGGCGCCGATATCAACGGCCCGACTGCCAATGTCAATTCGGTCGGCAAGGTGTTGGGCGGCAAAGCGCCTGACGGACTGGGCGATTGGGAGGATTACCTCAACCTGCTGCCCAACGGCGCCAGTCACACCATGTCCTTCAGTCCTTCTCTGGTGCGCGACCCCGAACACAAGGCTAAATTCAAAGGCTTTCTGCGCGGCTATATCGAAAACGGCGGTACTGCCCTGCAAGTCAACATGATCAACGCTGACATCCTGCGCGATGCCCAGAAGAACCCCGAAAATTATCGTCACCTCCTTGTGCGGGTCACTGGCTATAACGCCTATTTCACCAGCATCGGTAAGGAACTGCAGGACGAGATCATCGCCCGCGAAAGCCACCGGATGTAGCTGATGAGTGAATTCGGCACGATTCTGCATCTCCAGCGCTTATCCACCGAGGACGGTCCCGGTATTCGCACGACTGTCTTTATGAAAGGCTGTACCCTGCGCTGCGCCTGGTGTCACAACCCCGAGTCACTCTCCCCTCAGGCGCAGGTACAGCGCATTGAGACCAACTGTATCCATTGCGGCTCCTGCCTGATAGTTTGTCCGCAGGGCTGCCTGATGGAGGTGGACGGCGAGATCATCCTCGATCAGCAGCGCTGCGACTCCTGCGGAAAATGTGTGCAGGAATGCCCTACCGGTGCACTGGAATTACTGGGGAAGCAGATCAGCACGCAGGAGTTGACCGCCGAACTGTTAAAAGACGCCAGCTTCTACCAGACCAGCGCCGGTGGTGTGACCTTTTCCGGCGGCGAACCCCTGCTGCAAGCCAGCTTCTGCGCCGCCGTGATGGCGCGCCTGCAGGCTGCCGGGGTGCATACCGCGCTCGACACCTGCGGCATGGTCTCGCAGCGCCATTTTGAAAAAGTGCTGCCCTTCAGCGATCTGGTGCTCTTCGACCTTAAATTAATGAACCCTGCTGCACATCAACAGCATACTGGGCAGCGCAATGAGCTGATTTTATCTAACCTGCTCTTCGTACGCGATTTCATCCGCCAATCCAACGGAGCCCGGAAATTATGGGTCCGCACGCCGCTCATCCCCGGCGCCACGGACCAGCCCGCTAACCTGGCAGCCATTGGCGACTTTCTGGCAGCCGAACTGGAGGATGTGGTCGCACGCTGGGAATTGTGTGCCTTCAACAACCTCTGCCGGGATAAATACCGCCGCCTGAACATGACCTGGCAATACGAAGACACCCCGCTTTACACCCAATCCCAACTGGATGAACGCAACCTGTGGGCTAAAAACAGCCCTTTCCCTATTGAAAAAATACTCATCACCGGTGCTATCCGGGTGCAAACACAATTTGGAGGATAAAATGAACTTATTTACCGAACAGGATATTCGCGATCTGGACGTAGAACTCAAAGTCGGGCTGCTGGCTACCATCACCCCGCAGGGCGAGCCGCACCTGACCATGATCTCCTCTATCCGCCCCTATGCGCCCAACAAACTGGTGTGGGGGCAATTCACCGAGGGACTTAGCAAGGAACACATCCTCGTAAACCCCAACTGCGGCTTCCTGATCATGTCGCTCGACAAACAACTCTGGCATGGCAAAGCGCTTTACACCCACAAAACCAAACAAGGTACTGAAATCGAGGGCTATAACAACCTGGCCATGTTCCGCTACAATGCTTACTTTGGCGTGCACACTGTTTACTACCTCGATCTGGTTTGCCAGAGCGGGCGCCAGCCCCTGCCAATGAATAACGTGATTTTCTCCGCCGTTAAAACCATCCTTGCGCGCAGCCTGGGCAAAAAAGAGAGCCAACCTAAGGCGCTCAATCCCTGGGTTCATGGTCTCTTCAATAAACTGGACAACCTCAAATTCATCAGCTACGTGGATAGCGACGGCTTCCCGGTCATCCTGCCGGTCATTCAGACTCAGGCACTGGACGCCAACCGGGTCGTCTTTGCGTTGGGAGCCTTCACCCAGGGACTGCAGCAGCTCCCGGCCGGCGTGCGTATGGCGGTCTATGGCATGTCCTTCGACATGGAAACCGTTCTCCTGCGCGGCACCTTCACCGGCATCCAGCGGATTGGCGGCATCGCCAGCGGCGTGGTGACAATCGACTGGGTCTACAACTCCATGCCCCCCGTCGCCCAGCAAATCTACCCGCCAGTGAAGGTGGAGCCAGTGAGAGAGTTTTGAATTCCCTCTTGCAATTTTCATGATTATAAAGGATAATAGACAAATAATGTCTATTATCCTTTATATAATATGAAAAAAGAGATTCTATCCGCCTTTGAGAACATCCCCTTCTTCACCATTGAAGCAGTAAAACAGTTGGCTGCCGGTGAAAATTTGTTAGATGGCAGCATTCAGACAGCCCTTTATCGCTGGATGAAAGCCGGGCATGTCATCCAGCTCAAAAAAGGCACCTACACGACCCGCCGGTTCTTCGAAAGACACCGCCCGGATGAGGATTTCTCGCCAGCCGTCAGCGCCATCCTCCTGCCGCAGTCCTATGTTTCCCTCGAATTCGTCTTACAGCGGCACGCCATCCTGACCGAAATCACCTACCCTGTCACTGCTGTCACCACCAAACAAACCCGGGTAATCGAAAATAAAATAGGCACCTTCGCTTATCGCAACATCAAAGCAGAGCTCTACACCGGCTTTGAAATCCAGGAATACCTGGGGCTTCCATTCTCCATGGCTTCGCTGCCAAAAGCCCTGTTCGATTATCTCTATTTTCGTCCTTTATCAATCGTCATCGAAATCCCCGGCTATGATCTGGCCGAAGACCTGCGTCTCAACCTGGACGAATTCACCGAACAGGACCAGCTCCGCTTCGCAGAGTTCGTCGAGCTCAGTCAGAGCAAAAAAATGCAGAAAATCCTGAATAATTTGAGGAAAACCGTATGGCAACGTTAATTCAATCTTTGGGGAATGCCCTTTCAAACAAAGTTTCTTTACCAAACGAAATAAAAAGAGTGGTCTTAAAAGAAGTTTTACAAGCCTATGTGTTGGATTATCTTTATAATCATCCCACTTATCGAAAATTGAATTTTTATGGTGGCACTTGTCTGCATATGGTTTACAACCTCAATCGATTATCGGAAGATATCGATCTGGACAATACCCCCGGGGTTGATATTTCAAATCTTCATGAAGATTTTCTCACTTACTTCCGATCTAGGATAAGTTACCCGGACATAACCGCTAAGAGCCAGCTAGGAGAATGGGGAGTTCAACGGATAACCCTAAAATTCCCTATCCTTTATGAGTTAGGGTTATCCGTCCATCTAAACGAGAGCCTACAACTCAAAGTTGAGATCAGTCAGCATAAACAAATCGCCATTATCCAAAAAACACCTTTATTTATTTCAGGCCATAGTCTCGTTGCCAGTCATTTCACTCTGGAATCCATGATGGCTGGAAAAATAATCGCCTGCCTGGAAAGAAATTTTCAACCTGGCAAAGAAGGAATACCAATCAAAGGGCGTGACTTTTACGATCTACTTTGGTTCATGCAGCAAAAAATTCAACCGCTGGCAGAAAAATTACAAAAAGACGGAAAACAGCCATACACTGGTGCGACCGCTTTTCAGTTATTAGCAAAGAAAGTTGCCCATATTAAATTATCCGATTTGGAGGTGGATCTGCTGCCTCTCTTCGAGCAAAGAAGCTTCCTGGAAGCCTGGCTGGAAAGCTTTCACCAGAATTTCAAGTTGTACAAAGAGTTTTATTTGAGGGATTAGAAATGACCAATAGTCATTTCTAATCCCCCTCTCTTGGCGTCCAGGTCTTTTAACCCAGGAAAACTGATCAAACCCAGATTTGGGGTTGTATTTTCTCCTACAAGATCATTTTTCTTTGCAGTTCACTGACAAGTTTACAGAAAGGTCATCGTATATTCTAAAATTTAGCAATTACTATAAGAGAGAACTTCAGCTATATAAACTCCTCGGTAGTTCTCTGACAAATCTCGAAGTCTCTTGCAACAATTCTCTCCCATACCGATTGGTTGCTCGGCGATAAGTCGATAGATATAGATCCTTTTTCGCTCTTGTAACCGCTACGTAGAACAATCTTCTCTCTTCCTCATCGGTCCCGAATTGTTGAATTGCCAGATTAAGTGGAAACCAGAATTCAACTAATCCAATGATAAATACTGTATCCCACTCCAATCCCTTTGCACTATGAATTGTTGATAACACCAGCACATCGTCTTCCGGTTCAATATCTGTGAATTGCTGTAGAGATACTGAATTTAAGAAATCGCTCAATGAAATAAATTGAGAAGCAACGGATTGGAAAATTTCAAAATCACTTTGAACATCATTCCAGTTAGCAGCGAATTTTCTTCGCATATATGGGTCAAGATAGTTTAATATTTCAGATATGATTGGCGTAATACTTTGACCTTCTATAATCATGTTTTGCAATTTATTAATTTCCCTTTCAAAACTGATCAGGTCCTTCACACTATCTAATCTCTGTTGTCCAGTGCCAGAGAAAAACTCTTTTGCTACGTCCCAGAAGGCTAATTGTGTTTGCTCTGCTTTTTGTTCAACAATTTCTAAAGTGTCAGCTGTGGAGAATCCAATTAACTCTTGCAAGGCGCTCAGGGCTATTGAGTCATCAGAATTTATCAAAAGTCGAGCCATGTCCATCACATATTTGATATGGCTCAGTGAATAAAAATCGCCACCCCCAACCAGAATAAACGGAATTCCTACTCGCTTTAAATCCACTGTCAAATTTGCAGATTGACTTGTTGCCCGAAAAAGAACTGCCAGATCTCGTAATTTCTCCCCTTCGGACAATTTGTTTTTTATTTGGGATAGAACAAACCGGGATTCATCAGCTATTGAGTTTCCTTGAAAAAATATGGGCTTCCGAAAAGGAGGTAACTTTGCCTGGTGGATTCCGTATCAAAATGAAATGCTTTCCCGCATAGTGACATCACACGTAGGGAATCTGCTATATCCAGTACACTCCAATTCGGTTGCAAGCCAACCAACTGGCCGTTTTCCATTTTTTTTATTCATTTATAAAGATACCCAGATAATTCTTGTAATAATAATGCTGACCATATTTAATATCTGCGTCCTTTTTATGTAAAATCTTCAGATTTAAAAAGCGGTCAATCACTTTTTGTGCCCCAGGTGCTGAAAATCCTGTCCATTGCTTAATTGTGGAAATACTAACAATCGGTTGCGCAAATAAATGTGGATAAACAATCGCGGCGCTTTCGGCTGCTCGTTTCCCCAACGAGGATATTTTTAACATGTCCTGCTCACGTAGTTTTGTGATCATTGCAACTGTTTCAATTGCTTCATTAGCAACCTCAATTACACCTTCCAGAAAGAAATAGATCCATTTGTCAATCAAACCCTTGTGGTAATCTTCCAAACGATTGATATATATTTCTTTATATTTCTTAAAATATCTGGATAAATATAATACAGGTTCTTCTAAATAACCACAATGCCAAAAATAAAAGGTGATTAACATTCGTCCGGTTCTGCCATTTCCGTCGAGAAAAGGGTGTATTGCTTCAAATTGAGAATGAATTAACGCAGCTTTAATGATAGGTGGGATTGAATCCTTTAAATGAATAAAATTCTCAATTTGCGCAAGTGCCATCTTCATTTCAGGAACTGGAGGAGGAACAAATCGGGCATTATCTGGGCGGGTACCATCTATCCAATTTTGACTTTCCCGAAATTCACCTGGATTGGAAATTTGAGAAATCCGAGCTTTGTCCATAAGTTCTTTATGTAACTCTCTTATAAAACGTAAAGATAACGGAAACTTTTCTTCTTTAACCCTTTTCATCCCAAATCTCAATGCTTTAATATAATGTAATATATCGTCAACATCTGGCGGTATGTTTGCTTTTGATTGAACCTCAACTTCTATCGCATTGATCATGGTAGCTTTTGTACCTTCGATTTGACTTGAAGCTGCTGCATCTTTACGCAAATACATGAGTAAGAAATAATTAATATCCGGTAATAATCGCGTTATTCCGTCTAATTTACCAAGAAGTCTTACAGCTTCATGGCTTTTCTGAAGGACATTCTCGTCAAAATGATATCCACCAATAGGAGGAAAAGGACCTGGTATAAAAGCAGCAAACCCTCCTGGTTGAGGTTGAATATTACCAATAATATATTTTTTTGCCATTTTGTTTATATTTCCTTGATAGAATATAAACAAACTGTATCATATTGTTTATATTTTATCAAGTGATAGAAACTTTTTTACCAATTACACTGATAGGGTGCTAAGATGAATGAAAAGTTTTAATCGTTCAGAAATAGATAATTTTTAAGCTAAACTTTATCCTCGGCACGGGGAAACCCCCAACCAACTCTTATCGAAGCCAACCAGGGCAACGTATCTACTTGAATCAAAAGTGGCGGTCTTAGCACCGCCACCTATGCTGTGCCCCCGGAGGGACTCGTTTATCCTCGGTACGGGGAAACCCCCAACCAACATCTACACACTTTTATTCGTAATAAAAAACACCGGAATGTTATCCCAGTGTCTTTTGTGCCCCCGGAGGGACTCGAACCCCCAACCAACTGATTCGAAGTCAGGCACTCTATCCATTGAGCTACGAGGGCTTTTGTATCCCCGATTATACTCCATTGCAATATTTCATGCAATTAAACGAAACTGCGCACGATAGATGCGCAGTTCCTTATCAATCTCCCGGGTGAAGGGGAACCTCCGGGATGCGAATATTCTATTAATAAAGTTAACCGACCCTACCTCTCTTTACAACGAATGATTAAAACGAATAATTACCCCGATGAAGAACATCTAATCAGTATAGTATTATAGTAGCGATTTATAGTCGGTTTGTCAATCCCGAATTCTTAGTGAGCAGCAAATCATCATGAAACTCACCTCTTTTCTGATTGACTTTATTCAGGATTCATGCATTAATTAAAGTGTCCGCGTTCTGTTCTTTTCAGGCTGTCAAAATTTTCCTGGATGAAGACCTTCTCCCACTGCACCATGAGGGGTAATTGCTGATAGGAGTTACTCACCAGAAAACGTATTTTGAAGCCTGCTTTTACCGGTAAGCTTAAAAACCGAACCCCCCTGCCATAGGTCCCTTTTTTCTGCGTATCATTCTCAATTAAATTGGATCTTCTTTGCTTGCCCGTTCGTAAAAAGGAGGTGAGCTTCACATTTTATAAATTTTGATTTGTTCAAGTTCATTGTGAACTGTCGGTTCTATTATTCTTGGAGGGAATGATGAAAAAAACAACGTATATGATTTTTGTGTTTCTTTTAACAATCGCATTGGCTATTCCAATGCCTGTCAACAATGTAACAGCAGCAACACCGATTACTTTTACCATCCTGCATACAAATGATTTTCATGGCAACCTGGAATTAGCCGGTTCAAACCCGGGAGCTGCCCGCGTGGCCAAAGTAATCAAGGATGTGCGTACTGCTGTAGGTGCCAATAATGTGTTATTAATGGACGGCGGAGATATTATGCAGGGATCGCTGCTCTCAAACCTGCAAAAAGGGCTGCCTACGATTGATTACTACAAACAAATCGGCTATCAGGTGGCAACCTTTGGGAATCACGAGTTTGACTGGGGACAGAAAGTCCTTAGCCAACGCACCTTACAAGCTGCCAATGACTCCTTACCCGGTACAGCTTTTCCCTTTGTGGCTGCCAACATCACTGCCAAAGTCGGTGGCTCCTGCGATGGCTGGGAAAAAGCTGTCCTGGTTGGAGAGAACCCTGCTGATACTTACACCATTGAACCTTACACCATTATCGAAATGAATACAACCGAAGGTCCGGTTAAAGTAGGCGTAATGGGATTAGGTTCAATCGAAACACCCTATATCACCATTGCTGAAGCAACCGATGGACTTTGTTTCAAAGACCCGGCTACTTCTATTCTTCATTACTATGATGATATGATCGCTGATGGAGTGGATGTTACGGTAATCCTCAGCCATAATGGCTGGGTCGATGGCGGTTATGGCTATGGCTTCACCGTGTATGGCGACCAAACCCTGGCTGCCAAACTAAACGCTGCCGGCAAACCTGTCAACCTGATTATTGGCGCTCACAGTCACACCAACATCCCCGCGCCAGCAGTTGTTGGATCAACCACTGTCGTTCAGGCTCATTACGCCGGCCGTCAGGTTGGACGTGCCGATATCACCTTCGATCCCGACACCAAGGCAGTCAGTATCACCTGGAATAAACTCCTTGTTTCGCCGTCTGGAGATGAAGACCCGGATATTAAAGCTCTGATCGCCAGCTATGTAAATGACCCCGATTATCAAGATCTGATCAATGAACCCATTGGTTACATCCAAACTGATCTCATGCGCAACTATGATGGCGATGGGATGATGGGCACTTTCATTCAGGATGCTGTTTATTACCAGCTTAATACCGATAATATCGACGAAAATGACGTTGATTTTGTCTTTAATAACCCTGGTGGTTTGCGTATTGATTGGTGCGATAAGGAAGACCCTGAAAACCCCGGCACATACATCTGGAGCAGCGATGCAACCGACTGCTCCACTGGTTTATGGTCTCATGACCCGATGTTACTTACCTTTGGCAAAATGTTCCAGATTCTTCCATTTGGCAACGCCACCGTGGTAGGGGAAATGACCGGCGCCCAGGTAATCGATTTACTGAACCAAAGCGCCACATTATTCAAGGGAGCACTCTCCGTTGCTGGTATTCGCCATCAATTCTATCGCTATAGCGATGCCCTTCCCGGTCCACAACCCTGGGCCTGGGGCGCTTATGACATCGTTTATTTTGACAAGCTGGAAAATAAATGGAAAGCCATTGATCCTAACGCTACTTACAAAATCGCCACCAATGAATTCCTGGCACCTGCCGGTCAGGATGGCTTTGTCCAGTTTAAGTACGCGAAAAATATTTCTTACTGGGGTGATATGCTGGACCTGGTCAATGAGTGGGTCGCGAATAATCACTCCGATCCTGATACTGCCTACAAAGGTCCTAATGGTGATGGAACACTGGATGGGCGTGTTACCCGTAACGGAAATAATACCGGCGGAGATGTAATTCCACTTACTATCCTGCACCATAACGACTCTCATGGGCGCTTATTGAAGAGCGGTGCCAATCAGGGATTAACCCAATTGGCCACCTTAATCAAACAGGAACGAGATCACAACCCTAATCGAACTTTACTGCTGCATGCTGGAGATTTCATCCAAGGCGATTCGATGATGTATTACTTCAAATCTGCCGGGTTGGGATATGCAGCCGACAAAACCCTCTTACCTCCTCAATTGCAGATCAACCCAACCATAAAAGCCCTCAATGCCATCGGGTATGATGCCGTGACCCTGGGCAACCATGAATTCAACTTTGGGGCAGAAGTCTTCAGCACCCTGGAAGATGCGAATTTCCCCATTTTACAGGCAAATATTAAGGATGACGGGAGTTACGGACTTAGCAATATCCCTGTTTTACCCTATATCACCAAGACTGTGGGACCGGAAATCCTGCGCGTTGCGATTCTTGGCATCGGGAATCATCGCATCCCCAGTTACGAATTGCCTTCCAACATTCCCGGGTTAACATTCCTGGATCCCATCGCTACAGCCGCCAGTTATGCTCCCCAGTTGAAAGCTAACAATGATGTTGTGATTGCCCTGACCCACATCGGTTTCACCACCGATCCAAATAGTATTGAGGTAGATGATAACGTAGATACCTTCCTGGCTCAAAGCGTGAACGACATCGATGTAATTATCGGTGGGCATAGCCATACCCGGCCGGATACCGGATTTGGGGATTACAAGTTCCTGCCAACCATTCTGGGATCTCCCGATTCAACCCCGGTTTTGGTAACCCAGGCCAATCGCTACAACACCTTTTTAGGTGAAGTAGTCGTTGGGCTTCTTCCTAAACAAGCAGCCCGAGGTGCCTACGAAGTCGTTTCTCAAGCCGGCCGTTACATCAGCGTGCCTATTGACATGGTTGAAGATCCCGCCATCAAAGCAATTGTCGATCCCTACGCTACTTTGCTGGCCAGCTACAACAACACTGAAATTGGAGAAACTGAGGTCCCCATTGATGCATTAAGTGCCTACACCCAGGAAACCAACGGAGCGAATTTACAGGCGGACGCTGCAGTCTGGAAATTAAAAGAGGAAGGCATTGATGTGGATTTCCATCTCTCCGGTGCCATGACCAATAGCAAAATTGCCAATACAGCCACAGAACTTAATCCGTACACGCTCAAGGTAGCTGATATGTTCGTCGCCATGCCATACGAGAATTCACTGGTGGTAATGGAGATGAATGGACCTCAACTCAAAGCAGTCCTGGAAAGAGCTTATCGCAACTACTACTATTACAAATATGTACCCGGATACGGCGGCTATTCCTACTACACCACCTGTATGTTGGATACTAATGCAGATAACAACATCACTTACTGGGATAAATATCCAGAACTGCCGGATGGTAACAATGTTCTGGCATTGACCATTGACGGTGTCAATATCGATTTCAATGATGCCAGCACCTACTACCGTGTTTCATCAGTAAACTATCTGGCTGCTGGAGCCTGTAATTTCAGTGATGGTGGGCATACCCTCTGGCCGTTGGAGCAGATCGTGGCTGACACCCAATATTACGTGCGTGATGCGGTGATCGAATACGTCACGGATCTCACCACCACAACAGGTGAACCCATTCACCCGCTCATTGAAGGCCGGTTGATCTTTAACACCAATATTTTCAAAACCTTTATGCCCGTGATTAATCGTTAGCCTGTAAACCAGACCCGATTTTCATTGACCGGATCTTGCCGGGCAACCAGAACAGTCACCTGCATAAACCAAAAAAAGAGCGGAGGTTTTCTCTCCGCTCTTTGCTCTTTTCTTACTGTAACAGCATCATCGCTCTGGATGCCAGGTCGAAGATCGTCCACGGCACCAGGCTGAGCAGCAGCACAGCCGCAGCCATAACCCCAATAACCAATGACACCCATGGGTTGATTTTCAACTTTGGCTCACCTGGTTTCATGAACATATACACGGTGATTCGTAAATAGTAGAATACAGAAACCACCGAAGTCAGAATACCCAGAATAGCCAGCCCAACAAAACCAGCTTCAATCGCGGTGCGGAATAAGTAGAACTTTCCCCAGAAGCCCATCGTCAAAGGCACACCGGCAAATGAAAACATAAAGATCAGCATGGCAAAACCGACCCACGGATACTGCCTGCCCATGCCGGAAAGATCATCCAACATCAAGCCTTTGCCGTACTCCTGTTCCATCGCCACCAGCAGCGCCCACGCGCCAATACTGGTCAATCCATAAGCTGCCAGGTAGAAGAGCGCGGATGCCACAGCATTGCCTGCTACTTTTTCGTTTCCAAAGGCAACAAATGCCATCAAAATATAACCCGCATTGGCAATCGCTGAGTAAGCCAGCATACGCTTGATATTATTTTGAGCCACTGCCACCACATTGCCAACCAGCATGGTCAGAGCAGCAATCGCCCAGAAAATGGGGGTCAGGTTACCACTAAGACCGGGGAAAATCACCAGGAAAACACGCATCAAAGCTGCAAAACCGGCTGCTTTAACTGCAACAGACATGAAGGCAGTGATGGGAGTTGGTGCCCCCTGATAAACATCTGGCGTCCACATTTGGAATGGCACAGCAGCGACTTTAAACCCGAACCCGACAATCAGCATCGCTGAGCCAATCAGGAACAAAATTGTATTGGCGCTGCCAGCTCTCACAATTTCATTGATGCCAACAAAATCCAATCGTCCGGTAGCACTGAAAACCAACGCAGTTCCATAGAGCACAAACCCGGTGGCAAAGGCGCCTAAAAGGAAATATTTGAGGGAGGCTTCTTCAC
>Ga0226835_1000436_pt1:0-15000 | contig 49022 bp, 32 predicted proteins | sample LAC_MetaG_1_FD_163627 | JGI IMG/M metagenome (GOLD analysis project Ga0226835, IMG submission 163627) | Anaerobic ammonium oxidizing microbial communities from anammox membrane bioreactor (MBR) in UC Berkley, California, United States -... | ecosystem: Engineered > Bioreactor > Anaerobic...
AGGGCCTCCGAGAGCCGCGCACTGCCGGTGAACTCCAAGCCACGGCGCCTGCTCTTCCCGTTCATGTTGATGGCGGTAAACAGGCCCGCGGTACAGCAGTAGGTGCCGTTGATCTCGTCCTCGAGGTCGGCGCGAAAGTAGGTGATGTCGGCGACGATGCGGCCGTCGGCCAGGCGTTGTTCGACACCGATATCCCAGCCCGTGGACTCCTCCGGCTTCAGGGACGGATTGCCGGCGAACTGCTGCGGGTAGTAGCCGAAGCGCTCGGTGAAGGTCGGCGCCTTCACGCCGGTACCGATGCTGGCATGCAGGCGGGTCGGGCCACCGGCCGGGCGCCAGCTGGCGGTGCCGCGCCAGGTGTCCGCATCCTCGAAGTCCGAGTAGTCGTCATGGCGGATGCTGGCCGCCAGCGTCAGGTCGTCGCTGACCGTGGCGATGTACTCGGCGACATAGCCCATGCGGTGCATGGATGGGCTCTGGTTGGGGTCGTAGACCAGGTCGGGTACGCCGTCGCCGTCGAAGTCGTAGCTGCTGACCTTGCCGCGCTGGTCGAACTCCTCGCGCTCGTGGTCGATGGCCAGCGTGAGCACGTCGGCAGGATTGCCCGGCGCGTCGGTGGTGACGCCGATCGACGTCTGGTAGGACAGGATCGACTTGCGGCCGTCCTGGCTCGTGCGGTCGATGGTGCCGGCAGAGTAGAGGTCCTCGGCCTGGGTGTCGATGCTGGTATCCGTCAGTCCGTAGCGGAACTGGTGGTTCCAGCGGCCGGCAAACGTATCCCAGTGGGCGCCGAGCCGCAGGTAGTCCTGGCGCGTGTCGCTGTGGAAGACGTCGTCGCGGCCGTCGCCATTGGCGTCGTCGGCCGGCAGGCCGGTGGCGAACGACTCGACGTCATAGGCCTTCCCGGACCGGGTGTGGCGGTAGCTGGCATCGAACTTCAGCGCCGGGCTGAACTCGAAGCCTGCGGCCAGGGAGGCGGTGCTGTTGTCGTAGCCGTCATCCTCCGCGCCGCTGCGCGCCGCGTTGTTGCCGCCGGTGTCGAAGCGGGATGCCGACAGGCTGGCGTAGCCGCGCCCGGCACGGCCGCCGGCGTAGGCACCGCCGTTCAGGGTGCCGTAGGCACCGCCTTCCAGGAACGCGTCCGCCTGCAGGCCCGCTGCGGGGCGCCGCGTCACCACATTGATCACGCCGGCCAGCGCCTCGCTGCCCCAGAGCGCGCTCTGGGGCCCACGCACGACTTCGATGCGCTCGATGTCGTAGCTGCTCAGGTGCTCGAAGGCGAACTCGTCGGCGCCCGCCAGGTCGTTGGCTTCCACGCCGTCGATGAGGACCAGCAGCTGGTTGGCCTCGGCGCCGCGCATGCGGATCTGCGTCTGGGAGCCGACCGGGCCGCTGCGCGCGACGGCGATGCCGGGCAGGCTGCGCAGGATGTCGGCAGCGGTGGTCGCCTGGCGATCCAGGATGTCCTGGCGCGTGATCAGGCTGATGGCGCTGCCCACCCGGTCGAGAGGTTGGGGCTGGCGCGTGGCCGTGACGACGATGGTGTCGCTGGCCGGGCCGGCAGGCGCGCCGGTGGTGGTTGCTGCCGAAGCCAGTGCGGGCAGGAGCAGCGCTGCCCAGGTAGTTTTCGTGCGCATCGTTTCCTCGCTGGGCTCACACCCGAGCCCGTCAATGCGCGCCGGATTCCGGCAGGCGGCAGCATGCAGCCCGCGGCTCCCGTGGACCGGGATGCCGCACGTGGCGATGCCGTCAGGACAGCACGTGGCTGTCCGCCTGGATGAGAGGATGAGCGATGGCCTTGCGAGCCGTCACGCTGTCTCCCGCCGAGACCTGACGCGATACAAACACTGCAGGCCGGTATACGGGCTCGCGAGGGGAGCATTAGGCATGCTCCGGGGTGATCGCCTTCCCATGCGTTGCCGCACAGTGGCCAGCGTGACCACCCGTTCCTTCGCCTACCGTTGCGGGGGCAGCGACGGCCTTGCCGGAATCACCGGCGCACCGTCTTCCCGTTGAACCCGGCGGCGGTGGATTGCCGCCAGGCACCTGCAGGACCGCCGCGAACCTTAGCGATCGTGCAGTGCTGCGTCAAGGCGGGTACCGGGCAGCTGCGGCATCGGCAGCATGATTGCGCCGGAAGGGCCCTGGTAGGCCTCGAAGTCGACGCCGTACAGGCCAGCGAGCGTCCGTGCGTCGAGCAGCGTCGATACCGGGCCATGCTGCCAGCGGCCGTTGCCATGCAGGAGCAGTGCGCTGTCGAAGTGGCGCGCCGCCAGTACCGGATCGTGCAGGCTGGCCATCACCGCCTTGCCCTCGCCGGCCAGGCGCTGCAGCGCGCCGAGCACGGTGAACTGGTGGCGTGGGTCGAGGTGATTGAGCGGTTCATCGAGCAGCCACAGGTCGGGATCCTGGACCAGCAGTGCGGCGACACCGAGGCGGCGGCGCTCACCGCCCGACAGCGTGGCGCAGAGCCGCTGTTCCATGCCGGCGAGGTCCATGACCGCCAGCGCGTTGCGTGCGAGTGCATGGTCCTCGGCGGTCTCCCACTGCCAGATGCCGAGGCGTGCATGCCGGCCCATCAGCGCCGTCTCGATGGCGGTGGTGGGGAATGGATCATCCTGTTCCTGCAGCAGCAGGCCCAGGCGCAGGGCGCGCTCGCGGTGGCCGAGCAGGCGCAGCTCCACGCCGCCCACGGATATGGTGCCTCGCGCCGGCGGGCGCAGGCCGGCCAGCGTGTGCAGTGTCAGCGACTTCCCGGCGCCGTTCTGTCCGAGTACCGCAACGCGCTCGCCGGGCTGTACGGCCAGGGACAGGTCGCGGACCAGCGTGCGGCCGGCGACGACGACGTCGAGACCGTGGATGTCGAGCAGGGCGGGCATCGGGCGCTGATTCTCGCAGGTCGTGCGCCGGGATGCGGGCAAAAAAAACCCCGCTGGGTAGCGGGGTCTTTACACGGGTTATTGTTGTTGTCGCGAATCCGGTTTCTGTTTCAGCGGCGCCGTGGTGGTTCTTGTTTTTCTTCTTGTCGTGCGCTGCTTCTACTTCTGCTTGTTGTTCTTCTTCTTGTGTGCGTCTTCTGGCTTCGATGTCTGGTTTCAGATGTCGAACACTGCTACCGCTGGTAGAAACCCTTTTTGTGCGCAACAGTTTCGAAGCAAGACCCGTGCCACAGCCGTGAATCAGCACGGGAAACATGGTGTTGTGGTTTCTTTGTGGCTTGCGGCAGGCAGAGTGGCGGCGATTCTGTAAGAAAAACCGACGCCTTCGGCTCCTGCCGGCGCCCGCAGGAGCGCCCATGGCTGGCTTCAACGGCCTGATTTTGCTGGGCAGATCTACCTGGCCAGGCAGGCCGGCGCGCACGCTGGGCCCTGCGGTGGCGCAGCGCCACCAGCACTATCGGGTCCGGTTGCGGCGTTTTGCCTTTGCGGGAGCGGGTGCAGGTGTAAATTTCTCCAACGCCATCGCCGGCCCGGCCTCCGGCAGCAGCGTCGCCGCCGGGCGCAGCGCGCCATCGAGCATGATGGTTCGGATCGCCAGCAACTGGTCCAGACTCGCCAGTGGATCGCCATCGATGACCAGCAGGTCCGCCCGGCGGCCCGCGGCCAGGCTCCCGATCTCCTCCTGGAGGCCGAGCATCCGGGCGGCGTCGCCAGTGGCGGAACGCAGTACCGCGGCAGCAGGCAGCCCGGCACCGGCCATCAGCCTCAGCTCGGCGTGCAGGCCGAGCCCGTAGGGTACGGCGGGTGAGCCGCTCGCGGCGCCGATGCGGCCGCCGCCGGCCACGTAGCGGCCGAGCAGCCTCTGCGCATCGCGCAGCCAGGCCCGTCGCGCCTGTCCCTCAGCGGCCATCAGCGCCTGCCAGCGCCCGGCCAGGGCCTGCCGCTCCTCGGGCCCGGCGAGCGCCAGGTACTGCGGCGCCATGAACAGCTTTGGCTGATCCTGCGCCAGCACCGGCAGGCCGCGGCCGGCCAGGTCCGGCACCAGTGCCGTGCCGGAGCGGAGCATGACGTCCATGGCGTCCTGATAGGGGCTCAGCAGCACCGGGAAAACGGCGTCAGGGCGCTGCCCGTTTGCACGGAACGGGCTGATGGCCGTGACCTGTCCCGAGGCGGCCGCGAGCCAGCTGGAGGACCAGACCGGCAGGGCTGGCGATGCGGCCAGGGGCGCTGCACCGTCCGGCATGACCAGCGCAGGGCAGAGCCGCAGTGCGCCGTCCATACCGTCTTCGCTGTTGCCGGCCGTCGCCGCGGTGCCGTTGCACCACTCGGAGCTGCGCAGCAGGCGGGGCCCGGCCGCGTGCGCCTGCCAGCGCTCGGTGAGTCCTGCCAGTTCCGTGCCCGATGCCGCGACGACCTGCGCCGTGGTGATGCCGAAGGCCAGCAGCAGCCGCCCGGTGCCCGCAGCTGCGCTGTCGGGGAGTTGCAGGGCGAGATCGATCAGGCCGGGGACCACGGTCTGGTTGCGGGCGTCGATGACCGTTGCGCCTGCCGTGGCGGCATCGGCCCAGGGTCCGACCGCGGTGATGCGATTGCCATCGATGACGATCTGCTGGTCGAAGCGGTAGCCGTCGCCGATGCCATCGAACAGCCGCCCGGCGCGGACCACGGTGCGGCCGCTGCCCTGGGCGGCCCGCCAGCTGAGCGCGACCGGCAGGCGGCGCGTGGCCGCATCCGGCGCACTGCTCGCGAGGCCCTGCGCATCGGCGAACAGCAGCTCGCCAGGGCTGGATAGCCAGCGCAGCAGCTGTACCGGCCCATCGTGGCGCGGGCGCCAGTCGGCGCCCACCAGGCCATTGGCGAGCACCGGTAGTTCGCGGATGCCGGCAGCAGAGGCGATGGCGACGGACTTGCCGTCCGGTGACCACGCGAGTTCGTTGCGGCCCGCCGCGGCGGCCGGTTCCGGCAAGGTCACGCGCCGCACCGTGCTGCCGGCCACCGGCGCGAACAGCAGCAGCCGGCGAATGCCACCGTCGTCCTGGACCAGCGCGAGCTGGCCGTCATCGGGAGACCAGGCCGGCGTGCCCGGGGCGACCAGGCCGGTAGCGATCTCCGCCACCTTGCCATCGGCGAGCGTGAGCAGCTTCAGGCTGCGGCGGGTGCTGCCCGGTTCGCCGGCCAGGTAGGCGATCCTGCCGGCAGTGGCATCGGGCGCCGGTTCGCCCGCGCCGCCCGGTTCCGCGGTGAGGACGCGGGAGCTGCGGCTCGCCAGGTCCATCAGCCAGACCTGGGGGCTGCCGCTGCGGTCCGACGTGAAGGTCAGCCAGCGGCCGTCCCGGCTGGTGGCCGGGTCGCTGTCGGCGAACACGTCCTGCGTGATGGCCCGAACCAGGCCGCCATCCTGGTCGAGTTCCCAGAGGTCGCCGAGGGCGGAGACGACCAGGTGCCCGTCCGGCAGCGTCGCCAGCCCTGCGAGGCCGCGCACCGGCTGGTTCTCGCCGCCATCGGGCAGCCGCCTTGGCAGCGGCTCCGGCGCCTTGCGGACCTCGATGCTGGCGTGGAACGGCAGGTCGGTGACGCCCAGCGCACCGAAGACCCGCTGGCGCAACTGGCCGTCGGCGGCGTAGAGAAAATGGCTGCGATCGATCCAGGCGATCGGCGTCCCGAAGGCGTTCTCGCCGCGCACCATCGGCTTGATCACCGGTGGCGCCGAGAGGATCACCATGTTGAGCCGCCCGCCCTGGCTGCCGGCGGCGACGTAGCTGATGACACTGCCGTCGGGCCGCCACGCCGGCGCACGCAGACGCTGGCTGCCATCGACCAGCACCCGGCGGGGCTGCGTGGGCGTGCGCAGCACCAGGGTGCTGCGTCCGCCGGCATCGCTGACGTAGGCGAGGCCCTCGCCCACGGGATCCCAGGCCGGGTCGAGCTCATCGCCAGGGTCGAAGCTGATCTGGGCGAGGGCGCCGCTGTCGCGCTGGAACAACCAGATGCTGAAGTCGCCGCTGCGGTTGGCCGCCATGGCCAGCCGCTGCCCGTCGGGCGACCAGGCTGGCGCGAGGTGGTGCCAGGGGCCGCTGGTCAGCTGCTGCGCCTCGCTGCCGTCGGCATTGGCGAGCATCAGCTGGAAGTGACCGTCGCGCAGCGCCTCGTAGGCCAGCAGGTGGCCATCGGGTGACAGCGCGGGGCGCCTTGCATACTCGCCGGCGGCCGTGATCGCCACGGCATCGCCACCGGCGGCAGGCAGGCGCCAGAGCCTGCCGGCGAGGCCGATGACGCGCACATCGGCGGGTGCGGCGCTGATGCTCAGGTCCGTGCCCTGGCGCAGTTCCAGCGACAGGCCGGCCGGTGCGGCCGCTGCCACCGTCGCCAGCACCCAGGCTGCTGCAGCCGTCGCCATGATCGCCACGCGCCTCATCCTTCGCCGTCTCCGCCGCTGCCAGGATCGTGCTGGCGGGCCCGGATTGTAGTGACCATGGCCGCGGGCGACCAGCAGCGGCTTGCACGTGCCGGCGCTGGCCGGTAAAACACCGCCACCAGCCGTCGATCCCTCGTTGCCATGACACTCGAGCAGCTTCGCGCACGCCTCGCCGCCATCGATCGCCAGATCATCGGTCTGGTCGCGGAGCGCCAGGCACTGAGCCGCGAGATCGGTGCGCTGAAGCGCGCCGAGGGGCGCGCCACCCGCGATTTCGGTCGCGAGAAGCAGGTCATCGATGCGGCGCGCACGCGCGCCGTCGAGGTCGGCGTCTCGCCGGGTGTTGCCGCCGAGCTGATGAGCCTGCTGATCCGCTCCTCGCTGACCACCCAGGAGCAGGCCAGGGTGCGCGCCGAGGGCGCCGGCCACGGCCAGCGCGCGCTGGTCATCGGCGGCCGCGGCAAGATGGGCCTGTGGTTCGCCGAGTTCCTGGACTCGCAGGGCTTCGACGTCACCATCGCGGATCCGGCGGGACCCGCCCCGGGATTCAGGCACCTCGCCGACTGGCAGGCGGCATCCGGCGACTTCGCGGTGACCGTGGTGGCAACGCCGCTCGGCATCACCGCGGAAATCCTCAATGCTCTCGCGGACCGCAGGCACCAGGGGCTGATCTTCGACATCGGCTCGCTGAAGGCGCCGCTTGCCGCGGCGCTGCGCCGGCTGGCCGCGCGCGGCTGCCGCGTGGCCTCCGTGCACCCGATGTTCGGCCCGGATACGGAGCTGCTGTCCGGGCGCCACGTGATCTTCATGGATGCCGGCCAGCCGGCAGCGGTGGCCGAGGTGCGCCAGCTCTTCGCCTCCACCATGGTGCAGCAGATCGAGATGCCACTCGACGACCATGACCGGCTGATCGCCTACGTGCTGGGTCTTTCCCATGCGCTGAACATCGCGTTCTTCACGGCGCTGGCCGAGAGCGGCGAGACCGCGCCGCGGCTCGCCAATCTGTCGAGCACCACCTTCGACGCCCAGCTCGGCGTGGCGGCGCGGGTGGCGAGCGAGAATCCGCACCTGTACTTCGAGATCCAGAGCCTGAACCCGCAGGGCATACATGCGCTGCAGGACCTGCTCAAGGCGGTCACGCGCCTGGCGGACATCGTGCGGGCCGGTGACGAGCCGGCCTTCGTGGCGCTGATGGAGCAGGGACGGCGCTACCTGGCACAGCGCGCCTGAGGATCCTGCCGCCCGCGGCGGCTAGGCGGCGTCGCGCTGTCCCCGGCCTAGCAGGAACAGGAACAGCGGCACACCCACGAGGGCAGTGATCGCACCCACCGGCAGCTGCCGGGGCGCCAGGGCGGTGCGGGCCACGGTATCGGCCAGCACCAGCAGCGTGCCGCCGGCGAGCGCGGCGCCCGGCACCACGGCGCGATGGTCGGCGCCGGCCGCCAGGCGCACCAGGTGCGGTACCACCAGGCCGACGAAACCCACGGTGCCGGCGGTGGTTACCGCGGTCGAAGTCAGTACTGCCGTCAGCACATAGATGCCGATGCGCATGCCCCGCACCGGCAGCCCGAGGAGGGCCGCCTGCTGGTCGCCGGTGGCCAGCACGTTGAGCGAGCGGCCGAGGGCGAAGCAGACTGCGGTACCGGCGCCGGCCACCAGCAGGCAGGGCAGCGGATTGTCGGCGAAGGCGAAGTCGCCCATGAGCCAGAACAGCGCACCGCGCAGGTTGCGTTCCGGCGTGATTGCCAGCAGCAGGCTCACCAGTGCGCTCCAGCCCGCGGCCACCACCACGCCGGTGAGCAGCAGGCGTGCCGGAGCCCATCGGCCGCGGCGCGCGATCATGAACACCAGCAGCGTGCTCGTCAGGGCACCGGCGAAGGCACTGGCATCGACGATGGCGCCCGTGGCGCCGGCCAGCATGGCGGTCAGGGTGAACGCGGCAGCACCGCCGGAGGTGCCGAGGATGTAGGGATCGGCCAGCGGATTGCGCAGCAGCACCTGCATCAGCGCGCCCGCCAGCGCCAGCGCGGCGCCGGTGCCGAACGCGGCGAGCGCGCGGGGCAGGCGCAGGTCCAGGACCACCTGGCGTACCGCGGGATCGGCCTCGCCGGCGAGCAGTGCGACGACCTGCCGCGGCCCGACCGCGCCGCTGCCGTAGCCGATGGCGACCAGCAGGCCGAGCACGGCCAGCAGGCCGAGGATGGCGATCAGGCTGGACGGGCGCATTCGCATGTTCGGCATCGGCCCTTGCGTTGGCCGGACGCTTGCCGGCGGCCGCAGTTTACCGAATCGCAGCGATACCCCGGCGCGGCTTTGTGTGCAGGGTCCTTTGTGGAACAATGCCCCTCGCCCGGAAAAAACGGGACTGGGCTGCACTTGGACCGCATCGATTCGCAAGGCTACAGGGCCAACGTTGGCATCATCCTCAGCGATGAGTCCGGCCTGGTGCTGCTCGGCGGAAGAATTGGCCAGTCGGGCTGGCAGTTCCCGCAGGGCGGGATCGGCCTGCGCGAAACACCAAAGCGCGCCATGTTCCGCGAGCTCAGGGAAGAGATTGGGCTCGAGGCGGGTGACGTCGAAGTCGTCGGCTCCACGCGCGGCTGGCTCCGCTACCGCCTGCCCGAGCGCTACGTGCGTCGCGATGCCCTGCCACTGTGCATCGGCCAGAAGCAGCGCTGGTTCCTGCTCCGGCTGCGTGCCGCGAAGAGCCGCCTGCGGCCGGACACCACGTCGCGCCCCGAGTTCGACCGCTGGCGCTGGGTATCCTGGTGGCAGCCCGTCGAGGAGGTGATCCACTTCAAGCGGCAGGTGTACGTGCGCGCGCTGACCGAGCTCGCGCCGCTGCTGGCACCCCTTGAGGTTCCGGCACCGCCGGCCTGGCCGGCCGAATGGCGCCTGGCTGCCTTGCCGTGACCGGGCCGCTGCGCGCAATGCTCCCGGCGCACGGGCGTCGCCGGCAGTTGCTGGTGGCGGGTGCCGTGCTTGCAGTGTTGGCAATCCTGGCTGCGGCATTCCAGCTCGGACAGCTGCGCGCCGGCTACAACGCCCTCGCGGCACGGACCACCGAGCAGCGCCTGCAGGCGCAGGTCACCGGGCTGGAGGCGGAGATTCGAGATGCCCGGCAGGCGCTCGCCCGCCTGGAAACCGATGGCAAGGTGGATCGCGAGTCCTACGCGCAGGTCGAGGTGCAGCTGGCGGGCCTGCAGGACAAGATCCTCGAACAGCAGGAGGAACTCGCGTTCTATCGCGGAATCGTCGGTGGGCCGGGCAAGGGCGGCCTCAAGGTTCAGGAGTTTTCCCAGGCGACGGCTGACGATGGCACCACGCATGTCCGCTTCGTCCTCGCCCAGGTCGAGCATGCGGAGCGCCAGGTGCGTGGCAGGCTGCAGGTTCGCCTCGAGGGCACCCGCGCCGGACGCATCACCAGCCTTGAGCTCGGCAGCCTCGGCACGGCGCCGGGTTCTACACCGCGGGACTTTGACTTCCGTTACTTCCAGGAGATCAGCGCGGCCATCCGGCTGCCTGCGGACTTCGTGCCGGAGCGCGTGGTGATCCGCAGCCTGCCATCAACCGCGGGGGTGCAGCCCAGCGTGGAATCGTTTCCCTGGAGCGCCCGTACCGAGGTCCATCCGTGAGCCGGCGCCGGGCGCGGCCACACGGCGCCACCGAAATCCTCGGGGCCGTCGATCTCGGCTCCAACAGCTTCCACATGGTCATCGGCCGCTTTTCGCATGGCCAGCTGGTGGTGATGGACCGCCTGCGCGAGAGCGTGCGCCTCGCCTCGGGGCTGGATCGCCACCACCACCTCGATGGCGCCAGCCAGCGCCGCGCGCTCGCCTGCCTGGCGCGGTTCGGCGAGCGGCTGCGCAACCTGCGTGCCGGCCGCGTGCGCGTGGTCGGCACCAGTACCCTGCGCCAGGCTCGCGGCCGCAGCGCCGAGCGCTTCCGGGAGCAGGCACGGCAGGCGCTTGGCCACCCGGTGGAAGTCATATCCGGCATCGAGGAGGCACGGCTCATCTACCTCGGTGTCAGCCACAGCCTGCCCAACCTGCGCGCCACCCAGATGGCCATCGATATCGGCGGGGGCAGCACCGAGATCATCCAGGGCCGCGGCTTCGAGCCGCTGCGCATGGAAAGCCTCTACATCGGCTGCATCAGCCTCAGCGAGTCCGCGTTTCCCGGCGGCAAGCTCAGCGCCCGCAACTTCCGCCAGGCACGCCAGGCCGTGCGAATCGAACTCGAGCCGGTGCGAGCGAGGTTCCTGCAGACCCCGCCAGCGCGCGTGGCGGGTACGGCCGGCACGATCCGCGCCGCCAGCGACGTGCTGCTGGCGCTGGGCCGTGCGCGCAAGGGTATCACGGTGAAGGACCTGGAGTTCCTGGTCGAGCGGATGATCGCCGCCGGCCATGTGCGGCGGCTGGACCTGCCCGGGCTGTCAGCCGACCGGGCGGCCATCTTCCCGGGCGGCATCGCCATCCTGGTCGAGGTGATGCGCTCCCTGGAACTGCGCCGCATGGTGGTGGCGGACGGCGCGCTGCGCGAGGGCATCCTCTACGACATGGTCGGGCGCCTCACCAACGAGGACGCCCGCGTCCGCACGGTCAAGGCATTGCAACGTCGCTTCCGCGTCGACCAGGCGCAGGCACGGCGGGTCGCAACGATGGCGCTGGCCATGCTGCGGCAGGTGGCCGAGTCCTGGGACCTCGGGCGGGACGCGGATCGCAACCTGCTGGCCTGGGCGGCGGCACTCCACGAACTGGGCCTCGACATCGCGCACACGCACTACCACCAGCACGGCGGCTACCTGCTGCAGCATGCCGACATGCCGGGTTTCGCACGGGATGAGCAGCGGCTGCTCGCCTGTCTGGTGAGCTGCCATCGCCGCCGCCTCAACCGCGAGCAGCTGCATGGCCTGCCGTCGGAGCAGCGCCGCCGGGCGCTGCGCCTGATTGCTTTGCTGCGCCTCGCGGTGCTCTTCAATCGCGGACGCACATCAAAGGCCGGGGCAGTGCCGGAGCTGGTGGCCCGGGGTACCTCGCTGGCGCTGGCACTGCCGGCGCGCTGGCTCGCCGCGAATCCGCTGACCGAGGCCGATCTCGCCCAGGAGCGCCGTCACCTGGCTGCTGCTGGCCTCGTCATGAAGGTCGTCCGGCGGCGGCGCTGAAGTCGGCGGCCAGCTGGCGTAGCAGCACGGCCTGGGCGGGCAACGGCGCATCGTTCCCCACCGGTTGCAGCAGGTCGTAGTGCCCGTCCGGGCGCAGCTCCCAAGCCTGGCAGTTGTCGCTGAGGCAGATATCCAGGTCGGCGAGCAGCCGCGCCTTGAGGTCTTCGTCCTCGATGCTGAAGCAGATCTCGACGCGACGGAAGAAGTTGCGGTCCATCCAGTCGGCGCTGGAGAGGAAGAGCTTCTCGGCACCGTTGGCGTGGAAGTAGTAGACCCGCGAGTGCTCAAGGAAGCGGCCAACGATCGAACGCACCCGGATGTTGTCGGAGACGCCGGGGATGCCGGGGCGCAGGCAGCACAGGCCACGGACCACCAGGTCGATCACCACGCCGGCGCCGGAGGCGCGGTACAGGGCGCGGATCACCTCGGGTTCCACCAGGGCGTTGAGTTTGGCAATGATGTGCCCGTTGCCTCCCGCGGCGACATTGGCCACTTCCTGGTCGATGAGGTCGAGAATCTCCCGGTGCAGGGTGAACGGTGACTGGTGCAGCCGGCTCAGCGGCGGCGTGCGCATCAGGCTGGTGAGCTGCAGGAACACCTGGTGCACGTCCTCGGCGAGGGCCGGGTCGGCGCTGAGCAGGCCATAGTCCGTATACATGCGGGCGGTGCCGGGATGGTAGTTGCCGGTGCCGAGGTGCACGTAACGCTGCAGGTGCCCGGCCTCGCGGCGCACCACCAGCGCCATCTTGCAGTGCGTCTTGAAGCCGACCACGCCGTAGATGACGTGGGCGCCCGCTTCCTGCAGGCGGTTGGCGAGGTTGATGTTCTCCGCCTCGTCGAAGCGCGCGCGCAGTTCGACGATGACCGTAACCTCCTTGCCGGCCTGGGCGGCTGCCACCAGGCTGTCGACGATCGGCGACTGGTGGCCGGTGCGGTACAGCGTCAGCTTGATCGACAGGACATCGGGATCCTGGCCGCTGCGGCTGATGAGGTCCATGACCGGTGCGAAGGACTCGTAGGGATGGTGCAGCAGGATGTCTTTGCGGCGGACGGCGGCGAAGATGTTGTCCGCGTCGCTGATCTCCTGCGGCACGCTGGCGGTGAACGGCGGGAACCTCAGGCCCTGCCGTCCCGCCAGGTCGTATATGGTCATCAGCCGGTTGAGGTTGACCGGCCCGTCGACGTGATACACGTCGGCGGCGTCCAGGCCGAACATCTCCAGCAGGTAACTGGTCAACTCGGCCGGACAGTCATGGGCGATCTCGAGCCGCACCGCGGCACCATATCGGCTGGCGATCAGCTCGCCCTGGAGCGCGCGCAGCAGGTCGTCCACTTCCTCGTCGTCGACGTAGAGGTCGCTGTTGCGGGTGGCGCGGAACTGGTGGCAGCCCTTGATCTCCATGCCGACGAAGAGCTCGCCGACGAAGGCGGAGATCACCGAGGCGAGGTACACGAAGTCAGCCGGTCCGGTATCCGGCAGTTCCGGGCTCAGGCGGATGAGTCGGGGCAGGGAACGTGGCGCCTGCACGATAGCCCGCTGCACCGGCCGGCCGAAGGCGTGGGTGCCCTCCAGCCCGACGATGAAGTTGAGGCTCTTGTTCAGGATCCGCGGGAAGGGCCGGGCGGAGTCCAGCGAGACGGGACTCAGGATGGGCTCGATTTCGCGGTGGAAGTAATCCTGCAGCCACTCCCGTTGCGGCCGCGACCAGGCGTCCTCGTCTATGAAGCGGATACCTTCCGCGGCCAGTGCCGGCACCAGTTCGTCGTTGAGCAGCCGGTACTGTTCGGCAACGAGTTCATGGGCGCGCAGGCCGATCTCGTGGAGCAGCTCACCGGCAGTGAGCATGTCCGGGCCGGCCGCACCGCCGGCTGCGCCGGCGATCTCCGCCCGCTGCTGCAGGCCGCTGACGCGGATCTCGAAAAACTCGTCGAGGTTGGCGGAAACGATGCAGAGGAACTTCAACCTCTCGAGGAGCGGGACCGAGGGATCCTTGGCCTGGTGCAGGACGCGCCTGCTGAACTCCAGCGCGCTCAGTTCGCGGTTGATGTAGTAGTCGGGAAGCTTGAGGTTGACGATGTCCACGCGGCGCCCTAGCAGGGACGGCCGGGCAGGCCGTCGGCAGTGCGGTCCCGGGATGCTCCGTCCGCCCGCAAGCCACTATAGCAGCCGCTGCCGGCGGCAATGCCGAGCCGGTCACAGTTGCCATAATCCGGCTGGCTCGCGTGGCAGCATCAGCTCTGCCACGCGAGGCCCGGGACCCGGTGGGCGCCCGGATCAGGTGGTCTGGTCGGATGTGACGGGCGTCTTGCCGTCGGCCAGCATGCTGTGGCCGGCGTCCAGGCGCTCGAGCAGCGGAGCGACGGCCTGGGCGAAGCGCGGCCGTTCGCGGGCGTCGATGGCCGTCGAGCCCTCGGGCAGCTTGACGGTCCGCGGGTTCATGTACTTGCCGTTGATGCGATATTCATAGTGCAGATGCGGGCCGGTGGCGAGGCCGGTGGCGCCGACATAGCCGATGACATCGCCCTGCTGCACGCGGCGACCCACGGCGGTCGCCTGGGCAAAGCGCGACAGGTGGCCATAGAGAGTGGTCACGCCGTTGCCATGCTCGAGGATGATGGCGTTGCCGTAGCCGCCCTTGCGGCCGGCGAACGTCACCCTGCCGTCGCCCGGGGCCCGTACCGGCGTGCCCGACGGAGCGGCGTAGTCCACGCCCGTGTGGCCGCGCATCTTGTTGAGGATCGGATGCATGCGCCGGGGGTTGAAGTCCGAGCTGACGCGGGTGAAGGCGAGTGGGGCGCGCACGAAGGCCTTGCGCAGGCTGCGTCCCTCGGGCGTGTAATAGCTCACGCGGCCGTCGGCCGCCTGGTAACGCACGGCCCGGTAGGTCTTCCCCTGGCTGACGAACTCGGCAGCCAGCACGTCGCCTTCATCGAGCTTGTCACCGTCGTGCCACATTTCCTCGAACACGACCGCGAAGCGATCGCCGTCGCGCAGGTCGAGCACGAAGTCGATCTGGGACGCGAAAATGGCTGCCAGTTTCATGATGGTCGAGTCGGATACCCCGGCCCGGGCGGCGGCTTCGAACAGCGAGCTGCGGATGTCGCCGGTGGCGCGTGCCGTGCGTGTCTGGTACTCGAGCGTGGCAACGTTGGCTTCGAAGGCATCGCCGACGCGGGTGATGCTCAGGGTGCGGAAGGTGTCGAGCTTGCGGCTGAGCTCGAGCAGCGTCGCGCCATCATGGCGCACGTAGAGTTCGTCTCCCGGACGCAGGATGCGCAGCCCGTCGCGGGCGGGGGCCAGCGCCATGATGGCGACGAGCTGGCCGGGGTCCAGGTTCTCGCGCCGGAAGATGCGGTCCAGCGTGTCCCCGCGGCGTACCTTCACGGTGACGGCGCGGTTGCCATCGGCAGTGATGTCCGGATTGCCGAATTCACCGGCCTTGACCAGGTCCGAGGAATTGAACAGCAGCGGCAGGGTGAAC
>Ga0226835_1000436_pt1:20000-49022 | contig 49022 bp, 32 predicted proteins | sample LAC_MetaG_1_FD_163627 | JGI IMG/M metagenome (GOLD analysis project Ga0226835, IMG submission 163627) | Anaerobic ammonium oxidizing microbial communities from anammox membrane bioreactor (MBR) in UC Berkley, California, United States -... | ecosystem: Engineered > Bioreactor >...
GGGAAACAACCCAGACCGCCAGCTAAGGTCCCAAAATTACAGCTAAGTGGGAAACGATGTGGGAAGGCATAGACAGCCAGGAGGTTGGCTTAGAAGCAGCCATCCTTTAAAGAAAGCGTAATAGCTCACTGGTCTAGTCGGCCCGCGCGGAAGATTTAGCGGGGCTCAAGCTGTATACCGAAGCTGCGGATTCGCATCCGAAAGGATGTGAGTGGTAGAGGAGCGTTCTGTAAGCCTGCGAAGGTGTGTCGTGAGGCATGCTGGAGGCATCAGAAGTGCGAATGCTGACATGAGTAACGATAATGCGGGTGAAAAACCCGCACGCCGTAAACCCAAGGTTTCCTGCGCAACGTTAATCGGCGCAGGGTGAGTCGGCTCCTAAGGCGAGACCGAAAGGTGTAGTCGATGGAAAGCAGGTTAATATTCCTGCACCTCGGACTGCTGCGATGGGGGGACGGAGAAGGTTAGGCATACCGGGTGTTGGATGTCCCGGGGAAAGCACGTAGGCAGGGCCCTTAGGCAAATCCGGGGGCTCAATGCCGAGATGCGAGACCACTGGCCTTGTGCCGGGAAGTTGCTGATACCACGCTCCCAGGAAAAGCCCCTAAGCTTCAGGTAGTCCAGGCCGTACCGTAATCCGACACTGGTGGGTGAGGAGAGAATCCTAAGGCGCTTGAGAGAACTCGGGTGAAGGAACTAGGCAAATTTGTACCGTAACTTCGGGAGAAGGTACGCCTCTGCCGGTGAAGAGACTTGCTCTCGTAGCCAGCAGGGGTCGCAGAGAAATGGTGGCTGCGACTGTTTAACAAAAACACAGCACTCTGCAAACTCGCAAGAGGAAGTATAGGGTGTGACGCCTGCCCGGTGCCGGAAGGTTAATTGATGAGGTTAGCCGCAAGGCGAAGCTTCTGATCGAAGCCCCGGTAAACGGCGGCCGTAACTATAACGGTCCTAAGGTAGCGAAATTCCTTGTCGGGTAAGTTCCGACCTGCACGAATGGCGTAACGATAGCCACGCTGTCTCCACCCGAGACTCAGTGAAGTTGAAATCGCTGTGAAGATGCAGTGTACCCGCGGCAAGACGGAAAGACCCCGTGAACCTTTACTACAGCTTTACGCTGGACTTCGAACCTTTCTGTGTAGGATAGGTGGGAGGCTTTGAAGCGCGGACGCCAGTTCGCGTGGAGCCAACGTTGAAATACCACCCTGGAATGTTTGAGGTTCTAACCTGGGCCCGTTATCCGGGCTGGGGACAATGTATGGTGGGTAGTTTGACTGGGGCGGTCTCCTCCCAAAGAGTAACGGAGGAGCACAAAGGTACCCTCAGCGCGGTCGGACATCGCGCGTTGCGTGCAAAGGCATAAGGGTGCTTGACTGCAAGACAGACAAGTCGAGCAGGAGCGAAAGCTGGTCTTAGTGATCCGGTGGTTCTGTATGGAAGGGCCATCGCTCAACGAATAAAAGGTACTCCGGGGATAACAGGCTTATTCCTCCCAAGAGTCCACATCGACGGAGGAGTTTGGCACCTCGATGTCGGCTCATCACATCCTGGGGCTGTAGCAGGTCCCAAGGGTATGGCTGTTCGCCATTTAAAGTGGTACGCGAGCTGGGTTCAGAACGTCGTGAGACAGTTCGGTCCCTATCTGCCGTGGGCGTTGGAAATTTGAGGGGAGCTGTCCTTAGTACGAGAGGACCGGGATGGACGCACCTCTGGTGTTCCGGTTGTCACGCCAGTGGCACTGCCGGGTAGCTATGTGCGGACGGGATAACCGCTGAAAGCATCTAAGCGGGAAACCCTCCCCAAGATTAGATTTCCCCAGGGACTTGATCCCTCTGAAGGGCCCTCGAAGACTACGAGGTTGATAGGTCGGGTGTGTAAGTCCAGTAATGGATTCAGCTAACCGATACTAATTGCCCGTGCGGCTTGGCCATATAACACCCAAGCAGCCTGACACGACTGCAGTTCACGTCAAAACCATCCAGATTGGGCCCGGCGCGCAGGTAGCGGCGACGGGTCAAACCGAATTGCCTGGCGGCCATAGCGGGCGGGAACCACCTGATCCCATTCCGAACTCAGAAGTGAAAACGTCCAGCGCCGATGGTAGTGTGGGGCTTCCCCATGTGAGAGTAGGTCACTGCCAGGCATCTTCTTCCAGGAAGCCGCCCCGGTCATGCCGGGGCGGCTTTTCTGCATCTGCACGATGCCCTCGCCCTCCGCGACGGATACCGGCAAATTGACGGCTGTGCCGGCCGGTTCCTACCATGGCCGGCACCATCCAGCTGGATAGCCCGTGGCCGCCGCACCGCCGATCTCCGCCGTCATCATCGCCCGCGACGCTGCCAGCAGCATTGCCGCGACACTGGACAGCCTTGCTGCCTTTGCCGAGGTGCTGCTGTATGACAACGGCTCCACCGACGGCACGCTTGCCATCGCCCGCGGCTACCCGAATGTAGTGATCCACTGCGGTGAGTTCCACGGGTTTGGCCCGACCAAGCGCCTTGCGGCCTCGATGGCGACCCACGACTGGATCCTGGCCATCGATGCCGACGAAGCCGTTTCCGCCGAGCTGTGCGCCAGCATTTTCGCCGCTGCGCTCGATGACGAGCGCACCGCCTACTCGGTCCTGCGGGTGAATCACTTCATGGGCCGGGCGGTGCGCCACTCCGGGTGGGATGACGACTGGTTGCTGCGCCTTTTCAACCGGCGAGCGACGGGCTATGACGATGCCCTGGTCCACGAAAAGGTACGCCCGGTACCTGGAGGCAGGACCCTGCAGCTGTCCGGTCCATTGCATCACCAGGCGGTCACCGGGGTGGGTGACTTCCTCGTCAAGGTCAACCGCTACTCCGAGTTGCGGCGCGGCCAGCCGCCACGCAGCCGTTCATCCGCCGCCATCCTGCTACGTGCGGCCTGGGCCTTCTTCCGGACCCTGGTCCTGCGGCGCGGATTCCTCGATGGCTGGCGCGGCGTGGTGATTGCCGTATCCGATGCAAACGGCGTGTTCTTCAAGCTCATGAAGCCGTATGCCGATGAGCGTGTCCGGAGGGAACGGGACAGCGCGCATTAGTCCGTCCGGGCTGGCTCAGCCGCTGGTGGCGACTTCGCGGAACAGGGCCAGGTGGGCTGCAACCGCATCCTCAACCCGAAACGCGCTGCCCAGCCGCTGGCGGGCCGCGGCTCCGAGAGCGCGCCGCCGGCCCGGATCCGTGCAGAGTGCGGCAATGGCCTGCGCAAGGCTCGCCGGGTCGCCCGGCGGCACCACGAGTCCCGATTCGCCATCGACGACGAGCTCGGCGCTGCCGCCGGTGTCCGACACAACGGGTGCTACGCCCAGTGCCATGGCCTCGATCACGGTCTTGGGCAGGCCCTCGCGGCGCACGGCCGGCAGCACCGCGATATCGCCGGCCGCGGTGACCGCCAGTGCATCACTGCGGAACTCGAAGCAGTGGAAGCGCTCCGGGCAGCCGCTGGCATCGATCAGCCGGCGAATCCCGGGTGATGTCATGCCGCGGCCAACCAGTACGAAGCTGGCATTGGCATCCGGTGGCAGCAGGGCCGCCGCGGCGATCAGTACTGGTACCCCCTTGCGGGGCCGGTTGTTGGCAATGCAGACCACCAGCACCGCGTCTTCAGGCACGCCGAGCGCGGAGCGGGGCGCAGGCGTCACGCCGTCATACCATGCCAGGTCGTGGCCCTTGTGGATCGTTACCAGCTTCTCCGGATGCCGGACCTGGGTGGCCAGGTCGCGCCGCACTGCTTCGGCCACGCAGACGATCCGATCGACCCGCGGGCTGAGGTGGGTGAGGTAGCAGAACGGGTCGAGCCTGGAGATGTTGCCGGTCTGCCCCCGGTAGGTGATGGCTTTCACCGGAAGGCCAATGGCCGCCAGCAGCCCATTGGCGATCGCCTTGTTGTTGAACATCTGCACGATGTCGTAGGCGCCGTGACGCAGTTCACGGCGGATCCGCAGGATCGCGCCCAGCTCGAGCTTGCGGGCAGGGTGGTAGTCGATGAGGCGGATGCCCGCCTGCCGCATCGGTCCGGCATACACGGAGTCGCCTTGGGTCATCACCGTCAGGTCGACACCGGCCTTCGCCAGCCCGATGAACATTTCCGCTTCCGGCCGGATGCTGTTGAGTGCATCGCGCTGCGAGGTAATGAACAGCACGCGCATCAGAGGCTCCGCACCGCCTCAGCCAGCGAGCGACGCAGGATATCCAGACCCTCGTCGACCAGGGCGGAGTCGATCATGAGCGGCGGGACCAGGCGGATGGCGCTGGCACCGCAGGTCAGCAGCAACAGGCCATTGCCAAAGGCGCGGCGCACGATCTCGCGGGCCAGGTCGGGATGCGGCTGCCGGCTGGCCCGGTCGGTGACCAGGTCGATGGCCAGCATGAGGCCGCGGCCGCGGACGTCGCCGATGCAGGCAAACTCCCCGGCCAGGGCGCGCAGCCCGGTGGCCAGCCGCTCACCGGCTTGGCTTGCGTTTGCCGTGTACTGGTCCGCCACGAGCTTGAGCGTCGCCGATGCCGCCGCACAGGCCAGCGGGTTGCCCCCATAGGTGTTCGCGTGGGCGCCCGCGGGCCAGCGTTCCATGAGGTCGCGGCGCGCCACCGCAAGCCCGAGTGGCATTCCCGATGCCAGGCCCTTGGCCAACGTGATGATGTCGGGACGCACGTCCCAGTGCTGCCAGGCAAACATCCGTCCCGTGCGCCCGATCCCGGTCTGGATCTCGTCGAATATCAGCAGGATCCCATGCCGGTCGCAGAGCTCGCGCAGCCCGGCCAGGAAACCCTCCGGCGGCACCAGGTAACCGCCCTCGCCGAGGATCGGCTCCACGAGCACCGCGGCGACTTCATCCGCGGGCACGTTGCTCTGGAACAGCTTCTCGATGTATCCCAGCACGGCCAGGCCCTGGTCAGCTCCTGCGAGCAGCGGTCGGTAGCTGTCCGGAAAGGGGACATGCGTGACCCCGGGCATGGTGGGGAAGAAGCCGCGTTGCTGCGTTGGCCGGCTGGCGGTGAAGGCGAGGGACCCCATGCTGCGTCCATGGAAGCCTCCCAGGAAGCCGATGAATCGTGGCCGGCCGGTCGCGTAGCGTGCCAGCTTGAGTGCGGCCTCGACGGCCTCGGTCCCCGAGTTGGCGAAGAAGCTCATCGCCGGCCCGTTCACCGGGCCGAGACCGTCGATCATCTCGGCCAGCCGCGTCTGGCCCTCATGCCAGAAGTCCGGCGAGATGTGCAGGAAACGGCCGGCGGCCTCGCGGATGGCAGCGACCACGTCCGGATGCGCATGGCCGGTGGAACAGACGGCGATGCCGGCGGCGAAATCGATGTATCGGTTGCCGTCAACGTCCCAGACCTCGACGCCACGGCCGTGGTCCATGACGAACGGGTAGTCCCTGACGTAGGAACGCGCGACCACCGCCCGGTCCCTGGCGATGATGGCCTGGGCTGCTGGCCCCGGTGGGGCGGATCTGCGGGTGTCGCTCATGGTCAGGAATTCCTTAGTCGATCGGGGCGTGGCGCGCGCATGCCGCCCGCAGGCGCCGCCCCCGTAATATATGTCAATGACCACAGGCCATGCCCGGTCCGCGCAGGCTGCCAGTGCCGTGCTGATGGTGCAGCCGCGAAATTTCGCAGCCAATCCACAGACCGCGGAGTCCAATGTCTTCCAGGCGCGGGCCGCGGGTCCTGATGCCGGGACGGGAGTCGCGGCCCGTGCCGAGTTCGATGCGGCGGTGGATCAGCTGCAGCGTGCCGGCATCGAAGTCCTGGTGCTGGAGGACAGCGACGCCCCGCCCAAGCCCGATGCGGTGTTCCCGAACAACTGGGTTTCCTTCCATCCGGACGGGACCATGGTCCTGTATCCGCTGCTGGCACCCAACCGGCGCGCCGAGCGCCGGCCCCTGGAGCTGGAAGCCCAGCTGCGCCGGCACGGCTTCCGGATCGGCCGGGTGATCGACCTGACTCCGATGGAAGCGCGTGGCTGGTATCTGGAGGGTACGGGCAGCCTGGTGCTGGATCGCGTGCATGCCGTGGCCTATGCGGCGCTTTCCTCGCGTACCCACCCGCAGGCACTGGGCGCGTTTGGCCGCGAACTGGCCTTCGACACTCTGGCCTTCGCAACGGCCGGCCCCGGTGGCCAGCCGTTCTACCACACGAACGTCATGCTCAGCATCGGCAGCGGTTTTGCACTGTTCTGCGCTGAGGCCGTGGAGCCGGTGGCCGCGCGGAACGCGGTGCTGGAGCGCCTGGCTGCAACCGGCCGCGAGCTCCTGCTCATCAGTTCCGCCCAGGCCTGCGCATTCGCCGGCAATGTCCTGGAACTCGCCACTGCCGCGGGCGGCCGATTGCTCGCGTTGTCGGAGACCGCCCTCCGGGCACTGGCGCCGGCGCAGCTGGCGCTGCTGGAACGCCACGCCGGGCTGGTCCCGCTGCGGGTGCCGACGATAGAGCGCCATGGTGGCGGCAGTGTCCGCTGCATGCTCGCGGAGATCTTCCTCCCGCGGACACCCTGATGGCCGCATGAGTCACCAGTCCCAGGCCGGCACGCCGACCTGCTAGAGTCCTGGCATGAGCGATTCAACCGTGATCTATCACCTCCGGCCCCGTGCCCCGGGCAGCCGCATCCTGGAGGTCGCATGCAAGCTGCGCGATCCGGACCCCGAGGGCCAGGTTGTTTCGCTGCCCGCATGGATCCCCGGTAGCTACCTGATCCGGGATTTCGCGCGGCATGTGGTATCGCTGGAAGCCAGCTGTGACGGCGAGCCGGTACCCCTGCGCAAGCTGGACAAGGCCAGCTGGCGTGCCGCCCCGGTCGAGGGCGAGCTCCTGCTGCGCGCGGAGATCTATGCCAGCGATCTTTCGGTGCGTGGCGCCCATCTGGATACCAGCGGCGCGTTCTTCAACGGCTCGAGCGTGTTCCTGCGGGTGCATGGCCGCGAGGACAACCGGCACCTGGTCCACCTGAGCCCGGGCGAGGATGCTGCCACCGCGGCCTGGCAGGTGGCGACGACCATGCCGCGCCTCACGGGAGCCGCCTGGGAGTTTGGTGCATTCGAAGCCGGATGTTATGCAGAACTCATCGATCACCCGGTACTGATGGGCGCCCTGACGGTCGCGGAATTCGAGGCGGCGGGCGTGCCCCATGCGCTGGTGCTCGCCGGGCGCCACGAGGCCGATCTGCCGCGGCTGCAGGTTGACCTCAGCCGGCTCTGCGCCTGGCAGATCGGCTTTTTCGGCGCGCCAGCCCCCATGGACCGCTACCTGTTCCTGGTGCGTCTCACCGGCGACGCCACCGGTGGCCTCGAACACCGTGCGTCCTCGGCGCTGGTGTGCCACCGCAGCCACCTGCCGCGCCGTGGCCAGGCCGGGATGAGCCGTGACTACCGCGGATTCCTCGGGCTGGCCAGCCATGAGTACTTCCATGCCTGGAACGTCAAACGCATCTGCGCCGCCGAACTGGTTGACGGCAACCTCGACCGCGAGGCCTACACGCGCCAGTTGTGGATCTTCGAGGGCATCACGTCCTATTACGATGACCTGGCCCTGCTGCGCAGCGGGCTGGTCAGCGCTGAGACCTACCTGGAACTGCTGGGCCGCATGCTCACGGCTGTCTATCGATCCGGCGGGCGCCGGCGCCAGACGCTGGAGGAGGCGAGCTTCGATGCCTGGATCAAGTTCTACCGTCCCGACGAGAACACGCCCAATTCCCAGGTGAGCTACTACGCCAAGGGCGCCATGGTAGCGCTGGCACTGGACCTGGAGGTGCGACTGCGCAGCAGCGGCCGCGTCTCGCTCGACGACATCATGCGGGTGCTCTGGGACAGCCACGGCCGCCGCGGGCAGCCGCTGCAGGAAGGTGCATTCGAGGAGCTCGCCGCCGAAGTGAGCGGCCTCGACCTCGGTGAGTTCTTCCGCACCAGCCTGCGCAGCACCGTGGATCCGCCAGTTGGCATCCTGCTCGCCCAGTTTGGCGTGCGCCTGCAGTTGCGTTGCGCCGAGGGGGCTGCAGATGCCGGCGGCACGCCGGGCCAGCGCGCCGGGCGGCCGCGGGCCTGGCTCGGACTGCGGGCCCGAGCGCTGAACGGCCGCTGCCGTGTCAGCCACGTGATCGATGGCGGTCCGGCCCAGGCCGCCGGCCTGCTGGCCGATGATGAGCTGGTGGCGCTGAACGGCTTGCGGCTCGACGCCGATGGGCTCGACTCGGCCATCGACTCGCTGGCGACAGGTCAGCCCGTGGTGCTGCACGTCTTCCGCCGCGACGAACTGCTGCAGATCACCTTGCAGGTGGTCGATGCCCCGAAGGACAGCTGCTACCTGGCATTCGATGCCGATGCGGGCGAAGCCGCCCTGGCGCGGCGGCAGGCATGGCTCGGCAGCCCGCCCGGCTGATGCCGCGCCAGGCAGGGGAGCGAGGCCGGCCGGGGTGCAATGCTAAGATTCCACGCCATCCTCGTCGGCGGCGCAGCGCATGCTGGAACTCGGTACCAAGGTTCTCCTGAGCTACCTGCTGGGGTCGGTCAACGGCAGCCTGTTCCTCGGTAGCATCCTCGGGGGGCCGGACATTCGCACGGTGGGGAGCGGCAATGCCGGGGGCACGAACGCCTTGCGGGCGCGCGGCAAGTGGTTCGCGCTGGGCGTCATGTTGATCGATGTCGGCAAGGGTTACGTGGCCGCGGGCCTGTTGCCGGGTCTGGACCTGGGCCTGGGTGCACCCGGCATCGCCGCGCATTGGCTGCCGCTCGCTTGCGGGGCGGCGTCGGTGGTCGGGCACTGCTACCCCGTCTGGTTCGACTTCACCGGCGGCAAGGGTGCGGCAACGGCCGTGGGCGCCCTCGGTGCGCTGGCGCCGGGGCTGCTGCTGCCAGCGCTTGCGGCATGGCTGCTGGTGGCCACCACTACGGGGTTCGTCGGCCTGTCGACCATGGCCGCCGCCGTGGTCCTGCCGTTGTTCGTGCTGCTGGCCGGCCAGCCGGGTGGGCCGGCACTGCTGGTGTTCCTGGTCCTGCTCGCCGCCTTCATCATCTACACCCATCGCGGCAATGTGGCACGGATGCTGCGGCGGCAGGAGAACCGCATGACGAGCCTGATGCTGTTGCGGCGCCCGCGTTGACACCCTGATGGTTACCCGTGAAGCCCTGATCGGCGCGCTTGCCGATGGCCGTATCCACTCCGGGAGTTCGCTGGCGCTGAGGCTGGGCCTGTCGCGCAGCGCCGTGTGGAAGCAGGTGCACCGGCTCGGCGAGGTCGGGCTGGAGATCGATGTCGTCCCCGGGCGTGGCTACCGGTTGCGCCAGCCGCTCGATCTCCTGGACCAGGCCCGCATCCAGGCGGCCGTCGGCGCGCTGGCGAGGGCGGCCTGCGAGTCGCTCGAGGTGGTGGGCATCACGGGTTCGACCAGCGCCGCACTGATCGCTGCCGCGCCACCTGCGGTCGGCCGCTGGCGCGCCCTGCTCGCCGAGTACCAGAGTGCCGGCCGGGGCCGGCGCGGACGCCGCTGGGTATCGCCATACGCCAGCGGCCTGTGCCTGTCGCTCGCCTGGTCCTTTGCCACGGCCCCACGGGACCTGCCGGCCTTGTCGCTGGCAGTGGGCGTGGCGGTCCGGCGCACGCTGGCGGCCTGCGGCGCGGCTGGCGTGCAACTGAAGTGGCCGAACGACATCGTGCTCGGCGGCGCCAAGCTGGGCGGCATCCTCGTGGATGTGGACGGTGATGCGCGCGGGCCTTTGCGCGCCGTGGTCGGCCTCGGCCTCAACCTGGCGGTGCCGGACAGTCTGCGCCAGGCGGTCGCCGCCGAGGCTGGCCTCGCCCCGGTTGGCCTGGATCCCGCAGTCCTTGCGCAGGCTGGTGGTCGCAACGGGCTGGCGGCGGCCCTGCTGGCCGAAATCCACGATCTGCTTGCGGCGTTTGCCGGGCACGGCTTCGCGCCACTGGCCGACGAGTGGCGCCGGCATGACCACCTCTGCGGGCAGCCGGTGACCGTCAGGTCCGGGGCTACGGAGGCCACCGGCGTGGCTCGCGGCATTGCGGCCGATGGTGCCCTGCTGGTCGAGGGGCCTGCCGGCATCGCCACGGTATTTGCCGGGGATGTGACATTGAGGGACGAGCCTTGAAGCTGCTCGTCGACGTCGGCAACACGCGGGTCAAATGGGCCTGGCTGGCAGGCGGCGAACTGCTCGACCCGGGCACGCTGGCGCATGCGGGTCTTGGTGCCGACGTGCTGGCAGCGCGTATTGCCGCAGGCAGGGCTGCCGCGGAGGTGCGCCTCGCCAGCGTGGCCGGGATAGGGTTTACGGCGGCGCTGGATGCCGCTCTGGGGCGCGCGACAGGAGTCCCGGTACGCCGGGTGCACACGAGCCGGGCCGCGGCCGGCGTGCGCAACGCCTACACGGAGCCGCGCCAGCTCGGGGTCGATCGCTGGTTGGCCATGCTTGGGGCCTATGCGCGCCTGCGCAGTGCCGTCTGCGTCGTGGATGCAGGCACGGCCTGGACGGTCGACCTGGTGGACGCGAATGGCGATCATCTGGGCGGTCTCATCATTCCCGGCCCGGAACTGATGCGGCGTTCCCTGGTAGGCGCCACCGGGGGCATCGACACCGCCGTCCGGCTGCTGCCTGACGCGACTGCCGGTGTCGCGGCCTGGGGCCGGGATACCGAAGCCTGCATGCGCAGTGGTGCACAGCGGGCGGGAGTTTCCCTGGTGGAGTCCAGCGTCAGGGATTTTGCGCAGCTCCAGGCCGTCACCCCCGCGCTGGTGCTGACCGGCGGCGATGCACCCGGGCTGCTCGCGATGCTGACGGTGCCGGCCCAACACCGCCCCTGGCTGGTCCTCGAGGGCCTGGCCCTGGCGGAGGCCGGCGATGCAGGCTGAACCGGCACCCGGAAGACCGTTGGAGGGCCGGCCGTGAGAAACCTGTTCCTTGCGCTGGTACTGGCCAACCTGCTGTTCGCCGGCTGGCGCCTCTGGATCGCCCCGCCGGAGGTGCCGCCGCGCCAGCTCCAGGCCACGGGGCGGGAGGCCGAACTCCGCGTCGTCGCGGCATCGCAGGCCGCCGCTCCGGAGGGCGATGCCGGTGACCAGGCCGCGGCGGCCGTAGCCGGCAGCGAGCCGGCCACCGCGGCGGGTACCGACGCCCCTGGCGTGGGCGGCGCGGCATCCTGCTCGCGGCTTGGACCCATCGGCGACGGCCAGTTTGCCGATACTCTCCGAGCGACGCTGGCGGCCAGGGGGCTGCGGGCCACCACGGTGGTCGAGGCGGGCCAGGTCTGGGTCGGCCACTGGGTTCAGCTCGAGAGCGTCCTGACTCGGGAAGCAGCGGACCGCATGGTGGCCAGGCTGGCCGAGGGCGGCTTGCCGGATGCCTATGTTTTTCAGAGCCAGCCGCCCTTTTCGGTGTCGCTGGGGGTGTTCCGCGAGAAGGAGCGTGCTGACAAGGTTGCTGCAGCGGCGGCGGCCCTCGGGTTCCATCCCCAGGTAACCGACCGGTACCGGTCCGGGGCACAGTACTGGCTGTTCCTGCAGGCCGCGCCTGAAGCTTTGCAGCTCGGGGACCTGGCGCGCAATGCCGGTCCGGAGCCGAAGCTCGAGCCGGTGCCCTGCAGCGCCATGCCGGTTGGCGTGACCCCGCCGATTAACTAGAATCCGGCCCGGACCCGCGTCCGGCGGCCAGGACCGCCGGCCGCGCATCGCTGCCGGAATAGCTCAACTGGCAGAGCAACCGCCTTGTAAGCGGTAGGTTGTGGGTTCAAGTCCCGCTTCCGGCACCAGAACATGGCGGCCATCGGTGGCTGCCCACCGCCCCTTGCCTCGCCGCAGGCCCTGCTTCGATGGGCATTCTTGTTGACACTGATCGGCGCGGATCGGACAATGACCGGCTTCCGTCCGCGGAGGGGTACCCAAGCGGCCAACGGGGGCAGACTGTAAATCTGCTGGTTTATACCTTCGAAGGTTCGAATCCTTCCCCCTCCACCAGTCCAACTGGCGGGCGGGGTGGATCCACGACCCGCAAACGCGGACTGAGTACGAATGAGAGATTGAAGATGCCCGGGCCCCATCGCTGGAGCAGCGCATGGTGCACGGGTTTTTGCGCGCCGCGGTTTCAGGTCCGGTGATTGGTGTCGAGCGAGCTGGCGGGTGTAGTTCAATGGTAGAACCTCAGCCTTCCAAGCTGATGACGTGGGTTCGATTCCCATCACCCGCTCCACGAGGGCGGTGAACCGGGAGTCACGCAAGCGCAGTGGCGATGGCTGTGTCGCGCGGGGGCGAGGTCCCCAGGTTTCCGCCCACATAGCTCAGTAGGTAGAGCACTTCCTTGGTAAGGAAGAGGTCACCGGTTCAACTCCGGTTGTGGGCTCCAGTAGACGCAGGTTGGGAAGCGGAGAAGCTGATGTCAAAAGCCAAATTTGAGCGCAAGAAGCCGCATGTGAACGTTGGGACGATTGGCCATGTTGACCATGGCAAGACGACGCTGACGTCGGCGCTGACGAAGGTGATGGGAGAGAAGTTCGGCGGCGAGTACCGGGCGTACGACCAGATTGACGCGGCGCCGGAGGAGAAGGCGCGCGGGATCACGATTGCCACGGCGCACGTGGAGTACGAGAGCCCGAATCGGCACTACGCGCACGTGGACTGCCCCGGGCATGCGGACTACATCAAGAACATGATCACGGGCGCGGCGCAGATGGACGGCGCGATCCTGGTGGTGTCGGCGGCCGACGGTCCGATGCCGCAGACGCGCGAGCACATCCTGCTGGCCCGGCAGGTGGGGGTTCCCTACATCGTGGCCTACCTGAACAAGGCGGACATGGTGGACGACAAGGAGCTGCTGGAGCTGGTGGAGATGGAGGTGCGTGACCTGCTGTCGACCTACGAGTTCCCCGGCGACAAGACGCCGATCATCATTGGTTCGGCGCTCAAGGCGCTGGAGGGAGACAAGAGCGACATTGGCGTGCCCTCGATCGAGAAGCTGGTGGCGGCGCTCGATGAGTACATTCCCGAGCCGGTGCGCGCCGTTGACGGCCCGTTTCTGATGCCGATCGAGGACGTGTTCTCGATTTCCGGCCGTGGCACGGTGGTGACCGGGCGTGCGGAGCGGGGCAAGATCAAGGTGGGTGACGAGATCGAGATCGTCGGCATCAAGGCGACGACGAAGACGATCTGCACGGGCGTGGAGATGTTCCGCAAGCTGCTTGACGAGGGTCAGGCGGGCGACAACGTGGGCATCCTGCTGCGCGGCACGAAGCGTGAGGAGGTCGAGCGTGGCCAGGTGCTGGCCAAGCCGGGCTCGATCACGCCGCACACGCACTTCGAGGCGGAGGTGTACATCCTGACGAAGGAAGAGGGTGGGCGCCACACGCCGTTCTTCAAGGGCTACCGCCCGCAGTTCTACTTCCGCACCACGGACGTGACCGGGGCGGTGGAGCTGCCGGAGGGCACCGAGATGGTGATGCCCGGTGACAACATCAAGATGAAGGTGAAGCTGATCAGCCCGATCGCGATGGAGAACGGGCTGCGGTTCGCCATCCGCGAGGGCGGCCGCACCGTGGGCGCCGGCGTCGTGGCGAAGATCATCGAGTAAGGAACGGGCAAACCGCAAGGAATTGCGCGGACACAGGCCAGTAGCTCAATTGGCAGAGCGTCGGTCTCCAAAACCGAAGGTTGGGGGTTCGAGACCCTCCTGGCCTGCCAGAGCATCGAACTAGACGGTTACAGGCGGGATGAACACCAAGGCAGAGGCGAGTCCAGGCGTCCTGGACACGGTCAAGCTCGTTGCCGCCGTTGCGGTCTTTGTCGGCGGCATTGTCGGCTACTACTTCTTCTCGGAAGCGTCCCTGCTGTGGCGCGTCCTGGGACTGCTGGCATGCCTGTTCGCGGGCCTGGGTATCGCCTTCACGACAGTGCAGGGGCGCCAGATCTGGGAGTTCATCCAGGGCTCGCAGATCGAACTGCGCAAGGTCGTGTGGCCGGATCGCCGGGAAACGCTGAATACGACGCTGATCGTTCTGGGGCTGACCGCAGTGGTTGCGGTGTTTTTCCTGATGGTGGACGCGATATTGCTGAAGCTCACCCAGTTCGTGACCGGGCAGGGGGGCTGAGCCATGGCACTGAGGTGGTACGTGGTTCATGCCTACTCGAACTTCGAGAACAAGGTGAAAACCTCGCTCGAGGAACGCATCAAGCTCAAGGGCCTGCAGGACAAGTTCGGCAAGATCATGGTCCCGACCGAAGAGGTCGTGGAGATGAAGGAAGGGCAGAAGCGCCGCAGCGAGCGCAAGTTCTTCCCCGGCTACGTCCTGGTGCAGATGGAGCTCGACGAGGAAACCTGGCATCTGGTCAAGGAGGTGCCGAAGGTACTCGGGTTCATCGGCGGTTCCAGCGATCGCCCGGCGCCGATCACCGACCAGGAGGCGGAATTCATCCTGCAGCGGGTCGAGGAAGGCGCCGACAAGCCGCGGCCCAAGGTGCTGTTCGAGCCTGGCGAGGTGGTGCGGGTCGTCGACGGGCCGTTCAACGACTTCAGCGGCGTGGTCGAGAACGTCAACTACGAGAAGAACAAGCTGCGCGTCGCCGTGCAGATCCTGGGCCGCTCCACCCCGGTGGAGCTGGATTTCAGCCAGGTCGAGAAGAGCTGAGGCTTAACGGTGCACCACCGGTGGGCGGTGGCGTGACCAACGGGAAACTGAAATGGCCAAGAAAGTCGACAAGTACATCAAGCTGCAGGTTGCGGCAGGCCAGGCGAATCCGGCGCCACCGGTGGGCCCGGCGCTGGGCCAGGCCGGTGTCAACATCATGGAGTTCTGCAAGGCGTTCAACGCCCAGACCCAGGGACTGGAGGCCGGCACGCCGATTCCGGTGGTGATCACCGTCTACAACGACCGCAGCTTCACCTTCGTCACGAAGACACCGCCGGCGTCGGTGCTGCTGCGCAAGGCCGCGCGTATCGACAAGGGCAGCGGTGTCCCGAACAAGAACAAGGTCGGCAAGGTGACCCGCCAGCAGCTCGAGGACATCGCCCGGACGAAGATGCCGGACCTGACCGCTGCCGACATGGACGCAGCGGTGCGCACCATTGCCGGCAGCGCCCGCAGCATGGGCGTGGATGTGGAAGGACTCTAGAGACATGGCTACCGAATCCAAGCGCATCAAGCGCCATCGCGAGAGCGTGACGCGAACCAACCTGCGGTCCCTGGACGATGCACTGGGCATGGTCAAGGGCATGGCCAGCGCCAAGTTCCGCGAGTCGGTGGACGTCGCCATCAACCTTGGTGTCGACGCATCCAAGTCCGACCAGGCGGTACGTGGCGCGACCGTGCTGCCAAACGGCATCGGCAAGCAGGTGCGCGTCGCAGTTTTCGCCCAGGGCGACAACGCTGCCCGGGCCAAGGCGGCCGGCGCGGATGCTGTCGGCTTCGACGACCTCGCCGAGCGCATGAAGGGCGGCGAGATCAATTTCGACACCGTCATCGCGACGCCCGATGCGATGCGCATCGTCGGCCAGCTTGGTCGCGTGCTCGGTCCCCGCGGCCTGATGCCGAATCCGAAGGTCGGTACCGTGACCACGGACGTAGAGGCGGCAGTGAAGAACGCCAAGTCGGGCCAGGTGCGCTATCGCACGGACAAGGGCGGCATCGTGCACTGCTCGATCGGCAAGGCCGATTTCGAGGTCAGCGCACTGCGCGAGAACCTCATGGCGCTGCTGGCGGACATCCGCAGGGCGCGCCCGGCCCAGGCCAAGGGCCAGTACATCAAGCGGCTCACGCTTTCCTCCACGATGGGGCCCGGGGTCGGGGTCGACCAGGCATCCATCGAAGGGGAGGTGCAGTAGCCGGAGGCATGCTGCCGGTGCTGCAGGATGCAGTGCCGGTAACAGAAGAGACGGCCGCGCGAGCGGCCGGCGTCGAAGACCGCCGGTGTCCCAGCCTGCAAGGCTACGCAGGCCGGAACTTAAAGGGTTGCCACGCAGCCCGCCAGCGCAGACGGTGCAAGCCGAGTCAGATCTTTCTGGAGCGGTCGCCCGTCATGGTTCCATCCCGCAAGGGGTGGCGCGGCTGCAGGGCGCAGGAGTGCCGGGCAGCCGCGGATTGATGACTGCCAGGAGGATAAATGGGCTTAAAGCTGGACGACAAGAAGACGGTGGTGGCGGAAGTCAACGCTGTCGCCGCGTCGGCACAGTCGGCCGTGGCCGCGCATTACCGCGGACTTAGCGTCACGCAGATCACCAGCCTGCGCGCCAGGGCGCGCAAGCAGGGTGTCTACATGCGGGTCGTCAAGAACACGCTGGCCCGCAAGGCGGTGGAGGGCACGGATTTCGCGTGCCTGAGCGACTCGCTCAAGGGACCGACCGTCCTCGCGTTTTCCCGCGAGGAGCCCGGTGCCGCGGCGCGGGTCATCAAGGAGTTTGCCAAGGATAACGAGAAACTGGTGCCAGTGGCGGTTGCCATCGGTGGCCAGGTCTATCCGGGCAGCGAACTCGGCCGCGTTGCCAGCCTGCCGACGCTGAACGAGGCGCGGGCACAACTGCTGGGGCTGCTGCAGGCTCCGATGTCGCAGTTCGTGCGCACCATCGCCGAGCCTCAGGCGAAGTTCGCCCGCCTGCTCGCGGCTTACCGCGACCGGCAGGGCGGCGCAGCCTGAAGCCGCATTCCCAACATGATTCGGTAATAGCTTTTCAGGAGAACAGCAAATGTCAGTTTCACGTCAGGAAATCAAGGAAGCTCTGGGCAAGATGCCCGTCATGGAGCTGGTCGGCCTCATCAAGGAACTCGAGGAAGAGTGGGGTGTGTCCGCCGCCGCTCCGGTGGCCGTGGCTGCCGTTGCCGCTGGTGGCGCCGCCGCCCCGGCCGCCGAGGAGAAGACGGAATTCAACGTGATCATGACCGCGTTCGGCGAGAACAAGGTGGGCGTGATCAAGGCGATCCGCACCATCACCGGCCTGGGCCTGAAGGAAGCCAAGGACCTGGTGGAAGGCGTGCCCTCCACGGTCAAGGAAGGCGTTTCCAAGGACGACGCCGCCAAGATCAAGAAGGAACTCGAGGAGGCCGGCGCCAAGGTCGAGGTCAAGTAGCCGCAAGGCTGTCGTGGACCTCTCGCCTGGCGCGAGGAGAGCAGACGCCGACGGCTTGCGGCCGTCGGCGCCGATGCCGCGGCTGGTGGCGTGCTGCCACCAGCCGGCATCGACCTATTCCCGGGCCGTGACCCCGGCACGGAAGCAGCTTTCGTAGAGGTACAACTACATGGCGTACTCCTTCACCGAGAAGAAGCGGATCCGCAAGGATTTCGGCAAGCGGCCCAGCATTCTGGAGGTGCCCTATCTCCTGTCGATCCAGCTGGACTCCTACCGGCAATTCCTGCAGGAAGGCGCCGACCCGGACAACCGGCAGGACCTCGGGCTGCATGCCGCCTTCAAGAGCGTGTTCCCGATCATCAGCTACTCGGGAAACGCCGCGCTCGAATACCTGAACTATCGTCTCGGCGAACCGGTCTTCGACGTCAAGGAGTGCCAGCTCCGCGGGTTGACCTATGCGGCCCCGCTGCGGGTGATGGTGCGCCTGGTCATCTTCGACCGTGAGGTCACCGGCCCGAAGAAGGCCGTCAAGGAAGTGCGCGAGCAGGAGGTCTATCTCGGTGAAATGCCGCTGATGACAGACCACGGCACCTTCGTCATCAACGGCACCGAGCGCGTAATCGTTTCGCAGCTGCACCGCTCGCCGGGTGTGTTCTATGACCACGACAAGGGCAAGACCCACTCCTCCGGCAAGCTGCTGTTCTCCGCCCGCGTGATCCCGTATCGCGGTTCCTGGCTGGACTTCGAGTTCGACCCGAAGGATTGCGTGTTCGCGCGCATCGACCGGCGCCGCAAGCTGCCGGTGAGCGTGATCCTGCGCGCCCTCGGTTACAGCAACCAGGAAATGCTCGACACCTTCTTCGACAAGGTGGACTTCTACCTCTCGAAGAAGGAAATCAAGATGGGTCTCGTGGCCCAGCGCCTCAAGGGCGAAACCGCAGCCTTCGACATCAGGGTCGGCACGCGGGTCGTCGTCGAGGAGGGCAAGCGCGTCACCGCACGCCACGTCATGGAACTGGAAAAGGCCGGGGTCAAGAGCCTGGTGGTGCCGGTCGCCTACCTTCACGGCAAGATCCTTGCGCACGACGTGGTCGACACGTCGACCGGCGAGCTGCTGGCAAAGTCCAACGATGAACTGACCAGCGACCTGCTGCAGCGGCTGATCGACAAGGGCATCGACCACGTCCGCGCCCTGTACGTGAACGACCTAGACCAGGGCCCGTACATCTCCAACACGCTGAAGATCGATGCCACCACCACACGCCTGGAGGCGCTGGTGGAGATCTACCGCATGATGCGCCCGGGCGAGCCGCCGACCAAGGACGCGGCGGAGAACCTGTTCGCCAACCTGTTCTTTAATGCCGAACGCTACGATCTTTCGCCGGTCGGCCGCATGAAGTTCAACCGTCGTGTCGGTCGCAACGAGATCACCGGCTCCGGGGTCCTCAGCAAGGAGGACATCATTGATGTCCTCAAGGTGCTGATGGAGATCCGCAACGGCCGTGGCGAAGTGGACGACATCGACCACCTCGGCAACCGCCGGGTGCGCTGCGTCGGCGAGATGGCGGAGAACGCCTTCCGCGTCGGCCTGGTGCGCGTCGAGCGCGCCGTGAAGGAGCGCCTGACGCTGGCCGAGTCCGAGGGACTGATGCCGCAGGAGCTGATCAACGCCAAGCCCGTGGCGGCGGCCGTCAAGGAGTTCTTCGGGTCCAGTCAGCTGTCCCAGTTCATGGACCAGAACAACCCGCTGTCGGAGGTCACCCACAAGCGGCGCGTTTCGGCCCTGGGCCCCGGTGGCCTGACCCGTGAACGGGCTGGCTTCGAAGTCCGGGACGTACACCCGACGCACTACGGCCGCGTGTGCCCGATCGAGACGCCGGAAGGCCCGAACATCGGCCTGATCAACTCGCTGTCCGTCTACGCGCGGACCAATGAGTACGGCTTCCTCGAGACGCCCTACCGCCGCGTGAAGAACGGCCGGGTGAGCGACGAGATCGCCTACCTGTCGGCCATCGAGGAAGGCCAGTACGTGATCGCCCAGGCCAACGCCTCGCTGAGCCCGAAGGGCGAGTTCGAGGACGAGCTGGTGTCCGTGCGACACCAGAACGAGTTCACCATCATGCCCCGCGAGCAGATCCAGTACATGGACATCTCGCCGCGGCAGATCGTCTCGGTGGCTGCGGCGCTGATCCCGTTCCTCGAGCACGACGACGCCAACCGCGCGCTCATGGGCTCGAACATGCAGCGCCAGGCGGTGCCGACGCTGAAGTCCGACGTGCCGCTGGTCGGCACCGGCATGGAACGGCCGGTGGCGATCGATTCGGGCGTCACCGTGGTGGCCAAGCGCGGTGGCACGGTCGATTCCGTCGACGCCTCCCGCATCGTGGTCCGCGTCAACGACGACGAGACCCGCGCCGGCGAGCCGGGCGTCGACATCTACAACCTGACGAAGTACACGCGCTCCAACCAGAACACCTGCATCAACCAGCGGCCGCTGGTGCAGGCAGGCAATGTCATTGCGCGTGGCGACGTGCTGGCCGACGGCGCGTCTACCAGCCTCGGCGAACTGGCCCTCGGCCAGAACCTGCTGGTCGCCTTCATGCCGTGGAACGGCTACAACTTCGAGGACTCGATCCTCCTGTCGGAACGCCTGGTGGAGGAAGACCGCTTCACCACCATCCACATCGAGGAACTGTCCTGCGTCGCCCGCGATACCAAGCTCGGGCCCGAGGAAATCACCGCCGACATTCCCAACGTGGGTGAGGTGGCGCTGGCGAAGCTCGATGAGGCGGGCATCGCCTTCATCGGCGCCGAAGTCCGCGCCGGCGACATCCTCGTGGGAAAGGTCACGCCCAAGGGTGAGACACAGCTCACCCCGGAAGAGAAGCTGCTGCGCGCCATCTTCGGCGAGAAGGCTTCCGACGTGAAGGACACCTCGCTGCGCGTGCCGCCTGGCATGGATGGCACCGTGATCGACGTGCGGGTCTTCACCCGCGATGGCGTGGACAAGGACAGCCGTGCGCTCGCCATCGAGGCCGCGGAACTCGAATCGGTACGCAAGGACCTCGACGACCAGCAGCGCATCCTCGAGAACGACATCTTCCAGCGGGTGGAACGCCTTCTGGTAGGCAAGCAGGCCGAGGGCGGGCCAAACAAGCTGGAGCCCGGCAGCCGTATCACCCGCGCCTACCTGGAGAGCGTGCCGCGCGAGAAGTGGTTCGACATCCGCCTGCACAACGACGAGGCCAACGCCCAGCTGGAGCAGGCGGCGGTCCGGCTGCGCGAGCAGCGCGACCAGTTCGATCGCCGCTTCGAGGAGAAGAAGCGCAAGATCACCGCTGGCGATGACCTGCCGCCAGGTGTGCTGAAGATGGTCAAGGTCTACCTGGCCGTGAAGCGCCGCATCCAGCCCGGTGACAAGATGGCGGGCCGCCACGGCAACAAGGGCGTCATCTCGACCATCGTCCCGGTGGAAGACATGCCCTACCTGCCGGACGGCACGCCAGTGGACATCGTGCTCAACCCGCTCGGCGTGCCCTCGCGCATGAACGTCGGGCAGGTCCTGGAGACGCACCTCGGCTGGGCCGCCAAGGGCCTTGGCCGACGCATCGGCGAGCTTCTCGAGGCGCATGCACGGGTGGAGCAGGTACGCGAATTCCTCGACCAGATCTATAACCGCACCGGTGGCCAGGCGGAGGACATCCGCTCCCTCACCGATGAGGAGGTCACGGAACTGGCGCGCAACCTCAGCGCCGGCGTGCCCATTGCGACGCCGGTGTTCGATGGCGCGACCGAGGGCGAAATCAAGCAGCTGCTGGAACTGGCGCAGCTGCCGGTCAATGGCCAGACGACCCTCGTCGATGGCCGCACCGGCGAGCCCTTCGACCGCCAGACCACGGTGGGCTACATGTACATGATGAAGCTCAACCACCTGGTCGACGACAAGATGCACGCGCGTTCCACCGGCCCCTACAGCCTGGTCACGCAGCAGCCGCTCGGCGGCAAGGCGCAGTTCGGCGGGCAGCGGTTCGGCGAGATGGAAGTCTGGGCGCTGGAGGCGTACGGCGCCTCCTACACGCTGCAGGAGATGCTCACCGTCAAGTCGGACGACGTCCAGGGCCGCACCAAGATGTACAAGAACATCGTGGACGGAACCCACGAGATGGATGCAGGCATGCCGGAATCCTTCAACGTGCTGGTGAAGGAAGTGCGTTCCCTCGGCATCAACGTCGAGCTCGAGCAGAACTAGACAACCAGGCGCAGGTGGCTCATGAAAGACTTACTGAAGCTATTCAAGCAGCAGAGCACGGTCGAGGACTTCGACGCCATTCGCATCGCGCTGGCCTCCCCGGACATGATCCGGTCCTGGTCGTATGGCGAAGTGAAGAAGCCGGAGACCATCAACTACCGTACCTTCAAGCCGGAGCGCGACGGCCTGTTCTGCGCCAAGATCTTCGGCCCGATCAAGGACTACGAGTGCCTGTGCGGAAAGTACAAGCGCCTGAAGCACCGCGGCGTGGTCTGCGAGAAGTGCGGCGTCGAGGTGACCCAGACCAAGGTGCGCCGCGAGCGCATGGGCCACATCGAGCTGGCTAGCCCTGTTGCCCACATCTGGTTCCTGAAGTCGCTGCCATCGCGCATCGGCCTGATGCTCGACATGACGCTGCGCGAGATCGAGCGCATCCTGTACTTCGAGGCCTTCGTCGTCGTCGATCCGGGCATGACGCCGCTGGAGCGCGGCCAGCTCATGACGGACGAGCAGTACCTGGAAGCCATCGAGTCCTACGGTGACGAGTTCGACGCCCGCATGGGCGCCGAGGCCATCCACGAGATGCTGCGCACCCTCGACCTGCAGAAGGAAGTCATCCTGGCCCGCGAGGGCATCGATGGCACCTCCTCCGAGGCCAAGATCAAGCGCCTGTCCAAGCGCCTGAAGCTCATCGAGGCATTCCTCGAATCGGGCAACCGCCCGGAGTGGATGGTGATGACCGTCCTGCCAGTGCTGCCGCCCGACCTGCGGCCGCTGGTGCCGCTGGATGGCGGCCGCTTCGCCACCTCGGACCTCAACGACCTCTATCGTCGGGTCATCAACCGCAACAACCGCCTGCGCCGCCTGCTGGAACTCAATGCGCCGGACATCATCGTGCGCAACGAGAAGCGGATGTTGCAGGAAGCGGTGGACGCGCTGCTGGACAACGGCCGCCGCGGGCGTGCCATCACCGGCACCAACCGCCGCCCGCTGAAGTCTCTGGCCGACATGATCAAGGGCAAGCAGGGCCGGTTCCGCCAGAACCTGCTCGGCAAGCGGGTCGACTACTCCGGCCGCTCGGTCATCGTCGTCGGCCCGACGCTGAAGCTGCACCAGTGCGGCCTGCCGAAGAAGATGGCGCTGGAGCTGTTCAAGCCCTTCATCTTCTCCAAGCTGCAGCTGCGCGGCGAGGCCACTACCATCAAGGCCGCCAAGCGGCTGGTTGAGCGTGAAGGCCCGGAGGTCTGGGACATCCTCGAGGACGTGATCCGCGAGCACCCCGTGATGCTCAACCGTGCCCCGACCCTGCATCGCCTCGGCATCCAGGCCTTCGAGCCGGTGCTGATCGAGGGCAAGGCGATCCAGCTGCATCCGCTGGTGTGTACGGCGTTCAACGCGGACTTCGACGGCGACCAGATGGCGGTGCACGTGCCGCTGTCCCTGGAGGCCCAGCTCGAGGCCCGGGCGCTGATGATGTCTACCAACAACATCCTGTCGCCCGCCAATGGCGACCCGATCATCGTGCCGTCGCAGGACGTGGTGCTCGGCCTGTACTACATGACCCGCGAGCGCATCAACGCCCGCGGCGAGGGCATGATCTTCTCCGACGTGCGCGAAGTGCACCGTGCCTACGAGAACCGGCTGGTTGACCTGCATGCCCGCGTCCGGGTGCGCATTGCCGACAGCGAGATGGGTGAAGACGGCACCATCACCTACCGCACGCGCCTGCTGGCGACGACCGTCGGCCGTGCGCTGCTTTCCGACATCCTGCCGGAGGGGCTGCCTTTCGAGCTGATCAACCGCAACATGGACAAGAAGTCCATCTCCGCCTGCATCAACCACTGCTATCGGCAGGTGGGCCTGAAGAAGACCGTGGTGTTCGCCGACCAGCTCATGTACACGGGCTTCAACTACGCCACCCGTGCCGGTATTTCCATCGGCGTCAACGACATGTACGTGCCCGAGGAAAAGGGCGCGATCCTGCAGGCCGCCGACAAGGAGGTCAAGGAGATCCAGGACCAGTTCGCCAACGGCCTGGTGACCAACGGCGAGCGCTACAACCGGGTCGTCGATATCTGGTCGCGGACCAACGACCTGGTAGCGAAGGCGATGATGGAGAAGCTGGGCAAGGAAGAAGTGGCCAATGCCTCCGGCCAGAAGGTCCAGCAGTCGTCGTTCAATTCCATCTTCATGATGGCCGATTCCGGCGCCCGCGGTTCCGCGGCCCAGATCCGCCAGCTGGCCGGCATGCGCGGCCTGATGGCCAAGCCGGACGGTTCCATCATCGAGACGCCCATCACCGCAAACTTCCGCGAGGGCCTGGACGTCCTGCAGTACTTCATCTCGACCCATGGCGCCCGCAAGGGTCTGGCGGATACCGCACTGAAAACCGCCAACTCCGGCTACCTGACACGCCGGCTGGTCGACGTTGCCCAGGACCTGGTGGTCACCGAGGCGGACTGCGGCACCCAGGGCGGCCTGCTGATGACGCCGCTGGTCGAGGGCGGTGACGTGGTGGAGCCGCTGCGCGAGCGGGTGCTCGGCCGGGTGCTGGCCGACGACGTACGCAACCCCGCCGACGGCACGCTGATCCTCGAGGCAGGCGTCCTGCTCGACGAGCGCAAGGTGCGCCACCTGGAGGACTTCAGCATCGACCAGGTGCGGGTGCGCTCACCCATCACCTGCGAAACCCGCTACGGTGTCTGCGCGCAATGCTATGGCCGCGACCTGGCCCGTGGGCACCGCGTGAACATCGGCGAGGCGGTTGGCGTCATCGCCGCGCAGTCCATCGGCGAGCCGGGCACCCAGCTCACCATGCGTACCTTCCACATCGGTGGCGCGGCTTCGCGGGCAGCGGCGGCGAGCAGCGTCGAGGTCAAGCGCGACGGCGTGATCAGGCTGCACAACATCAAGACCGTCAGTCACGAGAAGGGCTATCTCGTCGCGGTGAGCCGCTCCGGCGAAGTCGGCATCATGGACGCCCAGGGCCGTGAGCGCGAACGCTACAAGCTGCCCTATGGCGCGACGATCTCGGTCAACGACGGCGACAGCGTCAAGGCCGGCCGCATCGTGGCGACCTGGGATCCGCATACCCACCCGGTGGTGGCGGAGGTTGCCGGTTTCCTCAAGTTCGAGGACTTCCTCGACGGCGTGAGCGTCGCGGAGCAGGTCGACGATGTGACCGGCCTCTCCAGCATCGTCATCATGGATCCGAAGCAGCGCGGCTTCAGCGGCAAGGAACTGCGCCCGCGGGCGCGCCTGGTGGACGGCAAGGGCAAGGAAATCTGCTTCGCCAACACCGACATTCCGGCCGTCTACGCGCTGCCTGCCGGCGCCATCGTCAACATGACGGACGGTGCGAAGATCACCATCGGTGACGTGATCGCGCGTATTCCGCAGGAGAGTTCGAAGACCCGCGACATCACCGGCGGTCTGCCGCGGGTGGCGGACCTCTTCGAGGCGCGGCGACCGAAGGAGCCGGCGATCCTCGCCGAGTACAGCGGCACGGTCAGTTTCGGCAAGGAGACCAAGGGCAAGCGTCGCCTGGTCATCACTGACGAGCAGGGCAACAAGCACGAGGAGCTGATCCCCAAGTGGCGCCACCTCTCGGTGTTCGAGGGCGAGCAGATCGAGCGCGGCGAGGTCATCGCCGATGGCGAGCCCAACCCGCACGATATCCTGCGCCTGCAGGGCGTGGACCGGCTGGCTGAGTTCCTGGTGCGCGAGATCCAGGACGTCTATCGGCTGCAGGGTGTGAAGATCAACGACAAGCACATCGAGGTCATCATCCGGCAGATGCTGCGCAAGGTGGAGGTCGCCAATCCGGGTGCCACTTCGCTGCTGCGTGGCGAACAGGTGGAGCGGTCACGGGTCGTCGACCTGAATGAGTCCGTGATCCGCCAGTCCAAGGAACCGGCCGCCTGGGATCCCCTGCTGCTTGGCATCACCAAGGCCTCGCTGGCGACGGAGTCGTTCATTTCGGCGGCTTCGTTCCAGGAAACCACCCGGGTGCTGACCGAGGCAGCGGTCCGCGGCATGCAGGATGACCTGCGCGGTCTCAAAGAAAACGTGATTGTCGGGCGCCTGATTCCGGCGGGTACCGGCTACCGCTACCACGCCGACAAGCGCCGTACCCGGGAGCAGCAGCTCGCCGAGGAGCTGCAGAACCTCGACCAGGCCTCTGCCGCTGCCGAGGCGACGGAGACCGGTGCCGGCGAGGCCGAGGAGGCCGCCGCCGAGTAGCCCGGGCAAGGGTGCCGGCCATGGACGGGGCCAGGGGTCTGGCCCCGCCTTGCTTGACAGCCATTTGGCCGCACCAATAAAATTCACGGCCCTCGTCAGAGCGCGCAAAGCGCCGCGAGCCCAATCGAACGCGGGCCTGCTTGCCCGCAGACACGGTCAGCCCGGATGCTGGAAGTCATCGCAGACGATGAGCCGCATGCGGGCTGATGCTTATCTGCCTGGTTTTTCGTTGTTGCTCTGAGAGTTGCCGCATGGCCACCATCAATCAGCTTGTCCGCCGGTCGCGTCGCCCAAACGCCTACAAGACCAACGTCCCGGCGCTCCAGGGCAGTCCGCAGAAGCGCGGTGTCTGTACCCGCGTGTACACCACCACGCCCAAGAAGCCGAATTCGGCGCTGCGCAAGGTGGCGCGCGTGCGCCTGACCAACGGCTACGAGGTAAGCAGCTACATCGGCGGCGAGGGCCATAACCTCCAGGAGCACTCGGTGGTGCTGATCCGTGGCGGCCGCGTCAAGGACCTCCCGGGCGTGCGCTACCACACCGTGCGCGGCACCCTCGACTGCGCCGGCGTATCCGATCGCAAGAAGAGCCGTTCGAAGTACGGCGCCAAGCGTCCCAAGAAGTAACCCGACCACCAGTACGGCGAGCAGATCATGTCCAGACGAGCCCAGGCACCACGGCGCGAGATTCTTCCTGACCCGAAGCACGACAGCGAGATGCTGGCCAAGTTCATCAACATGGTGATGCGCAAGGGCAAGAAGTCGGCGGCCGAGGGCATCGTCTACGGCGCCATCGAGCGCATCTCCGAGCGCACCGGCCAGCCCGAGGCGGCCGCCCTGGAGACGCTCCAGAAGGCGCTCGACAATGTCAAGCCCATGGTCGAGGTGAAGTCACGCCGCGTCGGTGGCGCTACCTACCAGGTGCCCGTGGAAGTGCGCCCGCAGCGCCGCCAGACCCTGGCCATGCGCTGGGTCATCGATGCCGCCAAGGGTCGCGGCGAGAAGTCCATGGCCCACCGCCTGGCCAACGAGCTGCTCGATGCCGCGGAGAATCGCGGCACGGCAGTGAAGAAGCGCGAGGACACGCACCGCATGGCGGACGCCAACAAGGCATTCGCCCACTACCGCTGGTAGGACGGCCGGGTTCCGTTGCTTTCCCGGACGGATCCCAGGTCTTGCAGCCGTGTCACGCAGCACCCCCATCGAGCGCTACCGGAACATCGGTATTTCCGCGCATATCGATGCCGGCAAGACCACGACGACGGAGCGCATCCTGTTCTACACCGGGGTCTCGCACAAGATCGGTGAGGTCCACGATGGCGCTGCCATCATGGACTGGATGGAACAGGAACAGGAGCGCGGCATCACCATCACCTCGGCCGCCACCACCTGCTTCTGGAAGGGGATGGACCAGCAGTTCCCCGAGCATCGAATCAACATCATCGATACCCCGGGACACGTCGACTTCACCATCGAGGTGGAGCGTTCCCTGCGGGTGCTCGACGGCGGCGTGACCGTGTTCTGCGCGGTCGGCGGCGTGGAGCCGCAATCCGAGACCGTCTGGCGCCAGGCCAACAAGTACGGCGTGCCGCGCATCTGCTTCGTCAACAAGATGGACCGGACTGGCGCTGACTTCTTCCGCGTCGTCCGGCAGATCGGCGAACGCCTCGGTGCCACCGCGGTTCCAATCCAGGTACCGGTTGGTGCCGAGGATGGCTTCAAGGGCGTCGTCGACCTGGTGCGCATGAGGGCGGTTTACTGGGACGAGGAAACTCAGGGCGTGCGTTTCCAGCTCGGCGACATTCCGGCCGAACTCGAGGCTCTCGCTGCCGAGTACCGCGAGAAGATGGTCGAGGCCGCCGCGGAGGGCGACGAGGCGCTGCTCGACAAGTACCTGGAAAAGGGCGACCTTGAGGCGGCCGAGATCCGCAGCGGCCTGCGCGCCCGGGTACTGAAGGGGCAGATCGTCCTGGTCACCTGCGGGTCCGCTTTCAAGAACAAGGGTGTCCAGGCGATGCTCGACGCGGTGGTCGAGTTCCTGCCATCGCCTGTGGACAAGCCACCGGTGAAGGGCATCCTGGAGAACGGCGAGCCCGGCGAGCGCCATGCCGATGACAACGAGCCATTCGCCGCCCTTGCATTCAAGATCGCCACCGATCCCTTTGTCGGCAACCTGACTTTCGTGCGCGTCTATTCCGGCGTGCTGCAGTCGGGTGACAGTGTCTACAACCCCGTCAAAGACAAGCGCGAACGCATCGGGCGCCTCCTGCAGATGCACGCCAACGAGCGTGCGGAGATCAGGGAGGTGCGTGCTGGTGACATTGCCGCGGCGGTCGGCCTCAAGGATGTCACCACTGGCGATACGCTGACCAGCGAGAAAGCGGTCATCACGCTGGAGAAGATGGAGTTTCCGGAGCCGGTGATTTCGGTAGCGCTGGAACCGAAGACCAAGGCGGACCAGGAAAAGATGGGCCTGGCGCTGCAGAAGCTCGCCAAGGAGGATCCGTCGTTCCGCGTGCACACGGACGAGGAGTCCGCCCAGACCATCATCGCCGGGATGGGCGAGCTGCACCTGGAGATCATCGTCGACCGCATGAAGCGCGAATTCAAGGTCGAGGCCAACGTCGGGCGCCCGCAGGTGGCATACCGGGAAACCATCCGCGCCAGCGTCGAGCAGGAAGGCCGCTTCGTGCGCCAGTCTGGTGGCCGCGGCCAGTTTGGCCACGTGTTCCTGCGGCTGGAGCCATTGCCGCCCGGCGCCGGCTATGAGTTCGAGAACGCGATCGTCGGCGGGGTAGTACCGAAAGAGTTCATTCCGGCCGTCGACAAGGGTGTCAGGGAGCAGATGGAGAACGGCATCCTGGCCGGCTATCCCGTGGTGGATGTGAAGGTCACGATGTTCGATGGCTCCTACCATGACGTGGATTCCAGCGAGATGGCCTTCAAGATCGCCGGGTCCATGGCCTTCAAGGAGGGCTTTGCCAGGGCGAAGCCAGTGCTCCTGGAGCCGATCATGAACGTCGAGGTGGTGACGCCCGAGCAGTTCATGGGCGACGTGAATGGCGACCTCAGCCGGCGGCGTGGCGTGCTGCGCGGCATGGACGAATCGCCAGCGGGGCGCATCATCCGTGCCGAGGTGCCGCTGGCCGAGATGTTCGGCTATGCCACGAGCCTGCGGTCCATGACCCAGGGCCGGGCCACGTATTCGATGGAATTCGCCAAGTACATGCAGGTCCCGCCGAACGTGGCGGAGGCCGTGATCAAGCGCGAGTGATTTTTTCGGTTCCCGTGCCTGCGACAGCAGGCCGGGATGTTCGGAACGCCTGGAGATAGGGACGATGTCAAAAGCCAAATTTGAGCGCAAGAAGCCGCATGTGAACGTTGGGACGATTGGCCATGTTGACCATGGCAAGACGACGCTGACGTCGGCGCTGACGAAGGTGATGGGAGAGAAGTTCGGCGGC
>Ga0226835_1000437_pt1 | contig 49016 bp, 46 predicted proteins | sample LAC_MetaG_1_FD_163627 | JGI IMG/M metagenome (GOLD analysis project Ga0226835, IMG submission 163627) | Anaerobic ammonium oxidizing microbial communities from anammox membrane bioreactor (MBR) in UC Berkley, California, United States -... | ecosystem: Engineered > Bioreactor > Anaerobic >...
AGCCGGTCGGTGAGGTCGAGCGAGATCGTCACCTCGGGGTGTGCGTCGAGGAAGGCCGGCAGCAGCGGAGCGACGTGCGCGCGGCCGAACCCGGCCGGCGCGGTGACCCGCAGGTGTCCGCTCGCCTTGACCCCGCCGAGCGACACCGAGGCCTCGGCATCGTAGAAATCGTTGAGCAGCCGCTGGCAGTCCTCGAGGAACGCGCTGCCTTCGAAGGTGAGCGTGATGCGCCGCGTGGTGCGAACCAGCAGCTTGACGCCCAGGCGTTCCTCGAGCGCGTCGATCCGGCGCCCGATCACCGCCGGCGCCACCCCCTCGGCCTGCGCTGCGGCCGACAGGCTGCCGCGGGTCGCGACCGCGACGAAGGTCTCGATCTGCTTGAAGCGGTCCATGCTCGCTCGTGGTTTCCGTGGGCGATTATTCCAGAGACGATGACCGACCGCGCGCGGGTTGCACGCCCGGCCGTTCGCGCCGCAGAATCGCGCCAATGACAGCGACCCTGCGCGCCGTACTGGCCGACATCACCACGCTCGACGTCGACGCGATCGTCAATGCCGCCAACACCACGCTGCTCGGCGGCGGCGGCGTCGACGGCGCGATCCATCGTGCCGCCGGCCCCGGCCTGCTCGAGGAATGCCGTGCTCTTGGCGGCTGCCGCACCGGGGACGCCAGGCTCACCGGCGGGCACCGGTTGCGTGCGAAGTACGTCATCCACACCGTGGGCCCGGTGTGGCGCGGCGGAGGCCACGGCGAAGCCGGGTTGCTCGCGTCGTGCTACCGGCGCTCGATCGAAGTGGCCGCCGGTGCCGGCGTTCGCAGCATCGCGTTTCCGTCGATCAGCACCGGTGCCTATGGCTATCCGCGGCAGGCCGCGGCGCAGATCGCCGTGGACACGGTGCGCGCGGCGGTTGCCGCGCACCCGACGATCGAGGAAGTGATCTTCTGCTGCTTTTCCGAGGCCGATCTCGAAGCCCATGCGATGCTCCTGCGCGCAAGCGCGCCCGACGGACGATCGATGCCATGAACCAGGATCCGGTGCTCTGGAGACTCGACCCGCGCGGCGTCGCGACGGTCACGCTGAATCGCCCCGAGGTGAACAACGCCTACGATGGCAGCCTGCTCGACGGCATGATGGCGGTCATGGACGCACTCGGCGCGCAGCCGTCGCTGCGCGTCGTCGTGCTCACCGGCGCCGGGCGGCACTTCCAGGCGGGGGCCGACCTCGGATGGCTGCAGTGGGTCGCGCAGGGTTCGCGCGACGACAACCTGGATGCGTCCCGGCTGACCGCCCGCGCGGTACAGCGGCTGAACGCGCTGCCGGTGCCCACCGTGGCGCTGGTGCAGGGCGCCTGTTTCGGCGGCGGCACCGGCATCGTCGCCGCCTGCGACGTCGCGATCGCGGCCGACAACGCGCAGTTCTCGATCGCCGAGACGCGCTGGGGGCTGATGGCCGGCATCATCATTCCGCAACTGGCCGATGCGATCGGCGTGCGCCAGATTCGCCGCTACGCGCTCACCGGGGAGCGCTTCGATGCGCACGAGGCGCGCCGGATCGGCCTGGTTCACGAGGTGGTCGCGGCCGGCTCCCTGGCCGAGGCGGGCGCGCGCGTCGTCGATCACCTGCTGCAGAATGCGCCGAAGGCCAACGCGCAGACCAAGGCGCTGGCGCTCGAGCACGCCTGGGGCGACGTGCCGCACCAGGTGTTCGAGCGCCTGGTCGCGCAGCACGCGGCCAGGCGCCAGTCGACCGAGGCGGCCGAAGGGTTCGCGTCGTTCCGCGAGAAGCGCCCGGCGAACTGGTACCCGGGCGCGGGTCCAGAAACCACCTGAGATCGCGTCGGCCGCGCGCAGCCGCGGCGGTCACCGGCAGATGCAGCGCGAACATCCGAACCCCAGCGTGCGCTTCTTCGAGCGCCAGTTCCGCGGCCAGGCCGAGGCGGGCGACTTCCGGCTCAATCCGTTCGAACTTGCCGCGCTGCCGCACCTGCACGGGCGCATGCTCGACCTGGGCTGTGGCATGGGCAACCTGTCGATCGAGGCGGCGCGCCGCGGCTGCCGGGTGCTGGCGCTCGACGCCAGCGAAACCGCGATCGTGTCGCTGCGCGAGCGCGCCGCGCTGGCCGGGCTCGACGTGGACGCGCGCCGGGCCGATCTGGCGAAGTGGACGATCGACGAGGACTTCGATGCGATCGCCTGCATCGGCCTGTTGATGTTCTTCGATTGCGACACCGCGCGCAGCGTGCTGCGCGACGTCCGCGAACGCGTGCGCCCCGGCGGCGTGGCGATCGTGAACGTGCTGTGCGAGGGCACGACCTACCTCGACATGTTCGATCCGTCGGCCTTCTGCCTGTTCGGCCGCAACGAACTCGAACAGCGCTTCGCCGACTGGCGGATCGTCGAGGCGCGCCTCGACGAGTTTCCCGCCCCGGGACAGACCTCGAAAGTGTTCTCGACGGTGATCGCGCTGCGGCCGCCCGCCTGAGCGGATGATTGCTTCACACGTTACTCAGGCGAGTTGCGCGCGCCGGATCTCCATCAGGCGCAGGATCATCGGCGTGAGGATCAGCTGCATCGCCAGGTCCATCTTCCCGCCCGGTACCACGATCGTGTTGGCGCGCGACATGAACGATTCGCCGATCATCGACAGCAGGTAGGGGAAGTCGATGCCGCGCGGGTTCCTGAAGCGGATCACCGTCATGCTCTCTCCCGCGGTCGGGATGTCGCGGGCGATGAACGGGTCCGAGGTGTCGACCACCGGGACGCGCTGGAAGTTGATGTCGGTCTCGCCGAACTGCGGGCACACGTAGTGAATGTAGTCGTACATCCGGCGCAGGATCGTGTCGGCCACCGCTTCCTTCGAATACCCGCGGTCCTTCGTGTCGCGATGGATCTTCTGGATCCACTCCAGGTTGATGATCGGCACGACCCCTATCTTCAGGTCGACGCGGCGCGCGAGGTCGACCTCGTCGGTCTTCACGCAGCCGTGCAATCCCTCGTAGAACAGCAGGTCGGTGTCCACCGGCGTGTCGTGCCAGGGCGTGAAGGTGCCGGGCTCCTGGTTCCACGGCGCCGCCTCGGCTTCGTTGTGCAGGTACAGGCGCGTGCGGCAGCGGCCGTCACGTGCGTAGTTGCCGAACTGTTTCTCCAGCTCGACCCATTCGTTCGCTTCGGGCCCGAAGTGGCTCATCTGCCGGCCTTCGCGGTCGGCCGCGGCGATGCGCTCCTTCATCTCCTTGCGCTCGTAGCGATGGAACGCGTCGCCCTCGATGGTGGCGGCGGTGATGCCCTCGCGGCGGAAGATCGTCTCGAAGGTGCGCTTGACCGTGCTGGTTCCGGCGCCGCTCGAGCCGGTGACGGCGATGATCGGATGCTTTCTGGACATGGCGTTGGCGAGGTCGGGGCGGTTCAGGCGCGCACGAACAGCGAGCGCGAGCCGAAGAGCTGCCACGAGACGTTCTCGCTCGGATCCTCGTGGTAGCGCACGATCAGCTCGACCTCCTCGCGCGAGCCGACGATCACCGGCACCCGTTCGTGCAGGGTGTCGGGCACGACGTCGAGCAGGTGACGGGTGCCGGTGACGGCGGCCGCGCCCGCCTGCTCCATCAGCCAGGCGATCGGGGCGGCTTCGTACATCAGCCGCAGCCGTCCGGGCTTGTACGGCGTCTTCGTGTCCCGCGGATACAGGAACACGCCGCCGCGGCTCAGGATGCGGTGCACCTCGGCAACGAGGCTCGCGACCCAGCGCATGTTGAAGTCCTTGCTGCGCGGGCCGCTCTCGCCGGCCAGGCATTCCGACACGTAGCGCTGTACCGGTTTTTCCCAGAAACGCTGGTTCGATGCGTTGATCGCGAATTCGCGCGTCTGCTCGGGCACCCGGATCGCGTCGCGGGTGAGCCGCCAGCGACCGTCGCGACGGTCCAGCGTGAACGCCGTGACGCCGTTGCCGCAGGCGAGCACCATCACCGAGGCCGGACCGTAGATCGCGTAACCCGCAGCGATCTGCCGGCGCCCTGGTTGCAGGAAGCCGGCCGCGCCGGGCGAGGTGCCGCGAAACGGGTGCGGCAGGATGGAGAAGATCGTGCCCACCGAGATGTTCGCGTCGATGTTCGACGAACCGTCGAGCGGATCGAACACCACCAGGTATTCGCCGGTCTCGCCGTGCTCCTGCGAGATCGACGGCTCGTCGTGCTCCTCGCTCGCCCAGCCGGCGACGTGCCGGCAGCCCGCGAGCGCCTGCGCGATGCATTCGTCGGCGAACAGGTCGAGCTTGGTCTGCATCTCGCCCTGGCTGTTGGCGTGCTCGGTGTAGCCCTCCAGGCCGGCCAGTTGGCCGAGCGCGGCCGACTCGGCGATTCGCGCGCACGAACGCGCCAGGGTTTCGATCGTCGCAGCGAGCGCGGGCGGTTGCGTTGCCAGCCAGTCGTGCAGGTCGGTCGGCGTCGTCATAGCGGTCTCCCGGCGATCGGGCGGGATCGATCGCCGGATCCCGCGTCGGCAGTGGTCGGTGCCGCCGGCGCGGCGAACACGCGGCTGGCGCGAATGTCGGCCTCGGCGATCGTGCACAGGTCGTCCAGATCGAGCGCGCGGTCGCGTTCGGCGAACAGGCGGCTGGCCTGGCGAAGCCTCGCGCGATCGAGCGCGTTGCGCACGCTGCGCGCGTTGGCGAAGTGTGGTTGGGTCACGCGGCGCGCGAGGTACTGCGCGAACGCTTCGCGCGCGCCCGCGCCGAAGCGGTAGTTCTGCTGTGCGAGCATCCGTTCGGCGATCGCGAGCAGTTCGTCTTCCGTGTAGTCGGGGAAGTCGAGATGGTGCGCGATGCGCGAACTCATGCCGGGGTTGCTGCGAAAGAAAGTGTCCATCCGGTCGGCGTAGCCGGCCAGGATCACCACCAGGTCGTCGCGCTGGTTCTCCATCACCTGCAGCAGGATCTCGATCGCTTCCTGGCCGTAGTCGCGCTCGTTCTCGGGCCGGTACAGGTAGTAGGCCTCGTCGATGAACAGCACGCCGCCCATCGCCTTCTTCAGCACCTCGCGCGTCTTCGGCGCGGTGTGCCCGATGTACTGGCCGACCAGATCGTCGCGGGTCACCGCCACCAGGTGGCCTTTGCGCACGTAACCGAGCCGGTGCAGGATCTGCGCCATGCGCATCGCCACCGTCGTCTTGCCGGTGCCGGGGTTGCCGGTGAAGCTCATGTGCAGCGACGGCGACTGCGCGGCCAGCCCGAGGTTCAGACGCAGCTTGTCGATGACCAGCAGCGCCGCGATGTCGCGGATGCGCTGCTTGACCGGCGTGAGCCCGACCAGTTCGCGGTCGAGCTCGTCGAGCACCGACTCGACCTGGCTGCTCGCGAGCACGTCGGCGACGGTGCGCGCCGGCGCCGCTGCGTCGGCTGCCGCGCCTTCGTTCGCAACCGGCACATCCTGCGCCGCGGACGTCGCGCCGGGAATGCGGTAGAGCGGAGCGGTCATTGCGGGTCCCGTCGGGCGCGGCGCTGCGCGGTGCTAGTAGCGCTCGTTCTCGGGCCGGTCGGTGGCGTACGCGCGCACCGCGTAGCGCTGCGTGCGCCCCACCGTCTCGGTGCGCCCGAGCGCGAACCCCGGTTCCTCTTTCGGGCGGTTGACGATGAAGCTCATCGCGATCGACTCCACGCCTGCGCTCGAATCGAAGGCCAGCATGCGGATGTAGTGGTTGGGGAACGCCTTGCGGCAGCCCGCCAGTTCCATCATCACGCCGGCGGCGTCCTTCAGGTCGAACATCGGATGCCCGTACATCTCCCAGTACGTGTTGCGCGGGTGCGGATCGTCGGTGTATTCGACGCTCCATGCGTAGCCCTTGTTCAGCCCGTATTCCACCTGCATCGAGATCTCGGCGTCGGTGAGGTCGGGCAGGAAGCTGAACTGCCCCTGCGTCAGGCGGCCGATCGGGTTGCTCATCATGGTTCGGTTCTCCCGGGTGTCGTCGGTGCGTCAGGCGGAGGTGGCCGGCGTGACCGCGTAGTCGCTGGTATCGGTCGACGCATAGTCGAAGGTCACGTCCTTCCAGGTGTCGAGCGCCGCCTTCAGCGGCCCGCAGTGCGCGGCCGCCTGCTGCAGGATCGCGGGGCCCTCGGCGAGGATGTCGCGGCCCTCGTTGCGCGCCTTCACCATCGCTTCGAGCGCAACCCGGTTGGCCACCGCGCCGGCCTGGATGCCTTGCGGGTGCCCGATCGTGCCGCCGCCGAACTGCAGCACCACGTCGTCGCCGAACAGGTCGATCAGCTGGTGCATCTGGCCGGCGTGGATGCCGCCCGAGGCGACCGGCATCACCTTGCGCAGCCCGGCCCAGTCCTGGTCGAAGTACAGGCCGCGCGGCAGGTCCATCCGCGTGACGCTGTCGCGGCAGACGTTGTAGTAGCCCTGCACCGTGAGCGGATCGCCTTCGAGCTTGCCCACCGCGGTGCCGGTGTGCAGGTGATCGACGCCGGCCAGCCGCAGCCACTTCGCGATCACGCGGAAGCTCACGCCGTGGCTCTTCTGGCGGGTGTAGGTGCTGTGGCCCGCGCGGTGCATGTGCAGGATCATGTCGTTCCTGCGCGCCCAGTTCGCCATCGACTGGATCGCGGTGTAGCCGATCACGAGGTCGATCATGACGATCACGGAACCCAGTTCCTTCGCGAACTCGGCGCGCTCGTACATGTCTTCCATCGTCGCGGCGGTCACGTTCAGGTAGCTGCCCTTGACCTCCCCGGTGACCGCGCTCGCCTTGTTCACCGCCTCCATCACGTACAGGAAGCGGTCGCGCCAGTGCATGAACGGCTGCGAGTTGATGTTCTCGTCGTCCTTCATGAAGTCGAGGCCGCCCTTCAGGCCCTCGTAGACGACGCGGCCGTAGTTGCGCCCGGACAGGCCGAGCTTGGGCTTGACGGTGGCGCCCAGCAGGGGCCGCCCGTACTTGTCCAGCCGCTCGCGCTCGACCACGAGCCCGGTGGGCGGGCCCTTGAAGGTCTTCACGTAGGCCACCGGCACGCGGATGTCCTCGAGCCGCAGCGCCTTGAGCGGCTTGAAGCCGAACACGTTGCCGATCAGGCTGGCGGTCATGTTGGCAATCGAGCCTTCCTCGAACAGCGACAGGTCGTAGGCGATCCAGGCGAAATACTGGCCCGGCGCGTTGGGCACCTGCTCGACCTTGTAGGCCTTGGCGCGATAGTCGTCGCAGGCGGTCAGGCGGTCGGTCCAGACCACGGTCCAGGTCGCGGTCGACGACTCTCCGGCAACCGCCGCGGCCGCCTCGACCGGATCGACGCCCTCCTGCGGCGTGATGCGGAACAGGCAGATCACGTCGGTATCCTTCGGGACGTAGTCGCCGTCCCAATAGCCCATCTGGCGGTACTTCAGCACACCGGCCGCGTAGCGCTTCTTCGTATCGGTGATCATGTCCTCGTCGACAATCTGGTTCACGGTGGGTTCTCCGCTGGATTCGCTGCCGGCCCCGTGGCGGCAGCGCGATACCCGGACAATATGACTCTTCTCGAATAAGGAAAATTCAGATATTATTTCTCACGACTTCAGTTTTATCTGAATGAGCAACATCACCTTTCGCCAGCTCAAGGTGTTCGCCGAAGTGGCGCGCCACCTGAGTTTCGCGCGCGCCGCCGAATCGATGCACCTCACCCCGCCGGCGGTGACGATGCAGGTGAAGGAACTCGAAGACCGGATCGGCCTGCCGCTGTTCGAGCGCGAGGGACGCAAGGTTTCGCTCACGACCGCCGGCGAGTACTTCCTCGTCTACGCGCGCCGGCTGATCGCGACGCTGAAGGAAGCCGACGACGCAATGGCGCGCTTCAAGCGCCTCGAGACCGGTCTGCTGACGATCGGCATGGTGAGCACCGCGAAGTACTTCGTGCCGCACCTGCTGGCGCGCTTCCGGGAGCAGCATCCGGGCGTCGACGTGCGGCTGCGCGTCACCGCCAACCGCGAGCAGCTGGCGCGCCTGCTGCAGGCGAGCGAAGTCGATCTCGCGGTGATGGGGCGCCCGCCGAAGGAAGCCGCGGCACGCGCCGAGCCCTTCGCGGCGCATCCGCTGGTCTTCGTCTGCCCGCCGGGCCATCCGCTGCTGCGGGTCGGCCATCCGCCGGTGCATGCGCTCGCCCCATACCCGTTCATCGTGCGCGAGCCCGACTCGGGCACCCGCAGCGTGATGGAGGCGTTCTTCAAGGCTCACCAGTTCGAGCCGCGCATCACGATGGAGATGTCGAGCAACGAGACGATCAAGCAGGCGGTGATCGCGGGCATGGGCATCAGTTTCCTGTCGCTGCACACGATCGGCCTGGAGGTGCGCAGCGGGCTGATGCAGGTGCTGGCGGTGGAGGGCACTCCGGTGATGCGCAGCTGGAACGTGGTGCACCTGCTGTCGAAGGTGCTCTCGCCGGCTGCCGAGGCGTTCCGCTACTTCATCATCGAGGCCGCCGAGGAGTTCCTCGTGGCGCACGACACGCCGCTGCTGAAGGACATGAAATGAGCACTGCCGCGCGCTCGCCGAAGGTGCGCGAGGACGAGATCGAGTTCACCGCGATCCGTGCGCAAGGGGCCGGCGGCCAGAACATCAACAAGGTGTCCAATGCGGTGCAGATCCGCTTCGCGATCGGCGGCTCGTCGCTGCCGGCGCGCGTGAAGGAGCGCCTGCTCGCGCTCGACGACCGGCGCATCTCGGCCGGGGGCGTGGTGGTGATCAAGGCGCAGCGCTTCCGCAGCCTCGAGCGCAATCGCGAGGATGCGATTGCGCGCCTTCAGGCGCTGGTCGATCTGGCGGCGCACCAGCCCGCGGCGCGCGTGCAGACGCGGCCGAGTGCGGCGGCGCGGGCGAGGCGCATCGACGAGAAGGTTCGGCACGGCCAGGTCAAGGCGCTGCGGCGCCGGATCGTCGCGTAGCACCGGGCCTGCGGCGCGGCGCGCATCGGCGAATCCGGTGCGTCCGGCCGGCCGGGTGGCGCCGCGACCGAAGAGCCGCGACAATGCGGCTGGGAAACGCAACATCACAACCCGCGGAGGGACCGCAGATTGGCAAAACCGAACTACGCATTCGCCAAGAGGCAGCGCGAGCTCGCCAAGAAGCAGAAGAAGGAGGAAAAACTCAAACGCAGGGCCGAACAGGCGGCGCTGGGGGAGGCGCCCGCGCAGGCCGACGCCGGTGAGCACGAGGCCGGAACCGAAGAGGCCGGCGCGCAGCAAGCCGGCGAAGACCAGCCCTAGGGCGCGGCGGCCCGCTTCGGGTCGCTACAGTCTGGCGAGGCGCCCGAGCGCCTCTCGCAGCGTCTCGTCGGCCTTGGCGAAGCAGAAGCGCACCGTGCGGTTCTCGGCCGGCTCGTCGTAGAACGCCGACAGCGGAATCGCCGCCACGCCGATCTCGGCGGTCAGCCATTTCGCGAATTCGACCTCGCTCAGGTCGGAGATCGCGCTGTAGTCGACCACCTGGAAGTAGGTGCCCTCGCAGGGCAGCAGCCGGAACCGCGTCGCAGCGAGTCCGGCACGGAACAGGTCGCGCTTGCGCTGGTAGAAGGCCGCGAGTCCGCGCCACGGCGCCGGATCGCGCATGTAGGCGGCCAGACCGTGCTGCATCGGCGTGTTCACCGAGAACACGTTGTACTGGTGGATCTTGCGGAACTCGGCGGTCAGGGGCGCCGGTGCCGCGCAGTACCCGACCTTCCAGCCGGTGACGTGGAACGTCTTGCCGAACGACGAGATGACGAAGGCGCGCTCCGCCAGCCGCGGATAGCGGCTGACCGACTGGTGCGGCTCGTCGTCGTACACCATGTGCTCGTAGACCTCGTCGGAGACGACGAACAGGCCGTGCTCGACCGCGATCGACTCGAGTTCGCGAAGATCGGGCTCGCGCAGGATCGTTCCGCTCGGGTTGTGCGGCGAGTTGACCAGGATCGCGCGGGTGCGCGGGCCGAGCGCTGCCCGCACCGCCTTCCAGGGCACGCGGAACTGCGCGTCCATCGGCACCGGAACCGCGCTCCCGCCGGCGAGTTCGATCGCCGGCACATAGCTGTCGTATGCCGGCTCGATCACGATCACTTCGTCGCCGGGCCTCACGATCGCCAGCACTGCGGTGAGGATCGCCTGCGTGGCGCCCGCCGTGATCGTGATCTCGTGGTTCCAGTCGTAGCGCGCGCCGCAGGTTTCGGCGATCTTCTGCGCCACCACCCGGCGCAGTTCGGGATTGCCCGCCATCGGGGCATACTGGTTCAGGCCGCTGCGCATCGCGTCGGCGACCGCGTCGGCCAGGCGTGGATCGCAGTCGAAGTCGGGGAACCCCTGGCCGAGGTTGACCGCGTTCTTCTCGACGGCCAGCGCCGACATGACCGTGAAGATCGTCGTGCCCACTTTCGGCAGCCGGGTTTCGATCGGGGGCGGGGCGAAGCTCTGCGCGGCGTCCATGGCGGGGTCGTTCCTCCGGTCCCGGATTATAGGTTCGCCTCGTGCGTCGACAGCGCGGCCAGCAGCGCCGCGGCGTCGGGCCGCACGATCGACAGCGCGTGCGCGCGCGCGGCCTGCCGGGCCAGTGCGAGAAGCGCCTTGTCGCGGGTGACCAGCCAGGTCGCGCGCTCGGCCACCGCCAGGTCGACGAACTTCTGGTCGTCGCGGTCGCGGCACGCCAGTGCGCAGCACGGCGCGCGCGCGCACCGGTGCACCCAGCGGTCCCAGGCCGCGCTCGCCGCGGCGCGCGCGCGCTCGTCCAGTCCGAAAGTCGGGCGCGCGATCACGTCGAGCCATTCGGCCCGGATTTCGTCGCTGCCCAGCACCGTGAGTGCGCCCGTCTCGATGCCGCGCGCGATCGGTGCGACCGCGGGCTCGGCAAACACCAGCCAGTCGAGCCAGACGTTCGTGTCGAGTACCGCCTTCATGGCCTCGCGGCGTGCCTCGCGCGCGAGGCCCCGGCGCGCGAGGCCGTCGCCGGGAGCGGGGCGGCGCCGCGCCTATTGCGCCGGATAGACGTCGACGCGTCGCGCCTCGCGGTCGTCGCCGCCACCGGTGGTTTCCTGCGGCCTGACCATCACGATGCGCTCGGCGGGCACGCCCGCGGCGAGCAGCGCTTCGCGTGTCGCGATCGCGCGATCGCGCGCAAGAACCGCGTTCGCTGCCGCATCGCCGTGCCGATCGTGAAAGCCCGAGATGCCGATCTTCGCCGACGCGTCGCCGCGCGCCCATTCGGCGATCGCCGCGAGTTGCGCGGCGGCATCGGACGGAAGTGCGGACTTCCCGGTCTCGAAGTGAAAGCGCACCTGCGCCGGATACCCGGCGCCGACTGCCGGGGCCGGGGCGACGTCGACCTCGGCGGCAGTGGGGCTGCCGCCGACGGCTGCCGCGCCGGCCTGCGCTGCTGCTGCGGCGCCCTCCTGTGAGGCCGCAGGGAGCGCGGCTTGCACCGGGGCGGATCCACCCCCGCTTGCCGAGAGGATGCCGATCACGATCGAGGCGGCGACCGCGATCGTGACTGCGATGCCGAGAATCCAGGCGAGCAGCGCCTGGTGCTCGTTCTGTTGTTCGTCGTCCATGATCGAGCGTCCCCGAAGCAAACCCGTGATTATAGCGAGCCGTGGCGGCGCGGCCGCGCGCACGCCCTAGACGACGACCGGCTCCGGTTCCAGCTCGATGCCGAATCGCTGCCTGACCGATTCACGGATTCGCGCGGCCAGCGCGACGATCTGCGCGCCGCTCGCATTGCCGTGATTCACCAGCACCAGCGCGTGCCGCTCGTGCACGCCGGCATCGCCGTCGCGCCAGCCCTTCCAGCCGCACCGATCGATCATCCAGGCCGCCGAGAGCTTGGCGGTGGCGGGCGAGATGCCCGGGTAGATCGGCATCCCGGAATGTGCCCGGGCGAGTTGCTCGGCCCGCGCGCGCTCGACGACCGGGTTCCTGAAGAAGCTGCCCGCGTTGCCGATTTCGGCCGGGTCGGGCAGCTTGCGGCGGCGAATCGCGCAGACCGCGTCGGCGACTTCGCGAGCGCCGGGCGAGGCCACGCCGCGCGCACGCAACTCGTCGCGCAGTTCGCCGTAGTCGAGACAGGGCCGCGGCGTGCGCGACAGCCTGAAGCGCACTGCGGTGATCAGCCACTGCGCGTCCGCGCCGTGCCTGAAGACGCTGTCGCGATACCCGAAGCTGCAGTCGCCGGCGTCGAAGCGGCGGAGCGCGCCATCGGGAAGCGACACCGCATCGAGCGAATCGAAGCGCTCGCAGACCTCCACCCCGTAGGCGCCGACGTTCTGCACCGGGGCTGCGCCGACGGTGCCGGGAATCAGCGACAGGTTCTCCAGCCCGTTCAGGCCGAGCCCGAGCGTCCATTCGACGAACCCGTGCCAGTTCTCGCCCGCGGCCGCCTCGACCAGCGTCTCGCCCGCCCGCTCGCCGAGCACGCGGCGGCCGCCGAGCATGACCCGCAGCACCGTGCCGGGCGGATCGCGACTGAAAAGCAGGTTGCTTCCGCCGCCGAGCACGAGTGCGGGCGGCCGCTCGCGCAGCAGCGCGAGCACGGCGGGAAGCTCGGCCGGGTCACGCAGTTCGACCAGGCGCTCGGCGCGCGCGTCGACGCCGAAGCTGTTCAGCGCCTTCAGGGAGACCGCGCGGCGGACGATCGGCGCCATCTCGGGCGGCGAGGTGTTCAGCTCGGCTGGTAGGCGAGCCGCACGTAGATCGGCGCGAACGCCTCGGCCTGGGTGATCTCGATCAGCGATTCGCGCGCCAGCTCGAGCAGCGCGATGAAAGTGACCACCACCACCGGGATTCCGCGGCCGACGTCGAACAGTTCCTCGAATTCGGCGAAGCGGCGGTCCTGCAGCTTGCGCAGCACGAAGGTCATGAACTCGCGCACCGACAGTTCCTCGCGGCTGATCCGGTGGTGTTGCGTGAGCTTCGCGCGGCGCAGGATGTCGGCCCACGCGCTCTGCAGGTCGACCGGATGAACTTCGGGCAGCCGCGTGGTCACCGCCTCTTCGATCCAGGCCTGCGCGCGCAGGAAGTCGCGCCCGAGCTGGGGCAGCGTGTCGAGCTGCTGTGCGCCCAGCTTGATGCGCTCGTACTCGATCAGCCGGCGCGCCAGCTCGGCACGCGGATCCTCGACCTCCTCGCCGCTGTCGGCCTTCTTCATCGGCAGCAGCATGCGCGACTTGATCGAGATCAGCAGCGCCGCCATCAGCAGGTATTCGGCCGCGAGTTCGAGATTGCGGCTGCGGATCTCGTCGATGTAGGCGAGGTATTGCCGCGTGACCTCGGCCATCGGGATGTCGAGGATGTTGAAATTCTGCCGCCGGATCAGGTAGAGGAGCACGTCGAGCGGCCCCTCGAAAGTCTCGAGGAACACCTCGAGCGCATCGGGCGGGATGTACAGGTCTGCGGGCAGCCGGACCATCGGCTCGCCGTACAGCCGCGCGACCACCTTCAGCTCGAGTTGTTCGGGCTCGGCGTGCGGCGCCGCCTCGTCGTCCGGCATCGGCGTCGTGTCGACCGCGGTGTCGGCGGATGCTGCGCTCAAGTGTAGTCTTTCGGGTAATAGACGTAGGGCTGCTGCGCGACCCGCGATTCACGGTAGCGGCGGGTGGCGCCGGCATCCTGCGGCCGGTCCCAGAGCAGCGCGCGGCCCTCGCGCTGCGAGGCCTCGAGCCGGGGATTCTTCCGCTTCAGCTCGGCGATGAAGCGGGTGATCTCGGATTCGTACATGGCGGGGTTCTCCAGCGCGATTCTAAGCGATCCCGGGAGGCAGCCCGACGCGGCGGATTCGACGATACTTGCGCCGATCCCGGGAGATATCCATGAAGCGTTCGATCCTGACAGGCTGGCTGTGCTCGCTGCTCGCGCTGATGGGCGCCTGCGACTTCATCGCGCAGCGCGACCTGCGCCCGGGGCAGTCCACCGTCGAGGAGGTGCGCAAGCTGATGGGCAAGCCGGGCACCATCTGGGAGGAGCGCGACGGAAGCCAGGTGTTCGAGTACGCGCGCGGGCCCGAAGGCTCCGAGACCTGGATGGTCGAGATCGGTCCCGACGGCGTGTATCGCGGAATGGAGAACGCGCTGGCCCCGGGGAACCTCGCCCGGGTCCGTGCGGGGATGAGCCGCGACGACCTGCGCCGGATGCTCGGCAAGCCCGGTTCGGAGGAGTCGTTTCCCGCCCTGGGCGAGGTCGTCTGGACCTGGCGGGTCAAGGGCGACGTCGTCGCCACCGAGATGTTCCATGCGCACCTCGACGCGCAAGGGCGCGTCGTGCGCACCAGCCGCTCGCCGGACCCGAACCTGCTCAAGGGCGGATAGGCGGCGCGATTCAGCTGACCTTCATTCCGGGCTGTGCCCCCTCGTCGGCGTCGAGCAGGTACAGGCCCGAAGGCGACCCCGCGTCGTCGGCCGACGCGGACAGCACCATGCCCTCGGAGACGCCGAACTTCATCTTGCGCGGAGCAAGATTCGCAACGAGCACGGCCAGCCTGCCGACCAGTCGGGCCGGATCGTAGGCGGCCTTGATGCCCGAGAAGACGTTGCGCAGTCGTCCTTCGCCCGCATCGAGCGTGAGCCGCAGCAGCTTGTCCGACCCCTCCACCGCCTCGGCCGCGACGATGCGCGCGATCCGCAGGTCGATCCGCGCGAAGTCTTCGATCGACACTGGCGCGGGCGCGCCGGCGCTTTCGGCTGCACCCGCGGGCGCCGCGGCGGCAGGCGCGTCGGCCGTCGCCGGCAGCTCGAACAGCTCGTCGAACGACTTCGGGTCGACGCGGGTCATCAGATGTTCGTAGCGGCCGATCGCGTGAGCCGGCGAGGCGGTTCCGGGGCGCACGCCGAGGTCGTCCCAGCGCAGCTGCGGCGTGCCGAAGAACGTCTCGACCCGCGCGGCGGTGACCGGCAGGATCGGCTTGAGCAGGATCGTCATCCGGTGGAACGCCAGCAGGCAGCGCGAGCACACCTCGTGCAGCGCCTCGCGTTGCGCCGGGTCTTTCGCGAGCTCCCACGGCCTGTTCGCATCGAAGTACTGGTTGACCTCGTCGGCGTAGCCCATGACCAGCCGGATCGCGCGGCCGAACTCGCGCCCCTCGTAGGCGGCCGCCACCGCCGCCTCGAGCTCGGCCACGCGGGCCGTGTGCGGGTCGGCCGGGTCGGCGGCAAGCGTGGCCAGCTTTCCGTCGAAGTGGCGATTCACGAAGTTCGCGGCGCGGCTGGCGATGTTGACGTACTTGCCGATCAGGTCGCTGTTGACCCGCGCGACGAAGTCGTCGGGGTTGAAGTCGACGTCTTCGACGCGCGCGTTGAGCTTGGCCGCGATGTAGTAGCGCAGCCACTCGGGGTTCATCCCGATCTCGAGGTAGCGCAGCGGCGAGATGCCGGTGCCGCGGCTCTTGCTCATCTTCTCGCCGCTCACCGTGATGAAGCCGTGCACGTTCACGCGGTCGGGCGTCTTGTGGCCGCCGAACTTCAGCGTGGCCGGCCAGAACAGCACGTGGAAATAGATGATGTCCTTGCCGATGAAGTGCACCTGCTCGGTGGACGGGTCGGCGAGCAGGGCGTGGAAGTCGATGCCGAGCTTCGCGCAATGCGCTTTCAGCGACGCGAGGTAGCCGATCGGCGCGTCGAGCCAGACGTAGAAGTACTTGCCCGGCGCGTCGGGGATCTCGATGCCGAAGTAGGGCGCGTCGCGGGAGATGTCCCAATCGGCCAGCGACCCGCCCTCGGTGCCGATGCCCAGCCACTCCTGCGCCTTGGCGAGCACCTCGGGCTGCAGCCGCGGTTCGCCGTGCCGATCGGTGCCGGCGGTCCACTCGCGAAGGAACGCCTGGCAGCGCGGGTCGGACAGCCTGAAGAAGTAGTGGTCGGAGGAACGCAGCTCGGGCTGGGCGCCCGAGAGCGCCGAATAGGGGTTCTTCAGCTCGGTGGGCAGGTAGACCGATCCGCAGACCTCGCAGGAGTCGCCGTACTGGTCTTTCGCGCCGCAGCTCGGGCACTCTCCCTTGATGTAGCGGTCGGGCAGGAACATGCCCTTCACCGGGTCGAAGAACTGCTCGACGCGGCGCACGTCGATCAGGCCGTGCGCCTCCAGGCTGCGGTAGATCGACTGCGACAGCTCGGTGTTCTCGGGCGAGTCGGTGCTGTGCCAGTGATCGAAGCTGAGGTGAAAGCCGTCGAGGTAGGCCTTGCGGCCGGCGGCGATGCGCGCGACGAAGTCGTGCGGGCTCAGCCCCTCTTTCTCGGCGGCGATCATGATCGGCGCGCCGTGTGCGTCGTCGGCGCCGACGAAATGCACGGTGTGGCCGCGCATGCGCTGGAAGCGCACCCAGATGTCGGCCTGGATGTACTCCATGATGTGGCCGATGTGGAACGGGCCGTTCGCGTACGGCAGCGCGGTCGTCACGAAGAGCGTGCGGGCAGGAGCGGTCATGGCTTGGCGCAGGGCGGGTCCGCGTAAACTTCTCAGTCTAGCAGGCGACCTGACGCCGTCCGGGGTATCGCGGCAAGGTCGCGGCGGCTCGATTAGACTCCCCGTTCCCGTTCTTTATCCAACGTCCAGAGTGCATCCATGAGCGTGACTGTCGAGCAGGTGAACGAGGCCCTGAAGGCCATCGTCGATCCCAATACCCAGAAAGACCTGGTGGCGAGCCGGGAGGCGCGCAACGTACGGGTCGAAGGCGGCGAGGTGGCGGTCGACGTCGAGCTCGGCTATCCGGCGCGCAGCCAGATCGAGCCGATCCGCCAGCAGGTGGTGGCGGCGCTGCGCGCGCTTCCGGGCGTGAGCAGCGTGTCGGCCAACGTCTACCAGAAGATCGTCGCGCACTCGGTGCAGCGCGGCGTCAAGACGCTGCCGGGCGTCAAGAACATCATCGCGGTCGCCTCGGGCAAGGGCGGCGTCGGCAAGAGCACCACCGCGGTGAACCTCGCGCTGGCGCTGGCTGCCGAGGGCGCGAGCGTCGGCATGCTCGACGCCGACATCTACGGCCCCTCGCAGCCGACGATGCTCGGCATCACCGGACGACCCGAGTCGCGCGACGGCAAGACGCTCGAGCCGATGGAGGGGCACGGCATCCAGGCCAGCTCGATCGGCTTCATGATCGACCTCGACACGCCGATGGTCTGGCGCGGCCCGATGGTCACGCAGGCGCTCGAGCAGCTGCTGCGCGACACCAACTGGCGCGACCTCGACTACCTGGTGGTCGACATGCCTCCCGGCACCGGCGACATCCATCTCACGCTCGCCCAGAAGATCCCCGTGACCGGCGCGATCATCGTCACCACGCCGCAGGACATCGCCCTGATCGATGCGCGCAAGGGCCTGAAGATGTTCGAGAAGGTCGGCGTGCCGATCCTGGGCATCGTCGAGAACATGGCGATCCACGTGTGCTCGAACTGCGGCCATGCCGAGCACATTTTCGGCGAGGGCGGCGGCGAGCGGATGGCGAAGGAATACGACATCGAGTACCTGGGCGGGCTGCCGCTCGACATCCGCATCCGCGAGCAGGCCGACTCGGGCAAGCCCACGGTGGTGGCCGACCCCGACAGCCAGGTCGCGGCCACCTACCGCCAGATTGCACGCCGTGTCGCGGTCAAGATCGCCGAGAAGGCGCGTGACATGAGCCTGAAGATCCCGTCGATCGTGGTGCAGAACACCTGATCTCCCTGCGGCGGCCGATCGCTCCCCGGCCGCCCGCAGAAGCTGCCTTGTGCCGCTGCGGGCGCAGCCTGCGCGCGCGGGGCCGCGCCGGTCCGCCGGCGGGCCGCCGGCGGGCCACAAGAGCTCGACAAGCTGATATCTTCGAGCACCATGGAGAGGCAACGACCCTGGTGGGTCGGCCGGGCTTCAAACCCGGTGGGCGGCGCCACGCGTTGCCGGATGGGTTCGACTCCCGTGCCTCTCCGCCAATTCGCGCCGTGCCGGTTGCGGCCGCGGCGTCGTGGCGGTCGGGCCGGCCGGGTCGATTCGCCCGGCGCGGAGATCGCGGGGAACGTGCCGTGAACGAAGCAGCCACGAATCTGGCGATCCTGCTGTGGGCCTGCGATCCGGACGACCCGGTGCGGCTGGCCACGCCGTTCTTCCACGCCTCGGCCGCCGCCGCGATGGGCGCGCAGGTCGAGGTCTACTTCACTGCGCGCTCGGTGCTGTTGCTCGAGCCCGGCGTCGCCGAGTCGCTGTATGCCGCAACCGACCGCCGCAAGTCGATCCACGGCTACATGCGGGAAGCCCTCGCGCACGGGGCGCGCTTCTTCGTCTGCGGCGACGCGCTCGCCGCGCACGGCCTCTCGCACGACGTGCTGGCGCCGCAGGCGGCAGAGCTGGCCGGAGCGGTGAGCTTCATCGACCGGGTGATGGATCCGGGCTGGCGCACGCTCACCTATTGACGGGTGGCCGCTACGCGGCACTCTCCCGTCCGGACTCCTGGCTCGCCACTGCGAGAACCACGTCCGGCGCCTTGACCAGCGCGACCGCGCGCACTCCGGGGGCGAGCGCCAGTTCCGCGACGCTCGTTTCGGTGACGATCGCCACGATCCGCACTCCGCTGTCGATCTCGAGCGTCACCTCGGCGTTCACCGCGCCTGGCCTCACCGAACGGACGGTGCCCCGCAGCTGGTTGCGCGTCGACAGCTTCGCCTGGCCGATGTCGGTGGCGAGCACCACGTTGGCGGCCTGGATCAGCGCCATTGCGGGCTGCTGGATGCGCAGCCCCAGCGCGTCCACGCTCTCGCGCGTGACGATCGCCACCAGGCGCGTGCCGCCGGGCAGCGTGAGCTCGACTTCGTCGTTGACCGCGCCCGAGCGCATCGCGGTCACCGTGCCGGTGAACTGGTTGCGCGCCGTGGTCTTCAGCTTGAGCACGTCGAGCACCGAGAACGGTTGCGACAGGTCGAAGGCCTCGTCGGTGAGCAGCCTCACGAAGCGCTGGTGTACCGCATCGATCTGTGCATGGCGATCCAGCAGGCGCCGGCCGTGTTCGGTGAGCCGCGTCGAGCCGCCGCCACGCCCGCCCGCGCTGCGCTCGACCAGGTCTTCGCCCGCCACGCGGTTCATCGCGTCGATCGCATCCCAGGCGGCCTTGTAGCTGATTCCGAAGGCCCTGGCCGCCTGCGTGATCGAGCCTTGCTCGGCCACCGCGCGAAGCAGCGCCATGCGGCCGTGCCCGCCCAGGCTTTCGCCGTCCGCGGTGATCCACAACGAGCCCCTGGCTTCGAGCCGGGGCGTCCTGCTACGCCCGGGCATGGCAGGCCAGCGGCATTGCCGGATCCTCGACCACGCGGCCGCGCTGCAGGTGGACCACCTCGGCGTCGAGCGCGTGCACGTCGTCGAGGTCGTGCGTGATCAGCAGCAGCGGCAGGCCGAGCCCGGCCTGCAGTTCGGCGAGCTCGCTGCGCAGCCGACGGCGCAGTCCGATGTCGAGCGCCGCGAACGGCTCGTCGAGCAGCAGCGCGGACGGCTCGTTGACCAGCGCCCGGGCGAGTGCGGTGCGCTGGCGCTGGCCGCCCGAGAGCTGGTGCGGATGATGGTTGGCGACCGCCTCGAGGCGAAATGCGCCGATCCAGTGCTCGACGGCTTCGTCGGTGCCTGCGCGGCCCGGGTTGAACCAGCCGGTGCGGCGGCCGAATGCGATGTTCTGCCGCACGGTGAGGTGGGGGAACAGCGCGTAGTCCTGGAACAGGTAGCCAAGGCGCCGCTGCTGCGGCGACAGTCGCAGCCCGCGGCCCGTGTCGTGAAGCATCCGGCCGCCTATGCAGACGCGCGCGGCGTCGGGCCGCACGATGCCGGCTATCGTCTTCAGCGTGAGCGTCTTGCCTGCGCCCGACGGGCCGTAGAGCGCCAGGCGCGGGGCGTCGCTCGCGAAACGCACGTCGAGCTCGAAGCTCGTGCCCGCATGCCTCAGCAGCCTGCGCAGCGCGACGTCCCAGATCACGGCGCGCGCCTCATGTGCGCGCCGGCACGCGGCCCGGCACCAGCCGGCCCGCGCTCAGCAGCACCGCGATGCAGGCGATCGAGGTGACCGCGACCAGGAAGTTCGCGATGTCGTCCTGGCCGGCCTGGACCGCTTCGTAGACGGCGATCGACAGTGTCTGCGTCTTGCCGGCGATGCTGCCGGCCACCATCAGCGTTGCGCCGAACTCGCCGAGTGCGCGCGCGAACGCCAGCAGCAGCCCGGCCAGGATGCCGCGCCAGGCGAGCGGCAGCGAGACGCGGAAGAACACCGCGGTCTCGCCGATGCCCAGCGTGCGCGCCGCGTCCTCGAATTGCGGGTCCACCTGTTCGAAGGCTGCTCGTGCCGCCTTGAACACCAGGGGGAACGACACGACGGCGGCCGCGATCACTGCCGCCTGCCAGGTGAAGATGAGCCGTATGCCGAAGTGCGCGAGCAGCCACCCCCCGATCGGGCCGTGGCTGCCGATGAGCACCAGCAGGTAGTAGCCGAGCACCGTCGGGGGCATCACCATCGGGAGCGTGAGCGCCGCATCGAGCAGGTCGCGCCCGGGAAAGCGCCCGTGTGCCATCGCGTAGCCGATGCCGACGCCCAGCAGCAGGTTGATCGCGGTGGCGCAACCCGCCACCTTCAGCGTGAGCAGCAGGGCAATCCAGGCGCCGTCCATCGCGACCGGGCCCGTCGTTCAGGGCCTGCCGAACCCGTACCGGGCCAGCAGCGCCTGCGCCGCCGGGCTCGTCAGGAACTCGACAAAGCGCTGCGCCATGGCCGCGTTGGGCGCTGCCGCGAGTGGCGCAACCGGATAGAGAATCGGCCGCGTGGCGGGCAGCGTCAGCGCGATCCTGACCTTGTCCGGCATCAGCGCAGCGTCGGTCGCATAGACGAACCCGGCGTCGACTTCCGCGCGCGCGACGTAATCGAGCGCCTGGCGAACGTTGTTCGCACCGATCATTTTCGGCTCGATCGCGCCCCACTGGTTGGCGGCTTCGAGCACGCTCTTCGTGTAGCGGCCCACCGGTACGCTTGCGGGCAGGCCGATGGCGATGCGCGCGTAGCCGGCGTCGGCCAGATCGGCCACGGCCCGCGGCGACTTCGCCGCGGTCGCCGGAACGATCACGACCAGCGCATTGGAGGCGAAATTGCGCCGTTGCGCCGCCTGCACCAGGCCCTGCTTCTGCGCCTCATCCATCGTCTGCTGGTCGGCGCTCGCGAACACGTCGACCGGTGCGCCCTTCGCGATCTGCTGCAACAGGGCGCCCGAGGCGCCGAAGTTCAATTGCACCCTGGTGCCGGGGTTTTCCGCTTCGAACAGCGGCGCCAGTTCGCGCAGTGCATTGGTCAGGCTGGCCGCGGCCGAAACCGTCAGTTCGGCAGCCAGCGTCGCCACCGGCAGTGCCGATGCGAGCAGGAGCGCAAGCGCCCGATGGAGCGTGACCCTCACGGCTGACTGGTTTGCGGAGAACCGGGCGAGGCGGCGATGGAGATATTAGAGCATATATGACGATTCTCGCGAATCGGCCTCCGTGGGCTCCCCTTGTGTTCCGAAGCGCTACCGGGGCTGACGATATGGAAATATTCTCTTGTATATGACGAATGGGCGGCGCAGTCGATGTCTCTAGCGATACCAGGGCAGCGTGCGCCTGAGCGAGACGATCTCTCCGGCGCCCTGCGCCGAATAGCCGGCCAGTTGCGCGACCTGTTCGCGCCAATGCTCCGAAGCCAGCAGCGACACCAGCGCCCGGGCGGGCGGCGTGTCGAGCGTCTCGCGTTCGCAGACCAGGAAATAGTCTTCTACCACGAGCGGAACGAAATCGATGCCCTTTCCGGTTGCCGCGGCCTCGATGCCGAAGCCGGTGTCGGCCGCGCCGGATGCGACCGCGGCCGCAACGGCGAGGTGGTTCGCTTCCTCGTGGTCGAAGCCGCGGATCGTCCCGGGGTCGATCCGGTGGTGCGCGAGCAGTTCCTCGAGCAGCGTCCGGGTCCCGGTGCTCGGCGCGCGGTTGACGAATCGCAGCCGCGGCAGGTCTTCGATGCCGCGCACCGCCAGGGGGTTGCCCTGGGCCACGTACAGGCCCTGCGTGCGGCGCGCGACGCGGATCATCTTCTCGCGCCCGAGCCGCAACAGCGGTCCGAATGCGCGCTGCGCTCGGCGAGGTTGCGCGCGAGTTCGAGCGGCGCGAGCAGCTTCGTGTCGAGGCGGTCTACGGGGCGTCCGGCCTGCTGCGCGACCGCATCGTCAAGGGCGAACCAGCCGAGGTGTTCGCCTCGGCGAACATGATGCATCCGGCTTCGCTCGCTGCCGCCGGCAAGGCGATGTCGCCGCTACCGTTCACGCGCAACGTACTGTGCGCGCTCACACGGCCAGAGGTGAACGTGCGCTCTGACAACCTGCTCGAACGCATGCTCGATCCCGCCGTGCGTCTGGGAACGTCGACGCCGAAGGCCGATCCGTCAGGTGACTACGCATTCGAGCTCTTCGCGCGCGCCGAAGCACTGCGTCCGGGTGCGCGCAAGGCGCTCGAAGCGAAGGCGCTCGAGCTCACCGGAGGCCCCGACTCGCCAGCGCCACCGCCCGATCGCAGCCTTTATGGCGACCTGGTCGCGCGAAAGCAGGCCGACATCTTCCTCACATACTGCACCAACACGCTGCTCGCGCGTCGCGACTTCCCCGATCTCGTCTCCGTCGCGATCGCGCCCGAGCTGTCCGTCGGTGCGCAATACGGGCTCACCGTGGTGCGCGGTGCCCGGGAGCCGGCGTGGCGCTTCGCATGGTTTATCCTGACCGACGATGCGCAGGCGATTCTCACCCGGCACGGATTCGGTTCGCTACGTTGACGCTGCCGGCCCTTCCCGCGGCGCTGAATCCCTCGCCTGGCCCTGGGTAGTCGGCGCGCTGGCGATCGCGCTCGTCGCGCTGGCGCTGTACGCGCTGGGCAGCGGGCGCTTCCATCTTCCGCTGGGCGAGGTGCTGCGGATGCTCGCCGGTGCGCAGGACGTGCCGCCGGCCGCCGAAACCGTGCTTTGGCAGATCCGCGGACCGCGCGTGCTGGCCGTGATCGTTGTCGGCGCCGCCCTGGCTGCCTCGGGCGCCGCGCTGCAGTCGGTGTTCCGCAATCCGCTCGCGGCACCGGACCTGCTCGGCGTCTCGGCGGGCGCCGCGCTCGGCGCCGTGTTGGGCATCTTCCTGGGCTGGAGTGCGATCGTGATCCAGGCCTCGGCGTTCGCGGGAGGGCTCGCGGCGGTGGCGCTGGTCTACGCGGTGGGCACCGTGCTGCCGCTGCGCGATCGCACGCTGAGTCTGGTGCTCGCGGGCATCGCGATCGGCAGCATGCTGGGCGCACTGATCGCACTGGTGAAGACGCTGGCCGACCCCTATGCGCAATTGCCGGCGATCACGTTCTGGCTGCTGGGCAGCTTCGCGTCGATCACCGCGGTCGACGTCGCGCTGCTCGCGCTGCTGGCGGCGCTCGGCCTGGTGCCGCTCGTGCTGATGCGCTGGCGCGCCGATGCGCTCGCGCTCTCCGACGACGAGGTGCACGCACTGGGCCTGCGGCTGCCGGCGCTGCGCCTGGCACTGGTCTGCGGCGCGACGCTCGCCACCAGCGCCACGGTCGCCGCTGCGGGAGTCATCGGCTGGATCGGCCTGGTGGTGCCGCACGCCGCGCGGCTGATGGTGGGCGCGTCGTTTGCGCGCACGCTGCCGGTGTCGATGCTGCTCGGCGCGCTGCTGATGCTGCTGATCGACACGCTCGGCCGCAGCATCGGACAGTCCGAGGTGCCCCCGGGTGTGCTCACCGCGCTGGTGGGTGCGCCGGTGCTGTTCGCGTTGATGCTGCGCCGCGCCGATGGCTGAACTGCTGCGCACCCGCGCGCTCGCATTCGGCTACGACCGCCGAGCGCTCACCGAGCCGATCGACCTCGCGCTGCATCCGGGTGAGATCGTCGTCGTGCTCGGACCCAACGGAGCGGGGAAGAGCACGCTGTTTCGCACCTTGCTGGGCAGTGTCGCCGCACTGTCCGGAACGGTCTTCTGGGGCGGATGTGCGCTCGCGGAACTCGCCCCCCGCGAACTGGCCGCACGGGTTGCGTGGGTGCCGCAGCAGCCGGGCGCCGCGTTCGATTTCTGCGTCGAGCACTACGTGATGCTCGGCCGGCTCGGCCGGCTCGCGGCTGGCGCCGCGCCTGGCCGCGGCGACCGCGAAGCCGTTTCCCGAGCGATCGACCGGCTCGGGCTCGGGCGCTTCCGCGGCCGGCCGCTCTCGAAGATGTCGGGTGGCGAGCGCCAACTGGCTGCGATCGCGCGCGCGCTCGCCCAGCAGGCCTCGACGCTGTTGCTCGACGAACCGACTGCGAGCCTGGACTTCGGCAACCAGGGCAGGGTGCTCGACACGCTGCGCAGCCTCGCCGCCGACGGGCTCGGGATCGCCTACGCGACGCACGACCCGAACCACGCGCTGCGCGCCGGCACCCATGCGCTGGTCTACCTGCCGGACGGGGCGATCGCGTTCGCGCCGGTCGGGGAACTGATCGAACCCGAGTTGCTCACGCGCGTCTACGGAGCGCGGGTCGAAGCAGCCCGCACTGCGGACGGGCGCACGGTCTTCACGCTTGCCGATGCGACCCTGGCGCACCGGGCCGGCTCGCCCCGGGCCGACGCGGGTCCGCGGCAGGCCGGCGAGGGCTGAGAACTTCCTGGCGCGCCTTCCGGGTGCGGCCGATTGCTTCACACGTTCCGGCTTGCGCCGAGGCTTGCCTCGGGCGCGTTCAGCCGGTGGCGAGGCAGGCTTCCTGTTCCGCCTTCTTCTGCACCGGTTCGACGCCGTTCTTCACCGACACGATCTCGGCCAGGATCGCCACGGCGATTTCGGCCGGCGTGCGGCTGCCGATGTGCAGCCCGATCGGCCCGTGCAGCCTCGCGATCTCGTCGGGGGACAGCTCGAACAGCGCCAGCCGCTCGCGCCGCTTCCCGGTGTTACGGCGCGAGCCCAGCGCGCCGACGTAGAAGGCCGGCGACTTCAGCGCTTCGATCAGTGCCAGATCGTCGAGCTTCGGGTCGTGCGTGAGCGCCACCACCGCGGTGTGCGCGTCGGGCCTGAACGCCGCGATCGCGTCGTCGGGCATGCCGGGCAGCCAGGTGACCTGCGGCAGTTCCAGCGTGGTGTAGTACTCCTCGCGCGGGTCGCAGACGAAGACCTGGAAGTCGAGCGCCTTGGCCATCTCGGCGAGCACGCGTGACAGTTGTCCTGCGCCGATCATCAGCAGCCGGTAGCGTGGGCCGAACACCGCGCGTGCGGTCTTGCCGTCGAACGAGAACGCCTCGCCGCGCTGCGCGGGCGCAAGCGTGGCCTGGCCGGTTTCGAGATCGAGCGTGCGAACGATCAGTTCCTGGCGCGAGGTGCGTTCGAGCACCTCGTCGATCCACTTCACGTCGGTCACGGGCTCCTGCAGCAACCGCAGCGTGCCTCCGCAGGGCAGGCCGAAGCGCGCAGCCTCTTCCTTGGCCACGCCGTAGACGATCATCGAAGGCTTGCCGACCCGCTCGCCGGTTTGCACGCGCTTGATCAGGTCGTCTTCGACGCATCCGCCGGAGACCGAGCCGATCACCAGGCCGTCGTCGCGCAACGCCAGCAGCGCCCCGGGCGGGCGCGGCGCCGAACCCCAGGTCTCGACGACGGTCACCAGCCAGACGCCGCGCCCTTCGGCGAACCAGTCACGCGCATGTTCGAGGACTTCACGATCCAGGCTGTCCATCGGGCCCTCCTCAACGCAAGAGGTAAGAGACGAGCGCGGCCGCAAGCAGTGCGACGACGATCCATCTGAGCCAGCGCCGCCTGGCGGCCGCCCTGGCGGCCAGCACGTCGACCGCGCGGGCTGTCGGCAGCGCCTCGGGCACTGCTGCCGCCGCGGCCGGAGCGGGTGCCAGCCGCGCTTCGAAGGCGGTGAAGAAATCGTCGGTGATCTTGGCCGCCGCGCCCTCGATCAGCCGCGAGCCCACCTGGGCCAGTTTACCGCCGACCTGCGCGGTGGCGGCATAGGTCAGGCGGGTACCAGTGGCTTCCGGAGCGAGGCTGACATCGGCCGAACCCTTGCCGAAACCGGCGACGCCGCCCTGGCCGTCGAAGGCAATCGTGTACGAGCGCGGCGGCACGACGTTCTCGAGCTTCAGGCGGCCCTTGAAGCGCGCGTTCACCGGGCCGATCCGCATCGCCATCGTCGCGAGGAACTCCTCGTCGGAGACGCGCTCGAGCGACTCGCAGCCGGCGATGCAGGCCTTCAGCGTCTCGGGGTCGTTCAACGCGGCCCAGGTGGCCTCGGGAGTCGCGGCAATCAGGCGTTCGCCGTGCAGGTTCATCTCGAATGCTCCATCGGAGGGGGGCGCCGGCCCGGGCGCTGCACGGGCTTGCGCAGTTCGTGCGCGAGATCGGCGAGGCTGGCGAGGTTGTGCATCGGCAGCATCCGGTCGACCTGCGGCAGGAGCGCGCGCACGCCGGCCGCGCGCGGAGCGAAGCCCTCGTAACGCAGCAGCGGATTGAGCCAGACGAGCTCGTGCGCGAAACGCGCCAGGCGTGCCGCCTCGGCCGACAGCGAGCCGTGTTCGTCGCGGTCGAGGCCGTCGGTGACCAGCAGCAGCGCGGCGTTGCCCGTGAGCATTCGCCGCGCCCAGCGCCGGTTGAATTCGGCAAGGTTCGAGGCGATGCGCGTGCCGCCGCGCCAGTCCTGCACCAGCGCGTCGGCGCGCTCGATCGCCACGTCGGGATCGCGGTGGCGCAGGCAGCGGGTGATGTCGGTCAGGCGCGTTCCGAACACCAGCGTGTGCACGCGATGGTGGTGTTGCGTGAGCCCGTACGCGTAGTGCAGGAACGCGCGCGCGTACCGGTCCATCGAGCCCGAGATGTCGATCATGATGACCAGCGGCGGCGGGCGCAGCCGCGGCGCCGAGCGCGAAAGGTCGATCGTGTCGGGAGAGCGGGCGAGCCGGCGCAGCGCGCGGCGCAGGTCGATGCCCCCGCGCGGCGACGCCGTGCGCCGGCGCGTACGCAGCGGGCGCACCGGCAGCGGCACCGTCTCGGCCAGTCGACGGGCGATCGCGAACTCGTGGGTCGACATGCTCTCGAAGTCGGCGCGCTGCAGCCGCTCGCGCTCCGAGAAACTCATGACCGCGTCGATCGTGCGCTTGTCCTCCTCGTGCGCAGGCGGCTGGGGCGGCGGCGTGGCGGAGGGCGGCGACAGCGCCTCCTCGACGCGGCGTGGCCGCCGCGGCGGCTCGAGCGTGCCCGGCCGTCCGGCGATTTTCGGCAGCAGCAGGTACATCAGCCGCTCGAGCAGCTTCGGATCGCGCCAGAACGCGGCGAACGCCGCATCGAACACCGGCTGCTCCTCATGCCGGGTGAGCATCACCGCAGCCAGCGCTGCGTGCACGTCGTCGCGCCGGTCGAGCCCGACCAGCTCCACCGCGTTGATCGCCGCGAGGATGCGGTCGGACCCCACGGGCAGGCCTGCCGCGCGCAACACGCGCGCGAAATGCACGATGTTGTCGGCGACGCGCCCGCTCACGAATGCGTTTCCAGGATGCCTTCGGCGTGCAGCTCGTCGAGAATCGATTTCGCGGCGCCGCCCTCCATCAGGGCGATGTCGTCCTGGTACTTGAGCAGCACGCCCAGCGTGTCGGAGACCGACTGCGGGTCGAGCGAGAGGGTGTCGAGCGCGAGCAGCGCATTGGCCCAGTCGATGGTCTCGGCCACGCCCGGCGCCTTGAAGAGGTCGAGGCGGCGCGCCCGCTGCACGAAGCCGACCACCTGCGCGGCGAGCCGCTCGCCGGCGCCCGGAGCCTTGCGCCGGATGATGTCGAGTTCGCGCGCGGCGTCGGGGTAGTCGACCCACGCGTACAGGCAGCGGCGCTTGAGCGCGTCGTGGATCTCGCGGGTGCGGTTCGAGGTGAGGATCACCACCGGCGGGTGTTCGGCGCGGATCGTGCCCAGCTCGGGCACCGAGAGCTGCGATTCGGCCAGCACCTCGAGCAGGAACGCCTCGAACGGTTCGTCGGCGCGATCGAGTTCGTCGATCAGCAGCACCGGCGACCCTGGCTGCGTGAGCGCCTGCAGCAGCGGGCGCTCGATCAGCATTTCGCGCGAATACAGGTTCGCGAGCAGCTTCTCGCGGCTGGCTTCGTGGCCGGCTTCGGCGATGCGGATCTCGAGCATCTGCCGCGCGACGTTCCACTCGTAGGCCGCCGAAGCGATGTCGAGCCCCTCGTAGCACTGCAGGCGGATCAGAGGCACGTCGAGCGAGCGCGCGAGCACCTTGGCCAGTTCGGTCTTGCCCACGCCGGCCTCGCCTTCGAGCAGCAGCGGCCGCCCGAGGTTCAGCGCAAGGAACACCGCGGTCGCCAGCGAGCGGCTCGCCAGGTAGTCTTCACGCGCAAGGATCCCGAGAGTCTCGTCGACGTTGGCTGGGCGGGGCATGGGGGGATTCGGTGGAGGCCTGCAACGACAGCGGAAGGTACGGGGGTCGCGCGTGCGAGGCTGCGCGCGACCCCGGCAACGGCCGGTTCGATCAGCCGGCGAGCGCCTTCTCGACCGCGCGCCGCGCCATGACGCTGACCATCGCGGCACGGTATTCGGCCGATCCGTGCAGGTCGCTGTTGCAGCCGGCCGCGTCGATGCGGATGCCGTCGAGCGCCCCGGGCCGGAAATCGCGGGCGAGCGCCTGCTCCATCTCAGGCACCCGGAAGACGTGCGAGCGCGCGCCGGTGACCGCGACGCGCACCCCGGCGGCGCTCTGGCTCACGAAGACGCCCACCAGCGCGAACCGCGACGCGGGCTGCTTGAACTTCACGTAGGCCGCACGCTGCGGTACGGGAAAGGAGACCGACACGATCAGTTCGCCCGGCTCCAGCGCGGTGGTGAACAGGTCCTTGAAGAAGTCGTCGGCGGCGATCGACCGGCGGTCGGTCTGGATCGTGGCACCCAGCCCGAGCACGCCGGCCGGATAGTCGGCGGCCGGATCGGAGTTGGCGATCGAGCCGCCGATCGTGCCCATGTTGCGCACCATCTGGTCGCCGATGCCGCCGGCGAGGTCCGCAAGCGCCGGAATCGCGGCGCGCACCTCGGCCGAGCGCGCGACTTCCGAGTGGCGCGTCATCGCGCCGATCTTCACCGACGAGCCTTCCCGGCTGATGCCGTGCAGCCCGTCGATGCCGCCGAGGTCGACGAGCGTGCTCGCCGACGACAGCCGCAGCTTCATCGACTGCACCAGGCTCTGTCCGCCGGCGAGATAGCGCGCCTCGCCTCCGCCTGCGCCAACCGCCTTCGCGACACTGTCGGGGCGCTGGTATTCGAATTCGTACATGAGTTGTCTCCTCGATCAGGCGATCTTGTTGGCGATGCGCCAGACGCGTTCCGGCGTGGCGGGCATCGGCACGTCGCTCACCCCGAGCGCATCGGTGAGCGCGTTGATGAAGGCGGCCGGGGAGCCGATCGCGCCGGCCTCGCCGCAGCCCTTCACCCCGAGTGGGTTGTGCGTGCATGGCGTGACGTTGGTGCCGACGGTGAACTTCGGCAGGTCGTCGGCCCTGGGCATCGTGTAGTCCATGTACGAGCCGGTGAGCAGCTGCCCCGATTCGCGGTCATAGGCGCAGCCTTCGAGCATCGCCTGGCCCAGGCCCTGCGCCAGCCCGCCGTGCACCTGGCCCTCGACGATCATCGGGTTGACTACGTTGCCGAAGTCGTCGACCGCGACGAACTGGATGACCTTCGTCTTGCCGGTGTCGGGATCGACCTCGACCTCGCAGACGTAGGAGCCGGCCGGATAGGTGAAGTTGGTCGGGTCGTAGAACGCGTTCTCGTTCAGGCCCGGTTCGAGCTTGTCGAGCGGGTAGTTGTGCGGCACGTAGGCCGTCAGCGCGATCTGTGCGAACGGCACTTTCCTGTCGGTGCCGGCCACCTTGAATTCGCCGTTGTCGAACTCGATGTCGGTGTCGGCGGCCTCGAGCAGGTGCGCGGCGATCTTCTTGCCCTTGGCGATCACCTTGTCGACCGCCTTGACGATCGCGGTTCCTCCCACCGCGAGCGATCGGCTGCCATAGGTGCCCATGCCGAACGGAATGCGCCCGGTGTCGCCGTGCACGATCTCGACGCTCTCGACCGGAATGCCGAGCTTGCCGGCAACCACCTGCGCGAACGTGGTCTCGTGGCCCTGTCCGTGGCTGTGCGAGCCGGTGAACACCGTCACCGATCCGGTCGGGTGCACGCGCACTTCGCCTGCCTCGAACAGGCCCGCGCGCGCGCCCAGCGCGCCGGCGATGTTCGACGGCGCGAGCCCGCAGGCCTCGATGTAGCACGAGTAGCCCAGCCCGCGCAGCTTGCCGCGCTTCGCGGCTTCGGCCCTGCGTGCCGCGAAACCGGCCACGTCGGCCATCTTCAGCGCCTTGTCGAGCGTCGCGGCGTAATCGCCGGTGTCGTAGGTGAGACCCACCGGGGTCGCGTAGGGGAACTGCGTGACGAAGTTGCGCCGGCGGATCTCCGTCGGCTCGATCTTCATCTCGCGTGCGCACTGCTCGACCAGCCGCTCGACCACGTAGGTGGCCTCCGGGCGGCCCGCGCCGCGATACGCGTCGACCGGCGCGGTGTTGGTGAACACCGACTTGACCTCGCAGTAGATCGCCGGCGTGCGGTACTGCCCGGCCAGCAGCGTCCCGTAGAGGATCGTCGGCACCGAAGACGCGAAGGTCGACAGGTAGGCGCCGAGGTTGGCGGTGGTCTTCACGCGCATTGCCAGGAAGCCGCCCTGCGCGTCCATCGCCATTTCGGCAGTGGTGACGTGGTCGCGGCCGTGCGCGTCGGTGAGGAACGACTCGCTGCGCTCGGCGGTCCACTTGATCGGCCGGCCGACCCGCTTCGAGGCCCACACCAGCGCGGTCTCTTCCGCGTACAGGAAGATCTTCGAGCCGAAGCCGCCGCCTACGTCGGGGGCGATCACGCGCACTTTCGACTCGGGCAGGCCGAGCACGAACGCGCACATCAGCAGGCGCTCGACGTGCGGGTTCTGGTTGGCGACGTACAGCGTGTAGCTGTCGTCGTGGCGCGAGTACACCGCGTTGGCCGCGCGCGGCTCCACCGCGTTGGGGATCAGCCGGTTGTTGACCAGATCGAGCCGGGTGACGTGCGCCGCCTTCGCGAAGGCCGCGTCTACTGCTGCCTTGTCGCCGTGCCCCCAGTCGTAGCAGACGTTGTCGGGCGCTTCGTCGTGCACCGCGGCCGGCGCCTTGTCGGCGGTGGCCGTGTCGATCACCGCCGGCAGCGGTTCGTAGTCGACGTCGATCAGCTCGGCGGCATCCTTCGCCTGGTTCAGGCTCTCGGCGACGATCAGCGCCACCTGGTCGCCGACGTAGCGTACCTTGCCCTGGGCCAGCACCGGATGGGCCGGCTCCTTCATCGGGCTGCCGTCCTTGCTGTGGATCAGCCAGCCGCAGGGCAGCCCGGCCACCTTGGCCTCGGCCAGGTCGGCGCCGGTGAAGATCGCGACCACGCCGGGCGCTTTCAGCGCGCGCGAGGTGTCGATGCCGCGGATCCGGGCGTGCGCGTGCGGCGAGCGCAGGAACACCCCCCAGGTCTGGCCCGGCATCACCACGTCGTCGGTGTACTGCCCCAGTCCGGTGAGGAAGCGCTGGTCTTCGCGCCGCGCCAGGGATTTGCCGATCGGTGAATTCGACATGTCGGTCATGGCTCGTGTCTCCCCGGTGTCAGCCCTGCGCGGCGACCTGCTCGATCGCGCGCACGATGTTGTGGTAGCCGGTGCAGCGGCAGATGTTGCCGTCGAGCCCCTCGCGGATCTGCGCCTCGGTGGGCTTCGGGTTGTCCTGCAGCAGCTGGATCGCCGACATCACCATGCCGGGCGTGCAGAAGCCGCACTGCAGTGCGTGGCACTCGTGGAAGGCCTTCTGCATCGGGTGCAGCTCGCCGTTGGCCGCGAGACCTTCGATCGTGGTGATCGTGGCGCCGTCGGCCTGCACCGCCAGCATCGAGCACGCCTTGACCGCGCGCCCGTTCATGTGGATCGTGCAGGCGCCGCATTGCGCGGTGTCGCAGCCCACGTGGGTGCCGGTGAGTTGCAGGTTCTCGCGAATGAACTGCACCAGCAGCGTCCGGGCATCGATCGTTGCCGTCACCTGCCTGCCGTTCACCGTCATCGTCACGGTCCGGTCCATGAATTGCCTCCTGGTTCGAGTTTCTTGTTGCCGCCTGCGGCGACGCGATGTTCCTACCCGTGATGATGCCAGCTTCCGGTCGAGGCGGAAGGCTTGCACGCGTCGCCCGAGGGGCTGAGCCGCGCCTCGCGCGGCGGGCAGCGCCGCTCGCGCACGGCGCGCCGGCAGGCCGCCGTTCGGTTGTTGCATCGCAACAGACAAGGCGGCTGCGCCGCTCGGGCTAGAATGCCGCCTCCCGCGGCGCGCCGTGCGCCGCTTCCGGGCCACATGATGAGCATCAAGTCCGACCGCTGGATCCGCCGCATGGCCGCGCAAGGCATGATCGAGCCCTTCGAGGCCGGCCAGGTGCGCGAGATCGACGGCAAACGCATCGTCTCGTACGGCACCTCGAGCTATGGCTACGACCTGCGCTGCGCCGACGAGTTCAAGATCTTCACCAACATCAACTCGACGATCGTCGATCCCAAGAATTTCGACGAGAAGTCGTTCGTCGACTTCAAGGGCGCGGTCTGCATCATCCCGCCCAATTCGTTCGCGCTGGCGCGCACGGTCGAGTATTTCCGCATTCCGCGCAACGTGCTTACGATCTGCCTGGGCAAATCGACCTACGCGCGTTGCGGCATCATCGTGAACGTAACGCCGCTCGAGCCCGAGTGGGAGGGGCACGTCACGCTCGAGTTCTCCAATACCACGCCGCTGCCGGCGAAGATCTACGCGGGCGAAGGCTGCGCGCAGGTGATCTTCCTCGAGTCCGACGAGGTCTGCGAAACCTCGTACCGCGACCGCGGCGGCAAGTACCAGGGCCAGACCGGGGTCACGCTGCCGCGCACCTGAGCCGGCACGCGGTTGCGTGCGCTGCACAAAGCCGCTATATTTTTCCGATGCCATCGCGCTTTCATCTTCAGTCCACGCCTCTTGCCACGACCCTCTCCCGGTCGTGCGGCGGCCTGCACCTTCTTGCGGTGCTCGGTCCGCTACTGCGCCCCGCGCGCTGATACCCCCTTACCCCCATTACCGACGCAGTCCTTTCTGCCTCCCGCCACGAGCGGGACCGGCAAAACCGGAGTATTCAGATGGCCGACAAACTGATCATTTTCGACACCACCTTGCGTGACGGCGAGCAAAGCCCGGGCGCCTCGATGACCCGAGAGGAGAAGCTGCGCATCGCCAAGCAGCTCGAGAAACTGCGGGTCGACGTGATCGAGGCCGGTTTTGCCGCGTCCTCCACCGGCGACTTCGAGGCGGTGCGCGCGATCGCCGACGCGATCAGGGATTCCACTGTCTGTTCGCTGGCCAGGGCCAACGACCGCGACATCTCGCGCGCGGCCGAGGCGCTGAAGGGGGCGAAGTCAATGCGCATCCACACCTTCATGGCCACCTCGGCACTGCACATGGAGAAGAAGCTGCGCATGACGGCCGAGCAGGTCCACGAGCAGATCCGCCTGGCGGTGCGCTTTGCGCGCAGGTTCACCGACGACGTCGAGTTCTCGCCCGAGGACGCCAGCCGCTCCGACCCCGACTTCCTGTGCCGCGTACTCGAAGCCGCGATCGCCGAAGGCGCCACCACGATCAACATTCCCGACACGGTGGGCTACGCGGTCCCGGAGATGTTCGGCCATCAGATCCGCACGCTTCGCGAGCGCATTCCGAACTCGGGCAAGGCGATCTGGTCGGTGCACTGCCACAACGACCTGGGCATGGCGGTGGCCAATTCGCTGGCGGCGGTGAAGATCGGCGGCGCCCGCCAGGTCGAGTGCACGGTCAACGGGCTGGGCGAGCGCGCGGGCAACACCTCGCTCGAGGAGGTCGTGATGGCGGTGAAGACGCGCCGCGACTACTACGATCTCGAGGTCGGCGTGGACACCACGCAGATCGTGCCGGCCTCCAAGCTCGTCTCCAGCATTACCGGCTTCCCGGTGCAGCCGAACAAGGCGGTGGTGGGCGCCAACGCCTTTGCGCACGCCTCGGGCATCCACCAGGACGGCGTGCTCAAGCAGCGCGACACCTACGAGATCATGCGTGCCGAAGACGTGGGCTGGACGGCCAACAAGATCGTCCTGGGCAAGCTCTCGGGGCGCAACGCGTTCAAGCAGCGGCTGCACGAACTGGGCATCGAGCTCGACTCCGAGCAGGAGGTCAACGCGGCGTTTCAGCGCTTCAAGGACCTCGCCGACCGCAAGTCGGAGATCTTCGACGAGGACATCCACGCGCTGGTCTCGGACCAGGCGGTGCACCACGAGGCCGACGAGCACTACCAGCTGGTCTCGATGGCGCAGGCCTCCGAAACCGGCGAACGCCCGCACGCGCGGGTGACGTTCAGCGTCGACGGCAGCGAGCAGACCAGCCACAGCGAAGGCAACGGTCCGGTCGACGCCACCTTCAAGGCGATCGAGGCGAAAGTGGGCAGTGGCGCCGAGCTGATGCTGTACTCGGTCAACGCGATCACCACCGGCACCGAGTCACAGGGCGAGGTCACGGTGCGGCTGGCCAAGTCCGGCCGGATCGTCAACGGCGTGGGCGCCGACCCGGACATCGTGGTCGCATCGGCCAAGGCCTACCTGAACGCGCTGAACAAGCTGCATTCGCGGGCCGATCGGGTCAATCCGCAGGCCGGCGTCTGATGCGGCGCGGCGGGCGTCGCCGCCTGGCCGCCGCGATCGGCGCCTCGGCGGTGCTGGCTGCCGTGCCCGCCGGCGTGGCAGCCGCGAAGAGCGCGACCGCGCGCGCGCAGCCCGGAACAGCGGGCGCGCGGGCTCCCGGCGATCCGGTCCGGCTGGCGGTCATCGAGGGCTTCTCCGGCGCCTTCGCCAACGCCGGCGACTCGGTCTGGCGCAATCTCGCGTTCGCGGTCGACCGGGTGAACGCACGCGGCGGCGTGCGCGTGGGCGCTGCGTGGCGTCCGCTGCAACTGGTGCGGCTCGACAGCCAGGGCCAGGTGGAGGAGGCGATCGCGATGCTGCGCAAGGTCACCGACCAGCGCATCCCGTTCGTCCTGCAGGGCAACAGCTCGGCGGTCGCGGCCGCGCTGATCGACGCGGTGTCGGCGCACAACGAGCGCGAGCCGGGCAACCGGCTGCTGTTCCTGAACTACTCGGCGGTCGATCCGTCGCTCACCAACGAGCGCTGCAGCTTCTGGCACTTCCGCTTCGACGCGCATGCCGGAATGCGCATGAGCGCGCTCGCCGACGCGCTCGCGCAGAACCCGCGCGTGCGCCGCGTCTACCTGCTGAACCAGGACTACAGCTTCGGCAAGCAGGTGGCGAGCCTCGCGCGGCAGATGATCGTCGCCAGGCGCCCCGACGTCGAGATCGTGGGCGACGAACTGCATCCGCTCGGCCGGATCAAGGACTTCGTCCCCTATGCCGCCAAGATCAAGGCGGCCGGCGCCGACACCGTGGTCACCGGCAACTGGGGAAACGACCTCACGTTCCTGGTGCGCGCGGCGCGCGAGGTGGGACTTGCGGCCGACTTCTACACCTTCTACGGCAACGGACTGGGCGCGCCGGCGGCGATCGGCGAAGCGGGCGTGGGCCGCGTGCGTGCGGTCACCGAGTGGCACCCGAATGCCGGCGTGCCCGCGGCCGAGCGGATCTATCTCGACTTTCGCCGGCAGCTGCGCGACCCGCGCGAGGACTACTTCAACATGCGCCACGTGGTGATGATCGAGATGCTGGCGGCGGCTGTCGAGGCGGCCGGCAGCACCGAGGCCGCGGCCGTGGCCCACCGGCTCGAGGGCCTCACGCACCGCGGGCCGCCTTACACCGCGACGATGCGGGCTGCGGACCACCAGTTGCTGACGCCGCTGTATGTGTCGGTGATGGAGCGCGCGGGCCGGCAGGCCGGCGACGGCGCGCCCGAATACGACCTCGAAGGCAGCGGGCTGGGCTTTCGCACCGAGCGCTTCGTCGAGCTGCAATCGTCGGTCCTGCCCCATTCCTGCGCGATGCGGCGTCCGGACGGCTGAGCCCGTTTCCGGCTATAATTTTTTGTTTCCGGCCCGCCCGGGCGCTCTTCGAGAGCCGGCGGAGCGGGCAAGCACGGCATCGCAACCCGGCGATGCCGCAAGTCGAAGTCTCTTCACAGGGGAAACTCATGGCTGTCGCCAACATCGACAAGGCGAAGATCGTCGCCGACTACCAGCGCGGCGCGAAAGACACCGGCTCGCCCGAGGTCCAGGTCGCACTGCTCACCGCTCGCATCGTCGAGCTGACCGAGCATTTCAAGGTCCATGCGAAAGACCACCATTCGCGCCGCGGCCTGCTGAAGATGGTCAGCCGCCGCCGCAAGCTGCTCGATTACCTGAAGGGCACGAACCCTTCGAGCTACAAGGCGCTGATCGAAAGACTCGGTCTGCGCGGCTGACAGGACACACCCGAAACCCGCAAGCGAACCTTGCGGGTTTCTTGTTTCGAAAGGAATCGAAGTGTTCGAAATCGCAAAGAAGACCTTCCAGTGGGGGGGCAATACCGTCACGATCGAGACCGGCGAGATCGCCCGCCAGGCGTCGGGCGCGGTCGTCGTGAACATGGACGACACCGTGGTGCTGGCCAGCGTCGTGGCGGCGCGCAGCGCCAGGCCGGGCCAGGACTTCTTCCCGCTCACCGTCGACTACGTCGAGAAGTTCTACGCCGCCGGCCGCATCCCGGGGGGCTTCTTCAAGCGTGAAGGCCGCCCCACCGAGCGCGAGATCCTGATCTGCAGGCTGATCGACCGGCCGATCCGTCCGCTGTTCCCCGAAGGCTTCTACAACGAGGTCCAGGTCATCGTCCAGGTGATGTCGAGCAACCCGGAAGTCGACAGCGACATCCCGGCGATGCTCGGTGCCTCGGCGGCGCTTGCGCTGTCGGGCATCCCGTTCGACGGCCCGATCGGCGCCGCACGCGTCGGCTACATCGACGGCCGGTACGTGCTCAATCCGAGCGCCACCGAGATGGACAACTCGAAGCTCGACCTGGTCGTGGCCGGCACCGACGCGGCCGTGCTGATGGTCGAGTCCGAGGCTCACGAATTGCCCGAAGACGTGATGCTCGGCGCGGTGGTCTACGGCCACGAGCAGATGCAGGTCGCGATCAAGGCGATCGACGAGCTGGTCGAGATGGCCGGCAAGCCCGCCTGGGACTGGACCCCCGCTCCGAAGAACGAGGGCCTGATCGCCCGCGTGAACGAACTGGCCGAGGCCGAGATGCGCGCCGCCTACGCGCTGCGCAACAAGCAGCAGCGCATGACGCGCATCGGCGAGATCGAGAAGGCGACGATCGCGAAGATCGTCGAGGACGCCGCCGCGCACGGCCACCCGCCGCCCGACGCCAACGAGCTGGGCAACATGCTGTTCGACCTGCAGTACCGCATCGTGCGCAGCCAGATCCTCGCGGGCGAGCCGCGCATCGACGGCCGCGACACGCGCACGGTGCGCCCGATCGCGATCCGCACGAGCGTGATGCCGCGCGCGCACGGTTCGGCGCTGTTCACGCGGGGCGAAACGCAGGCGATCGTGGTCGCCACGCTGGGCACCTCGCGCGACGAACAGATCATCGATGCGATCACCGGCGAGTACCGCGAGCGCTTCATGTTCAACTACAACATGCCGCCGTTCGCCACCGGCGAGACCGGCCGCTTCGGCTCGCCGAAGCGCCGCGAGGTCGGTCACGGCAACCTCGCCAAGCGCGCGATCCGCCCGCTGCTGCCGGGTGCCGAGGAATTCGCGTACTCGCTGCGCGTGGTCTCCGAGATCACCGAGTCGAACGGCTCGTCGTCGATGGCGTCGGTGTGCGGCGGCTGCCTCGCGCTGATGGACGCCGGCGTGCCGGTCAAGGCGCACGTGGCCGGCGTGGCGATGGGCCTGATCAAGGAGGGCAGCCGCTTCGCGGTGCTCACCGACATCCTGGGTGACGAGGATCACCTCGGCGACATGGACTTCAAGGTGGCCGGCACCACTGCGGGCATCACCGCGCTGCAGATGGACATCAAGATCCAGGGCATCACGAAGGAAATCATGCAGGTCGCGCTCGCGCAGGCGCGCGAAGGCCGCATGCACATCCTGGGGCTGATGCAGTCGGCGATCGGCGGCGCGCGCGAGGAACTGTCGGACTTCGCGCCGCGCATGTACACCATGAAGATCAACCCGGAGCGCATCCGCGACGTGATCGGCAAGGGCGGCGCGACAATCCGCCAGATCACCGAGACCACCGGCACGCAGATCGACATCAAGGACGACGGCTCGATCACGATTGCCGCGGTCGACGGCGCAGCCGCCAAGCGCGCGCAGAAGATCATCGAAGACCTCACCGCCGAGGTCGAGATCGGGCGCATCTACGAAGGCACGGTGCTGAAAATCCTCGACTTCGGTGCGATCGTCCAGGTGATGCCGGGTCGCGACGGGCTGCTGCACGTCTCGCAGATCGCCAACGAGCGCGTCAACCAGGTCTCCGACTACGTGAAGGAAGGCCAGGTGGTTCGCGTCAAGGTGATCGAGGCCGACGACAAGGGCCGCCTGCGCCTGTCGATGAAGGCGGTCACCGCCGAGGAAGCCGCCGCGCAGTCGGCGAGCTGAACCGGCTCAGGCCGGCTCCCAGCGCGACGACCGCTCGTCCAGGGTCGCGCGTTTCTCGTCGCGCAGCTTGAGCAGGTGCGCGGTGAGCGAGCGCGTCGCCACCGGGTGCAGGATCGGGTCGACGTCGTCGTAGGCGAGCTTCACCAGTTCGGCGAGCGTGCCCCCGCCCAGGCGATCGAGCGCCTCGACCACCTTGGCCTCGCGCGCCATGCGGTGCGCGATCAGCCGCGCGATCTCGGTCTTCGCGCGTGCGATCGCGTGGCCGTGCGCCGGCAGGATGTACTCGAACGGCTCGGCGGCGAGCCGCTCGAGCGACGCCACGTAGGCGCGCATGTCGCCGTCGGGCGGGTCGATCACGGTGGTCGAGCCGTTCAGGATGTGATCGCCGGAAAACAGCAGGCCATCTTCCTCGAGCAGCAGGCACACGTGATGCCCGGTGTGGCCCGGCGTATGCAGCACCCGCAGCGTGGAGTCGCCCACGCGCAGGCGTTCGCCGTCTTCGAGTTCCTCGTCGGGCGTGAAGGCCCAGGCGGGATTGAAATGCGGGCCGCTGCGCCGCCCGACGATCCGCGCACCGGTACGCCGCTGCAGCGGGGCGGCGCCGGGCGCGTGATCGGGGTGCGCGTGCGTGCACACGATCGTCTTCAGTCCGTCGCCGACGAAAGCGGCGATGCGCTCGATGTGCGCGGGGTCGTCGGGACCCGGGTCGATCACCAGCCAGTCGCCCGGGGCGCCGACCAGGTAAGTGTTGGTGCCCGGTCCGGTCATCCGGCCCGGATTCGGCGCAGTCAACCGGTGCACGTGCCGCAGCAGCGGCACCGCGCGCTCGGATTGCCAGTCGAGTGAATGCTCGACGTTGCTGCCGTCCGGGCTGACCAGTTCCAGTTCGCCGAAAGGAAGGTCTTCGTCGCCGAAACGCTCGATGCGCCCGCGCAGGCGCCCGCCACGCGAGGTGGAGATCTTCACCTGCCGCTGTGCCGCCGTGTGGTCGATGATCTCGTCGACGCTGCCGAAACCCTGCAACCGGCGCAGCGTGTGCAGCGTCGGAAACATCAGCTCGAAGCCGCCTTCGGCGTAGCGGGCGAGGCCCTCGGCCGGCGTCACCCAGGTGGGTTCGAACTGCTCGCACTCGTCGGCGATCGGCTCCTGGTGCTCGGGCATGCGGGCGACGAAGAAGCGCGCGTCGAAGCGTTTCGGCAGGTCGCCGTCGGTGATCCAGCGGCTCAGCCAGTGAAGCTCGTCGAGCGCCAGGCGCAGCCCATGTGCGGAGATCTGTCCCAGCAGGTCGGCATCGTCCCGGCGATCGAGCCGGCGCGCGAGCGCCGCGAGCGATGCCGCGTCGCCGCGTCCGCGGGCGAGCAGGATGCCGAGTTCCTCGAATGCCTCGCGCACCGCGGCGGTTGCATACGACAGGAGCACTTCGTCCTGGTCGCGGCGAGCGCGGGCGAGCTCGCGCGCCAGTGGCGAGGCGTCGCGGGGATCGACCACTCCGCCCGGAAAGACGTAGGCGCCGGGGCCGAAACTGGCCGTCGCCGAGCGCCGCGTCATCAGCACCTGCGGGCCATCACCGGTGTCGCGCAGCAGCAGGATCGTGGCCGCGGGGCGAGGGGTGACCGGCGCGCGCCAGGCGTGCAGCCGCTTCTCGGGGCGAATGGTCGTCGTCACGCGCAAGACTTACCGATGAATTCAGTCCGCTGCACCATGGCGGCCCGCTCCTGCGGCGAACCGCGCGGCGCCGGCCATGGCTTCATCGCCGGCGAGCGTGCGCATTCCCAGCGCGAATTCGTTGGCGAGTGCCGCGTCGAGCGTCAAGCCGGACTGCTCATAGGTGGAGCGCCGGTCGCTGCGCAGGCAGGCCTGGGGCAGTGCGGCCAACTCGTGCGCCAGAGCGATTGCGGCGGCGCGCGCCTGGCCTTCGGGCACGACCCGGTTGGCCAGGCCGATGCGCAGCGCTTCGTCGGCCTTCACCGGCCGCCCGGTGAGGATCAGGTCGAGCGCGTGCGACAGTCCGATCAGCCGGGGCAAGCGCACCGTACCGCCGTCGATCAACGGCACGCCGAAGCGCCGGCAGAAGACGCCGAGCGTCGCCGACGCCTCCACGACGCGCAGGTCGCACCACAACGCGAGTTCCAGGCCGCCGGCGACCGCGAAGCCCGAGATCGCTGCGATCACCGGCTTCGACAGCAGCATCCGGCTCGGCCCCATCGGGCCGTCCCCGGCGGGTTCGAGCCGGTTGCGGCGGCTCGCGTCGGCCAGCGCCTTCAGATCGGCGCCGGCGCAGAAGTGACCGTGCGCTCCATGAAAGACCGCGACGCTGCGTGCGGAGTCGGCATCGAATCGCGCGAACGCCGATGCGAGCGCTTCGGCGGTTGGGCGGTCGACAGCGTTGCGCGCCTGTGGACGCGCGAGCGTGACGATCGTGACCGGCCCGTCGTGCTCGACCGTGACTGCATCGTGCTGTCGCTTCGCGGCGCCGGACGAACTGCTTGGCATCGCGTTCCCGTCTCCTACAGCGGCGTGTCGTCGGCGGCGTGCTTCGTCAGGAGTTCCGGAGGCGCGAAGCGTTCGCCATGGCGTTGGGCGAGTTCCTGCGCGCGCGCGGCGAAAGCGCGCGCACCGACGTGGTTGACGAACTGGATCGTGCCGCCCGTCCAGGCAGGAAAGCCCCAGCCGAAGATCGAACCGATGTTGGCGTCGCGCGTCGATTCGAGCACGCCCTCCTGCAGGCAGCGGATCGTCTCGATCGCCTGTGCGTAGAGCAGGCGGTCCTTGATGTCCTCGAAGGGGATCGATCGGCCGCCGCGCTCGAACACGCTCAGGCCCGGCCACAGCGTCTTCTCGCCGTGCTTCGGATAGTCGTAGAAGCCGCCGCCGTGCGCACGGCCCATCCGCCCGAAGCCGTGGGCCATCTTCTCGAGCACGTAGACCGCCGACTCGGGAACGCGGCGGCTCTTCACCTTGTGGGCGTGCCGATGTCCGTGTCCATGGTCGTGCCCGTGCTCATGTTCGTGGCCGCAGGCATGGTCGTGTGCGTGGTGCTCGTGTCGCTCGCGCTCCAGGTCGGCGAGTTCCTGGTGAAGCACGTCGTCGGCGAGCTTGAGCGACACCTCGTCGAGTACCGCAAGCGGCCCGACCGGCATCCCGATCTGCCAGGCAGCGTTTTCGACCACTGCGGCAGGCACGCCTTCGCCGAGCAGCGCCATTCCCTCGTTGACGTAAGTGCCGAACACGCGGCTCGTGTAGAAGCCGCGCGCATCGTTGACGACGATCGGCGTCTTGCCGATCTGCAGCACGAAATCGAACGCCTTCGCGAGCGTCTCGATCGAGGTGCGCTCGCCCTTGATGATCTCCACGAGCTGCATGCGGTCGACCGGCGAGAAGAAGTGCAGGCCGATGAACTGCTCCGGGCGTGCGGACGCTTCGGCCAGCCCGGTGATCGGCAGCGTGGAGGTGTTCGACGCGACCACCGCGCCGGCGTCGAGCACCGCCTCGGCCTCGCGCGTCACCTGCGCCTTCGTCTCGCGGTTCTCGAATACCGCCTCGATCACCAGGTCGCAGTCCGAGAGATCGGCGACGTCGGCGCTGGGCGTGATCGCCGCGAGCACCTTGTCGGCGTCGGCTGCAGAGCTGCGTCCCTTCTCGACCCGACCCGCGAGCAGCCGGGCGGAGTACGCCTTGCCCTGCTCGGCCTTCGCCAGGTCGAGGTCTTTGAGCACGCACGGCACGCCGCGGCTGGCGCACGCCCATGCGATGCCGGCGCCCATCATTCCGGCTCCGAGGATGCCGACGCGCCTGGCGCGCCAGCGCGGCGGGCCGATCGGCCGGCTCTTGCCGGCCTTCACCTCGTTCAGCTGGAAGAACAGCGTTCCGATCATGTTCTTCGCGACCTGGCCGGTGACGAGCCGGGTCATGTGGCGCGACTCGATGCGCATCGCGGTGTCGAAGTCGACCTGCGCGCTCTCGACCGCGGCGGCGAGAATCGCCTCGGGTGCCGGGAAGTTGCCGCGCGTCTGCTGGAGAAGAAGGGCCGGTGCGATCGGAAGCACGGCCGCCACCGCAGGGCTCGACGGGGTGCCGCCGGGAATCCTGTGCCCGGGATTGTCCCATGGCTGGCGCGCGTCGGGATGTGCGTCGATCCAGGCCAGCGCGCTCGCGAGCAGTTCGTCGCGATCGCGGGCCAGGCCGTCGACGAGACCCATGGATCGCGCTTTGGCGGGCGCGACGCGGCGTCCCTCGGTGAGGAAGGGGAGCGCTGCCTGAAGACCGAGCAGGCGCACCGTTTTCACGACTCCCCCGGCTCCCGGCAGCAGGCCCAGCGTCACCTCGGGAAAGCCGATCTCGATCGAAGGGTCGTCGATGCACAGTCGCGCGTGGCACGACAGGGCGATCTCCAGGCCGCCACCGAGCGCGCTGCCGTTGAGCGCGGCGACCACCGAGCGGCCCAGCTTCTCGATGCGGCGCAGGCAGGCCTTCATCGCTTCGAGTTCGCGAAAGAACGCCGCGGCGTCTTCGGCGCGCACCGCCATCAACGCCTTCAGGTCGCCGCCCGCGAAGAACGTGCGCTTGGCCGAGGCGAAGATCACGCCCCGGATCTGGTCCCGCTCGGCCTCGAGCCGATCGACCACCTCCCGCAAGTCGGCCTGGAAGGCCGCGTTCATCGTGTTGACCGGCTGGCCGGGGGCATCGAGAAGCAGGGTCACGACGCCGTTGGCGTCCTTCTCGTAGCGGATGCTGGACATGCGGTCTCCGGGCGGGCGGAAGTGACTGGAAGCGCCCAATCATAAACCGTCGCCGGCGCCGAAGCCGCCGTTGCGGGCCGCGCTCAGATCGGGATCGTGATCCGGCGCTCCGCGTTGCCCGATTCGAGCGATCTGCCGGTGATGAGCTCCGCGGTTTCGCGGTCCTGCACCAACGTGACCGAGCTGGAGACCGCGAGCAGTCGTTCGCGGTCCAGCGGCCGGCAGATTCCGAACCCCTGCGCGTAGTCGACCCGCAGATCGATGAGCGACTTGACGATCGCCGCATTCTCGGCCCATTCGGCCACGCAGCCCATGCCGAGCTCATGCGCGAGGTCGACCACCGCGCGCGTGATCGCGTAGTTCTCGCGGTTCAGGTTCACGTCGCGGATGAAGTTGCCGTCGATCTTCACCAGGTCGGCGGGAAGCTCCTTCAGGTAGCTGAACGAGGTGTAGCCGGCACCGAAGTCGTCGAGTGCGACCATTGCACCGAACGACTTGACCCGGTCGACGAAACGGCGCGTGGTCTTCAGGTCGTACAGGGCGACGCTTTCAGTAATCTCGAAGCAGATCTTCCGGGTCGATTCGGGGTGCGCCCGGATCAGCGCGATTGCGTCCTGCAGGAACTTCTCGTCGTTCAGCGACGCGCCGCTCAGGTTCAGGGTGCAGAAATCGACGCTGTCGCGGTGGGCAGGCTGCGAGTCGAACCACTCGAGCGTGCTGCGCAGCACCCAGCGGTCGATCTGTGTCATCAGACCGTTACGCTCGGCGGCCGGGATGAAGCGCCCCGGCGGAACGACCTTGTTGGCGGCATCGCGCATCCGGATCAGCACCTCGTAGCAGAGGCTCGACTCCGGGTTGCGCAGCGAGACGATCGGCTGCAACTGCATGAAGAAGCTCTCGACCGGCAGGCGCTCCTTCATGCCCGCCACGAGCTTGAGCTCGTCGAGATGGTTCAGCAGTTCGGTACTGGTTGCGTCGTAGCTCACGACGGCTGCGCCTCCGGAGGCCTTCGCCTCGCGACACGCACGGTCGCTCGCGGTGAGCGCATCGGCAGGACGCATCTCGTCGAGCACCCGGATCAAGCCGATGCTCGCGGTGACGTTGAACACCTTGTCCTGGTACTGGTAGCCGCGGTCGCTCAGGTCGCTGCGCAGCTTCTCGCACAACGATCGCGCAGCGCCGAGCGAAAGCCCGTCCATGATCACGACGAGCTCGTCGCCTCCGACCCGCGCCGCAACGTGTGGCGGTTTGATCACTTCGCGCACGCGGGTCGCCATCTGGCGCAGGATCTGATCGCCAGCGGCGTGCCCGAACAGATCGTTCACCAGCTTGAAGCGGTCGAGGTCCACGTAGGCAAGGCAAATGGGACGATCGCCGGACGACGCGATGGCCTTCAGCAGTTGCAGCTCGAAGCCACGCCGGTTCAGCAGGCCCGTCAGCGAATCGTGGTCGACGAGGAACTTGAGCTGGCCTTCGGCATCCTTGCGTGCGGTGATGTCCTCGATCCATCCCTCGTAGCGGTCGACCTTGCGAACCGCCCGCGTGTGGAGCCAGCGCCGCTTGCCGTCGGGCCTCTCGATCGCCAACTCGGTATCCATCATCCGGTTGGCGGTCGTTGACTCCTCGATCGCCGTCAGGGCCTGGCGGCTGGTCAGATCCACCCAGTTCTCCCCGGTCTTCGAGTGATGGCGGCCGCTGTCCTTGAACAACTCACCGAAGCTCGGGTTGTGCTCGATGATGGTTCCGTCGAGCCTCATCGAAAAGATCCCCACCGGCATCGCGTTGTAGTTCTCCCGGAAGCGCTGAAGGGCGCTGATGGCGCTGCGTTGCGCGGATAGGCGGGCGGTCCGTTCGAGTTGAAGCTTTGCAGCAAGGGCGATCCCGGCAAGTACGGCAGACGAAACCGCCGCGACTTGGCTGTTCATCACCTTGGTGAGTGGGTGTTGATACCCGAGTGCATTTACGATCTCGCCGAACATGCCAAGTCCCGTTACGAACCAGGACATGGCGTACCAAATGGCGACCGTCGATACATCTCTGCGCAGAGTCTTGACCAGGAAGAAAAAGATCGTGACTGTTGTAGCGATCCCGAGTACCCAAATGAGGGCGATGCTGGCGTGAGCCGGCAAGAAACTGCTAACGGCGGCAGTCAGTCCGTATATCGTGTAAAGAAACGGAAAGAGAAACAATGCTCGATCAGTCTGTAATCGCCGGCCAAACAACTCCTGAAACAAAGCAAGGGTCAGTACCAGATGGAGGAGAAGGGTGAGATTCTTTGCGATTGGGACGAATGTGGCATCCAAGGTCCAGCCGATCCACTTGAGGTCCCACCCGAAGTTGAATCCGGCAATTCGCAGACTCGTAACCAGCAGAGCCGCCAGCAGGAAGAAAGTCTTGTCGCGATTGAGGAGCGATACGATCGCGCCAAAGGCTGCAAGTCCCAGCATTCCACCGAAGAGTAGCCCTCCCAGTCTTTCCGACGAGACAAGGTGTTCACTAAGGTCCTGACCGCTCTGAAGGACGACCTGAGGCTTGACGACTGATTCGCCTCGCAGCCGACCCACGATTCGGACATGCCCTTTGGTGACATGAAGGCCCTCGAACGCGATCCCGCTGCGCGTTTCGGTGACGCCCAACCTTTTCGGCACGACGGCGTCAAGGTCATCACGCGTTGGGACCACTTGCCAGAACTCTGCGTTGCTTCCACGAAGTTGACGCAGTTCAATGGACAACTCCGTGACTGCTGGGCTCACGTCGGCGTCCAGCGATATCCAGAACTCCCCTTCCGGAGTGAGCCCACGACTGGGCTTTGTACGCGGCGTCTCCGGGGAGAATTGGGCGATGGCTGCCTCGACCGAGGCGCCAACCACTTGAGTTGGGAGATAGCGCAGCGACACCGTGCCATCGAGTTCCTCGAAAACGCTCTGAGAAACCAGAAGTCCGGCAGACGTGAACCCCAGAATAATCGCCGTGGAGGCTGCGAGCATCTTCACCACATGAAGAAGCTCCGGTGCGCCCCAGAACGCGCGCGAGAGGAAAGCACCTCGCCGGCCCAGGCTCCGAGCAATCGTGGTCACCAACATTTCTCCCTTGCCTAGTGGCAAGGATTGGGGGAAGCGGCTGTCTGCTGGCCCGCATGCCGACGAAAGGCGGAATGCGTGGCGTCAGTGGGTTGCGTTGCATAGTTGCAACACAACCCGAGCTTGGACCGGCATTCCACCTCGCCAAGAGTCGATCTTTATCGTTGTTAGATCACCGGCACATCGAATGTCATTGTAGGCGTACGCCTAGTCGGCCTCCCGTTGGTCCGCATCGCTCGGCTATTTGCCCATGCGCCACTGACTGAATCGAAGATCCGAATGTCTTCGTGTATCTGGTTGCACATGAAATCGTAGAAAGGGTGGTTCCCCTCGCGCCAACGTTGCTCTGCAGTCCGAACGTTGAATGCGAGCAGGCGAGCAGGTATCCCAATGGATGAGGGCAACGTGACCATACGGGCGTCGTTGAATACATCCTCAAACTGCAGATTAACGTAGTCGCGATCGCGCGGTGGGATGCCGGTGACCATGATCCATTCGATCTGTCTCGCCAGACAGTACCGATAGAGCGCTTTGAACAGGGCAAGCTTCACCTGAGTGCCAGATTTCCCGCCAACAACGCCCAAACGCGAGACATGTGCGATGCTGTTCCCTTGGAACCTCGAGGGCAACGCCAATTCCCTCTCAAACTCTGTGGGGCCATGGATGTTGGTATGGATTCGCAGCGTTCCGACCGGCGCTAGCGTCTCTTTCGACTCCGCGAGGAGAACAATGCTGTCTGGGTCGCTGTCCTCAGACTCGGCGTTGCCCAAGGCACGCGCCAAGGACGGAAGCCGCTTGGCGTACGCCACGGTTCTAACGTTCACGGCGCGCACTAGTTGATCATTGGTTCTAACCAGTCGGATAGTGAACGGCAACGACACGTGCCGCGAGCGCTGGTTTTCGGGTCGAATGGAGATCTCATTGAACGACGCCGACACGTTCCGGGCGTTCGTTGTAAGCGTTGTTGGCATTGAAGAACCTTGGCCGTTTGGCCTATAGACAGGTAGTAGCCACCCTCTCTAGGCTGATTCTGCTGGTTGAGACGTGAGCAGTAAAGCTTGATGTTACTCGACAACAGTCCTTACGACCTGAGATTCGCTGTGTGGTCACATCCCGGCGATCGAGTGCCTCGAAGGGTGGCTTCTCCCAACGTAAAGGGTGACACTCCTGCCCCTGCATGCCCAAGCGCGACTCGCACACCCAGGAGTCTGGAGGTCGGTAGCGCGAGAGAAGAATCGGGGCGCAACGGATATCCCCGCCGCTCTGGCAAATAGGCGAAGAACGGTGCTAATTGGACTCCCAAGGAGGTTTGAGGCTGCTAACGTGGAGCAGGAGTTCCTTGCGCAGTATCGGTCATCGGGGCTCCGATTCGTTCGTCTCGCTTTGTTGCTCGGATCGGTCCTCGCACTTGTCTTCTTTGTCCTTGTTCTGTCGATCAAGGACGACGAGGTACCTACGAATCCACGCCAAGCTTTCAGGCTGGTGCTGTTTGCCGGGATGGGTTGCATGTCCATGGTGGCCACGTGGCGGCCAGAAAGGATTTTGCAGAAGTACGATCTCGTCGTCGGTATTGCCGTCTCCGCGGCCTGCTTGGCAATTGGTGCAATGAGCCTCATGCCAGCCGATCTTGAAGAACCAAGATCGGGTAGATGGACTGTCGCCATGAGCCTCGTCTGCTGGCTAGCCTACGGGTTCACACGATTACCAGTCGGGATTGTTGCCGTCGCATGTGCGACCGGATCAGCGGCAATCCTGGCCAGTGCCGCGATCTATGGTGATGAATACGTGCGGGCGCTATTTGTCTACCTGCTCATGGCCAACCTCATCGGCTGGATAATGTCCGTCGAGATCGAGCGCCGCGAGCGCGCGCTCTTCTGGAGTTCGAGAGAACTGGCCGAGGCCACCCGGTCGCTCGAGGAGATGGCGCGCAACGCCGCCGATGCGGACGCTGCGAAGACGCGGGTGCTGGCAGCGGTCAGCCACGATTTGCGCCAGCCATTGGCCAGTCTTGCGCTGTATGCGCAGTTGTTGCGTTCTCGCAACGAAGTGTTGGAGCCCGCAGGCCTGACCGGAACGGTCGAGCGGCTCGATGCCTGTGTTTCCGCGTTGAGCGGAAACCTCGACAGGCTCTCGGAGTTGGGTGGCTTGCGCGACCGCGCGGCGCCGGTGCCGGTGGCGGCTACCGACCTGCGAAACGTGCTCGAACGTCTCGACAACGTCTATGCGGCCGAGGCCGCGCGGCGTCGCGTGCGCCTCGTCGTTCGTTGCCCGCGCGGTGGTCGCCGCTTCGCTCTCACCAACGACAATCGGCTCTGGGACATTCTGTCGAATCTGACTGGCAATGCACTGAAGTTTGCGTCGGCTGATCGGGCCGCATGGGTGCTGGTGCGCGTCCGGCGTTCGGGCGCCAGTCTCGTGATCGAGGTGCGCGACAACGGTATCGGCATCGCGCCGGCCGACCAGCGCCGCGTCTTCGACGAATACTTCCAGGTGGCCAACCACGCCCGCAACCCCGAGCACGGACACGGTTTGGG
>Ga0226835_1000438_pt1 | contig 48994 bp, 45 predicted proteins | sample LAC_MetaG_1_FD_163627 | JGI IMG/M metagenome (GOLD analysis project Ga0226835, IMG submission 163627) | Anaerobic ammonium oxidizing microbial communities from anammox membrane bioreactor (MBR) in UC Berkley, California, United States -... | ecosystem: Engineered > Bioreactor > Anaerobic >...
GCCCGCCGACGCGCTCGTGGGCGGGCACGGCCTCCTCGACGGGCGGCCCGTGGTGGTCGCGTCGGAGGACTTCACGGTCATGGGGGGCTCCATCGGCCTCGGCACCCACTCGAAGCGCTACCGCCTAGTGCAGCTCGCGCTTCAGGAGCGGGCGCCGCTGGTGATGCTCCTCGACGGCGCGGGCGACCGACCCCAGAACGCGTTCGAACGGCGGGGGCGAGAGCCCAACGACCTCCAGGCCCTGGTCGCCGCGTCGGGCCGGGTGCCGCTGGTGGCGGCGGTCATGGGGCCCTCCGCGGGCCACGGCGCCCTCTCCGCACCGCTGATGGACTTCGTGGTGATGGTCGAGGGCGCGTGCCTCTTCGCCGCCGGCCCACCGTTGGTGGAGGCCGCCACCGGGGAGCGGGTCGGCAAGGACGAGCTGGGCGGTACGGCCGTGCACACGATGGTGAGCGGCGTGGCCCACGACGCCGTCCCCGACGACCGGGCGGCTCTCGCGCGGGTGCGGCGCTACCTGTCGTACTTCCCGAGCCACGCCTGGGAGCACCCGCCGGCCGGACCCGACGACGTCGGGGTCGAGGTGACGGGGCGCCGTGACCTCGAGGCGCTGGTCGACATCGTCCCGGCCGATCCCCGCCGGGGCTACGACGTCCGCGAGGTGATCGAGCTCCTTGCCGACGCCGGGAGCGTGACCGAGGTCCAGGCGGCGTACGGGCAGGGGATGGTGACGGTCCTGGCGCGCCTGGGCGGGGAGCCCGTCGCGGTGGTGGCCAACCAGCCCGCGGTGCGGGCCGGTGCGGTCGACGCCGAGGCCGCCGGCAAGGCGGCCCACTTCCTCGAGGTCGCCGGCTCCTTCCACCTGCCGGTCGTGTTCCTGGCCGACAATCCCGGAGTCCTCGCCGGCTCGGCCGCCGAGCGCCAGGGGGTGCTGCGGGCCGCGGCGCGGCTGTTCGCGGCCCAGGCCCGCGTCCGGGGCCCCAAGCTCCACGTGACCCTTCGCAAGGCCTACGGCTTCGGGAGCTCGCTCATGGCGATGAACCCGTTCGACGGCCAGACGGTCACGCTCGCCCTGCCCGGCGCCCGGCTGGGCGCCATGCCGGCGGAGAGCGGCGCCGACGCGGCCCGCCTCGATGCGGGGGAGGCCGACCTGCTCCGCCACGCCGAGCTCGGTGGCGCCTACGGGTCCGCCAACACGCTGGCCTACGACGACGTGGTGCAGCCCCGGGAGCTGCGGAACGCCCTCCTCGACGCCCTGCGCCTCGCGGCGGGCCGGAGATCCGTGCCCGTGGAGCCCGTGGCGTGGGGTGGGATCAGGCCGTAGCCGGGGTCACGGCGCGGCGAGGGCCGAGAACAGCGGCCCGGAGGCCGTGTCGCAGCCGAGCTCCTCGAGGGCGTGGGCCTGGGCCGGCGTGGTCACCCCCGCCGCGTGGGTCCGGATCTCCAGGGAGTGGGCCATGCTCACCAGGCCCCGGGCCACGGCGGTGTGCTCGGTCCGGCGGCCGAGGCCGTCGACGATCGACGGCGGCACGCTCACGATCCGGACCGAGCCTCGACGCAGGACCCCCAGGGCGGCGGGATCGCCGGGTAGGTCGTCGACGGACAGGTGCACGCCCAGGCGGCCCAGCGCCCCGAGCGCGGCGCCGCGGCGAACGGCGTCGGGGCCGCTCCGGGACCCGGCGGGTGCCGGGTAGCCCCGGCGCGGGCGGCCCGTGGCGCGGCCGAGACCGGCCAGGTCCGTACCGGCCACGCCCAGGCCCAACCGGCGGGCCGGGAGACCCACCGAGGCCAGGGCCCGGCGCACCGTGGGGACGAGTTCGGGCCCCAGCCGGCCCGGGCCGAGCTCGACCCATACCCGCCCCGCGTTCCGTGCGCGGCCGTCGGCCCGGGCCGCGAACTGCCGGCACGCGTTGGTGAGGGCCCAGTCGACGATGGCGCCGTCGAGACCGGCCCGGGTGGCCGCGTTCCGGAACCCCGCGGCCGGAACCGGCCCCCGGTCCGGGTGCCGCCACCACACGAAGGCATCGCTGCCGACCACCCGCCGGCGGCGGAGGTGCACCCGGGGGAGCCAGCGCAGCTCGAGCCCGCCGTGCTCGACCGCGCCCCGGAGGGCGTCGGCCGTCGCGTCGAGAGCCGACAGCTCGGCCCGCAGGACGTCGTCGTGGACGACGATCCGGTCGGGGCCGCGGCTCTTGGCGGAGTACATGGCCCGGTCGGCGTCGCGCACCAGGTCGTCGACGGACTGGTCGGCGCTACGGGCCAGCGCGATCCCGATGCTGGCCGAGATCCTGACCGTCCGGCCGTGGACCCGGAACGGCGCGCGCAGCTCCCGGCGGATCCTCCGGGCCAGGGCCGGAGCGTCGGCGCCGTCGACGTCTTCGCAGCAGACGACGAACTCGTCGCCGCCCAGCCGGGCCACGGTGTCGGGGGGCCGCACGGCCCGCCGCAGCCGCGTGAACGCCTCCACCAGGAGCGCGTCGCCGGCGGCGTGGCCCAAGGTGTCGTTGACGTCCTTGAACCCGTCGAGGTCGCAGAACAGGACCGCCACCCGGGGCGGGCCGGAGCGCGGCCCCCGGAGCATCGCCTGGCCGAGCCGGTCCTCGAACAGGGTGCGGCTGGCGGCGCCGGTGAGGGGGTCGTGCAGGACCTGCTCGCTCAGGGCGGCCTCGCGGCGGCGCCAGAGGGTGACGTCGTAGAGGTGGAGGATCGTGCCGCGCGGCTCGGCCCCGGCGCCGAGCGGCGTGGTGGTGGCCTCGACCCACCGCCACGCTCCGGCCCCGTCGCGGACCCGCAGCACGGCCGGGGGGCGGTCGATCGAGGCGGCGGTGGGGGCGGGGGCCGGGTCGGACCGGGCGGGTGGCACGGGGCCGGGCGGCGGCTCCGGCGTCGAGGGGCGTGATCCCGCCTCGGGTCCGGTCGCATCGGCCCGGCCGTGGACTCCCCGGGGACGGGAGCGCCCGGCCCCGAGGATCCCGCGGCGCGCGAGGGCGTCGCGGTCGTCGGGGTGGAGGAACTCGCTCACGTCGCGCCCCATCAGGGCCGAGGCGTCGTGACCGAGGACGCGTTCGAGGGCCTCGTTGACGAAGAGGATCCGCCCGGCGGCGTCGATGGCCAGTGCCGCGGTCGGCCCGCACCGCGCGACGACGTCGGCCAACCGTTCCCGTGACGGTGACGACTCCAGTTCTCCCACTGCCCGACCTCCCTGCCTCGCGGTCCCGTGCCGGACCATCGGGGGCCCACCCGAACGTGGAGTCTCGCACGGCGACATCCGGCTCGCCACCCGCCCGGACGGCGCGCGGTCAGCCGCGCAGGGCGACCGTGGAGGCGATGGCGACGAACTGGGCCAGGGCGGCGACGAGGGTGAAGACGTGCCACACCTCGTGGTACCCGAAGACCCGGGGCGACGGGTTGGGCCACTGGGTGGCCAGGACGATCGCGCCCAGCGTGTAGAGCACGCCACCGACCACCACGAGGGAGAAGCCCGGCAGGCCGAGGAGGGTCCAGAACCTCGGGAGCGCCACTACGGCCAGCCAGCCGAGGGCGATGTAGACGACCACCCCGTACCAGGCGGGCCGGCGGATCGGGAGCCACTCGAAGGCGATCCCGGCCGCGGCGGCGACCCAGACGGTGACGAGCAGGCTCGGTCCCAGCGCGCCGCCCACCGCCGCCGAGAGCGGGGTGTAGGTCCCGGCTATGGCCAGGAAGATCCCCGAGTGGTCGAGCTTCTGCCAGATCCGCTTGGTGCGCGGGGTCCACGGACCGCGGTGGTAGAGCGCGCTGATCGTGAGCATCCCGGTGAGGCCCACCGCGTACACGGCCAGCGCGACCCGCATCTGGGCCTTGGGCGCGACCACCACCAGCGCGAGGCCGATCACGCCGAAGACGACCGCTCCCCACTGGTGGAACACGCCGCGCAGGCGCGGCACGACCTCGGCGGGGGAGGGCAGGGCGAAGCCGGGAGGGCTGGGGGCCTCGGGGCCCGGGCCGGGATCGCGGCCGGCCCCGGGGGCCAGGCTCGCGCTGCGCGCCATGCCCCGAAGTTACCAAGCGGTACGGCGCCGTGCCCGGCCGGCGCCGCCTCCGACGCGCGGCCCGCCACCGGCGCGACCGAGCGGCGCGTCACGGGTCGTGGCCACCGGTCCGGTGCGACGCGCGGTCGGTCCGGCCGGTCGCGGCTTGCCCGCCTCCCCGGGATCCGGCGAGGCTGGCGGGCCATGGCGACGCTGATCCTCCTCCGGCACGGTGAGAGCACCTGGAACCTGGCGAACCTCTTCACGGGGTGGATCGACGTCGACCTCTCGCCACGGGGCGAGGAGGAAGCGGTCGCGGCCGGGAAGCTCCTCGGCGACGCGGGGCTCCTCCCCGACGTGCTGCACACGTCGCTCCAGCGACGGGCGATCCGGACGGCCCAGATCGCTCTCGACGTCGTCGACCGGCTGTGGCTCCCCACCCGGCGGTCGTGGCGTCTCAACGAGCGCCACTACGGGGCGCTCCAGGGCAAGGACAAGAAGCAGACCGCCGAGGAGTTCGGTGCCGACCAGGTGAAGGTCTGGCGGCGGTCCTACGCGGTGCCGCCCCCGCCGCTCGACCCCGACGACCCGACCCATCCGCGCTTCGATCCCCGCTACGCCGGCCTCCCCGTCGACGTGCTCCCGTCGTCGGAGTGCCTGGCCGACGTCGTGGCGCGGATGACCCCCTACTGGTACGACTCCGTGGTCCCCGATCTCGCCGCCGGCCGCACCACCCTCGTCGCCGCGCACGGGAACTCGTTGCGGGCCCTCGTCAAGCACCTCGACGGCATCTCCGACGACGACATCCCCGAGCTCAACATCCCGACGGGCCAGCCGCTCGTCTACGAGCTCGACGGCCGCATGGCCGTCGTCTCCCGGCGCTACCTCGATCCGGAGGCCGCGGCCGCGGCCGCGGAGGCCGTCGCCCGGCAGGCCGGCTGACCGTATCGTCCCTTCTTGCTATATTTCGCGGCTCGAGTCGCGATCAGGGCGCCGACCGGGAGGGACGATGACGAGGGGTTGCGTCGGCGTCGCGCCGGCCGGGACCGACCGGCGCCCCCGGCGCGCCCGACACGTGATCGGGGCGGCACTGATCGCGGCGGTCCTCATGGCCGCCCCGGCGTCGGCCCTGGACCGCGGGGGTGCCCGTGGCCCCACCTCCCCGTCGCTCGGGCCGGCACCGGCCATCCCGGCGGGTCGGCCGTCGACGGCCCGGGCCGCGCTCGCGCCGCTCACGGCGTCGGCCGGGTCGGCATGGATCGACACGACGGACCGGGCCGCGGTGGTGGCGTCCTACATCGACGAGTTCTGGTCGGTGGATCCCGATCCGGGCTTCACCGGCAGCGTGGCGACGTGCGTGCCGGGCACGACGAGCGCCGCCCACCGCGCGGCGGTGCTCGACCGGGTGAACTGGTACCGGTCGATGGCGGGCGCGGGCGGCCCGGTGGCCGACGACCCCGCACTCGTGCCGTCCACCCAGGCGGCGGCCCTGATCATGGCCGCCGCCGGCGACCTCAGCCACGACCCGCCGGAGGCCTGGCCGTGCTGGACCGCCGCCGGCGCCGAGGGTGCCGGGGAGTCCAACCTGGCCCTGGGCGCGACGGGCACCGAGGCGATCGACCTCTACATCCAGGATCCGGGCGACCACAACACGTCGGTCGGCCACCGCTGGTGGATCCTCCTGCCCACCCAGACGCGTATGGGCGTCGGCGACGTCCCCGGAGCCGACGGCCGTTGGGGCGCCAACGCCCTCAACGTCGTCTCCGGCTACGGATCGGGCGAGTGGGCGACGCGGGATCCCGGCGGCTACGTGGCGTGGCCCCCGCCCGGCTACGTGCCGAGGCCGGTCGTGGCCGCAAGGTGGTCGCTGTTCGCCGGCGGCGTCTGGGGGCCCCCCGGGCCGGACCTGTCGGGATCGTCGGTGAGCGTCACGGTCGGCGGCACACCGGTGCCGGTGACCGTCGAGTCCCGCCAGAGCGGCCGCGTCGTGTTCGTCCCGACCCTGCCCTCCACGCTCGACGACCTCACCGTCTCGGTCGAGGTGACGGGCATCCGGAACGTTGCGGCGCCGGCGTCGTACACCTGGACCACGACCGTCGTCCCGGTCCTCCGTCCCGACGAGAACTTCGTCGTCGCCGCCTTCCGGGACTTCCTGGGTCGGTCGCCGACCGAGGAGGACCTCCGGTACCACGTAGCGCTCCTCAGGTTCTCGTCGCGCCGCGACGTCGTGATGAGCCTCGCGGAGTCGCCGGAGTGGGTGGGCGCGCTGGTGGACCGCTACTACCAGGACACGTTGGGGCGGGCGGGCGATCCGGGCGGCCGTTCCTTCTGGATCGACCGGATCATCGACGGCCGGATGACGCCGTCGCAGGTGGCGGCGTCCTTCTACAGCAGCGACGAGTACTTCCGGACCTTCGGCCAGGGCTCGACCGGCGTGTGGGTGGCCGACCTGTACGCGAAGCTGCTGGGCCGGACGCCGGACGCGGGTGGGTCGGCGTACTGGCAGGCGCAGACGGCGGCGCGCGGTCGCGGGTGGGTGGCCCGGCAGTTCTACGACTCGGCGGAGTCGCGCCGGGTCCGGGTGCGCCGGTTGTACCAGGACCTCCTGGGGCGCGATCCCGACCCGGGGGGACTGGCGTACTGGGCCGGCGTGATCCTGCGGACCGGTGACGACGTGACCCTGGCCGTCGACCTGGCGTCCAGCGAGGAGTACTACCGGCGCGCCCAGCCGTGACGCCGCCGGGCGTCGGGGCCCCGGGCCCCGACGCCGCTGAGGAGCGGGGCCGCTATCCGGACCCGGAGCGCAACTGGCTCTCCCGCTCGCGCATGGCCGCACGACCGTCGGCGACGGCGCGTCGTACGTCGCGGCGGGCCCGATCCACCGAATCCCCGAGCCGGCCGGCCACCTCCGAGGGCACGTAGCGCCGCACGGAGCGGCGGACCCGTCCGAGGGCCCACCACGACGTGCCGATCCCCGCCGTGTAGCCGATCACCAGCCAGAAGGCGCGCTTGATCATCGGGGCTCCCCGGCGGCGCGCACGGCGCGGCGCCGGCGCCGGGCCGGGGTCGCTCCTCGCCGGTCCCCGGTCGCGCCGCGGTCAAGGCCCGCGCCGCGGAGGTCTACGGCGCCGCCGCGTCCGTCCGGGTCGTCGGCATCCACACCCCGGAGCCGGCGGGCGGCGCGGCGGGTGCCGGCCCCGAAGGCGAGGGCCTTGATGACCGGGTTCGAGATGCTCTCGTAGGCGAGGCGTGACGCCGCGTCGGCGGTCCGCCCGATCGAGTCGGCGGTGGTGATCAGGTCGTCGAGCCGGCCCACGTCCCGTTCCGCCCGCCGCACCGCCCGCCGCATGTCGTCCAGCGCGGGCACGGCCCGGTCGTGGAGGTGCTCCACCGCTCGGCGTGCGTCGGCGAGGGCGCGCCGCAACGACACCAGGGAGGCCAGCAACGCGACCGAGAGCACGACCAGGGTCCCGGCCGCCACCACGGTCACGACCTCGGCGGCGCTCACCGCGGCCTCCCGGTCCGCACCCCGGCGCGGGGATCGGCGTGGGTTCCGGTGTTCACGATCGACGCTCCATCGGCGGTTCCGTCGGCTGATGCTCGCCCGGCTGTTGCCGGCTCCCGGTGTCCGGCGGGCCGGTGGGCTCGGCGCCGCCCGGGCCCACCTCCGGGTCCGGGCCGGCGCCGGGGCGCCCGACGTCGGCGCCGTGGCCGCTGGGCCGGTAGTAGATCCGGCCCGCGACCTCCGGGGGTCGGTGCTCCTGGGGCGTCCAGCCCCGCGGATCGTCGTGAGGATACCGGTAACCCACGCCGTGGCCCAGGGCGCGGGTGCCGGGATGGTGAGCGTCGCGGAGGTGGAGAGGCACACCGCCCGCCGGGCGGTCGCGCACGTCGGCCCGGGCCGCGGCGAGCGCGGTCGTGACGCGGTTCGACTTGGGGGCGCGGGCCAGGTGGACGACCGCGTGAGCGAGGTTCAACTGCGCCTCCGGCAGCCCCACGTACTCGACGGCGTGCGCGGCTGCGGTCGCGAGCGGCAGGGCCGAGGGGTCGGCCAGGCCCACGTCCTCGGAGGCCAGGATCACGAGGCGCCGCGCGATGAAGCGCGGATCCTCCCCGGCCTCGAGCATCCGGGCCAGCCAGTAGAGGCCGGCGTCGGCGTCGGATCCCCGGACCGACTTGATGAACGCCGAGACCACGTCGTAGTGCTCGTCGTCGCCGTACCGGAGCGCCCGGGCCGCGACCGCCGCCTCCGCGTGCTCGAGGGTGATCTCGCCTGTGGCCGCCTCCGCCGCCAGCGCGGCCGCGACCTCCAGGCTGGTGAGGGCGTGGCGAGCGTCGCCCTCGGCGCGGTCGGCGATCAGGTCGGCCGCCTCCGCGGCGAGCGTCAGGCCCTCGGGGCCCAGCCCGCGGTCGTCGCGGAGGGCGCGGTCGAGCAGGCGCCGCAGGACGCCGGCGTCGATCGGCTCGAGGCGGAAGAGGGTGGATCGGCTCAGCAGGGGCGCGTTGAGGGAGAAGTACGGGTTCTCGGTCGTGGCGCCGATCAGGGTGAGCAGGCCGTCCTCCACGTGGGGGAGCAGGGCGTCCTGTTGCGTGCGGTTGAAGCGGTGCACCTCGTCCAGGAAGAGGATGGTCCCGCGGCCGCGCTCGCCGAGGTGCCGGCGGGCCCGTTCCACGACCTCGCGGACGTCCTTGACCCCCGCGGTCACCGCGCTCAACGGCTCGAAGACCCGGCTCGTGGCCCCCGCCACCAAGCGGGCGACGGTGGTCTTGCCGGTTCCCGGCGGGCCCCACAGCACCACCGACGACAGGCGGTCGGCCTCGATCAGCGCCCGCAGCGGCCGTCCGGGACCCAGCAGGTGCTCCTGGCCGACGACGTCGTCGAGGCGCCGGGGTCGCAGCCGGTCGGCCAGCGGAGCCCGGCTGCGCAGCCGTTCCTCGACCGCCGCGCCGAACAGGTCCGAGGCCATCGCGCCACCATATTGCCCCCGGCCCGGCCGGGCCCGAGGGCGGGTCGGGCCGCGATCGGGGCCGGGTAGCCTGGCGGGGTGGACGGCATGACCGCCGGCGAGCTGCGCCGGGCCTTCGTCGACTTCTTCGTCGCGCGCGGCCACACCGAGGTGCCGTCGGCCGGCCTCATCCCCCACGACCCGTCGATCCTGTTCACGGTGGCCGGGATGGTCCCGTTCAAGCCGTACTTCCTCGGCGACGAGACCCCGCCGTTCCGCCGGGCCACGTCGGTGCAGAAGTGCATGCGGGCGGGCGGCAAGCACAACGACCTCGACGACATCGGGCGCACCAACCGGCACTTCAGCTTCTTCGAGATGCTCGGCAACTTCAGCTTCGGCGACTACTTCAAGGCCGAGGCGATCCCCTGGGCGTGGGAGCTGGTCACCGAGGTGCTGCGCCTTCCCCCCGACCGCCTCTGGGTGACGGTCCACGACACCGACGACGAAGCCGAGAAGATCTGGCGCGACGAGGTCGGCGTCCCCGCCGCGCGGGTCCAGCGGATGGGCGACGACAACTTCTGGCGCATGGCCGACACCGGCCCGTGCGGCCCCTCGTCGGAGATCTTCCTCGACCTGGGCCCCGAGGCGGGTCCCGACGGCGGCCCGGCCCACGGCGGCGAGGACCGCTACCTGGAGTTCTGGAACCTCGTGTTCATGCAGTACGACGCCCGGCCCGACGGCACGACGGTCCCGTTGCCGCGCCCGAGCGTCGACACCGGCGCGGGCCTGGAGCGCATCCTCTCGATCCTCCAGGGCCGGGACTCGGTGTGGGAGATCGACGTCTTCGCGCCGCTGATCGCGGCGGCGTCGGAGGTGACGGGCGTCGCCTACCGTCACGGCGAGGGCGGGGAGTCCGACGTGTCGTTGCGCATCGTCGCCGAGCACGGCCGGGCCATGACGTTCCTCGTCTCCGACGGCGTGGTCCCGTCCAACGAGGAGCGCGGCTACGTGCTGCGGCGGATCATCCGCCGGGCCGTCCGGCACGCCTACCGGCTCGGCGTGACAGGGTTGGCGACCCCGGCGCTGGTCGACGCGACGGTCGAGGTTATGGGCGACGCCTACCCTGAGCTGCGTCGGGATCGTGACCAGGTCCTGGCCGTCGTCACCCGCGAGGAGGAGCGCTTCCGCAGCACCCTCGACCGGGGCGTGGCCATGCTCGACGGTGTGACCGCGTCGGGCGACGTCGGCGGTGACGAGGCGTTCTTCCTCCACGACACCCTCGGCTTCCCGATCGACCTGACCCGCGAGATCGCGGCCGAGCGCGGCCGGGTCGTCGACCTCGAGGGCTTCGGGGCCCTGATGGCGGACCAGCGCCGCCGGGCTCGCGAGGCGGGGCGGGGCGGGAGCGCCGGGCGTGATGCCGCGATCGACGTGTACCGCGACCTCCTCGACGCCGGCGGCGCGACCGAGTTCACGGGGCGGTCCGAGCCCGAGACGGTCGGCGCCAAGGTGCTGGCGCTGGTCGTGGCGGGCGAGCGGGTCGGGCAGGTCGGCGAGGGCGCGGCGGTCGACGTCGTGCTCGACCGCACGCCGTTCTACGCCGAGGCCGGCGGCCAGGTCGGCGACACGGGCACCCTCGAGTCCGGCGACGGCCGCACGGTCGTGCAGGTCCTCGACACGGTCTACGGGCTGCCCGGCACGGTGGTCGTGCACCGGGGCGAGGTGGTGCGCGGCGAGCTGGCCGAGAGCGACTCGGTGACGGCCCGCATCGACGCCGAACGCCGCGATCGGATCCGGCGCAACCACACGGCCACCCACCTGCTCCACTGGGCGCTACGCGAGGTGCTCGGCCCGCACGTGAAGCAGGCGGGCTCCCTGGTGGCCCCCGACCGGCTGCGCTTCGACTTCAGCCACCACCAGGCCGTCACGCGCGACGAGCTCGACGCCGTGGAGGCGCTCGCGAACGCCGAGGTGATCACCGACGCGCCCGTCCGCCACTACGAGACCAGCAAGGACCACGCGGCGAGCCTCGGCGCCATCGCGTTCTTCGGCGACAAGTACGGCGACGTCGTGAGGGTCCTCGAGGCCGGCCCCCACTCGATCGAGCTCTGCGGCGGGACGCACGTCCACGCGCTGGGCTTCATCGGTCCCGTGAAGATCGTGAGCGAGGGCTCGATCGGTTCCAACCTGCGGCGGATCGAGGCCGTGACCGGCCCCGCGGCCCTCGAGCGGATCCACGACGAAGAGCTCCGCCTGCGGGAGCTCGCCGACCTCCTCAAGACCACGCCCGACGAGGTGGGCGCCCAGGTCGAGCGCCTGCTCGGCCGCGTCCGGTCGCTCACCGAGGAGCTCGATGCCGCGCGCTCGAGCCAGGCCGGGGCCGAGGCGGCCGAGCTCGCCGCCCGCGCCGAGGGAGGTGTGGTCGTGGCCCGCCGTGACGGCCTCGACCCCGGTGAGCTGCGGCGGCTGGCCGCCGCCGTCCGCGACCGCGTCGGCTCGGGTGTGGTCGTCCTGGCCGGCGCGGGCCCCGACGGCACGAAGGCGGGCCTGTCGGTGGCCGTGTCGGCCGATCACGTCTCGAGGGGCGTCTCGGCCGCCGAGATCGCACGCGCCCCGGCGTCGCTCCTCGGGGGCGGGACGGCCAAGAACGCGGAGCTGGTGGTCGGCGGCGGGCCGCGCGTCGAGAACGTCGACGAAGCGCTCCAGGTGGCGCGCACCGCCGTGGCGGAGGTCGTAGCCTCGGCGCCGTGACCGTCTCCTCCCTCATCGCGGGATGACGCGCGTGCTCGGCGTCGACCTGGGGGAGCGCCGGATCGGTCTGGCGGCCTCGGACGCGGGTGGCGTGCTCGCATCTCCGCATTCCGTGCTCGGCCGCTCCGGTGATCCTGCCGACGACCACCGGGCCATCCTCGCGGTCGCCGAGGACCTCGGGGCCGGTCGGATCGTGGTGGGGCTGCCGCGCTCGCTCTCCGGCCGCCTGGGCCCCGCGGCGCGGGGGGTGCTCGACGAGGTCGACGCCCTGCGGCGGGCGGCCGGTCCCTCGGGCCCCGAGGTCGAGCTCCACGACGAGCGGTTCACCACCGTCATCGCGCAAGAGGCCCGCCGGGCCCCGGTTGGGCGGGGGTCTCCGGGTGGCCACGGGCGATCCGGGAGGGCCCGGCGTCCCGGGCGCCGGACGGGCCCGCCGTCTCCGGTCGACGACGCCGCCGCCGCCGTGATGCTGCAGTCCTACCTCGACGCGCGGCGGGGCTCCGGCGGGTCCGCCTCCGGCGGGTCCGCCTCCGGCGACGAGGTCGGGGAGTGAACGGAGCGGAGCGCTCCGAGCCCGGCTCGACCGCCGTGACCGGCGGCGGACCGGCGGGCCCCCCGGACGGTCGGGGCGCCGCCCCCCCGGACGACCCCGAGGGCCACCCGGAGCGCGGTCGCCCGGGCGATCCCGACGACGGTCGCGTCCCGGCCGGCGGCGAGCCGACCGACCCCCGGGGGGGCCCGGCCGTCGCCGTCCGGTCCCGCCGGGGTGCTCTGCGGGCCCGCCGTCGCCGACGCCGGTTCTACCTGCTCACGGCGATGGCCGCGCTCTGTCTGCCGGCCCTCCTCGCGGTGGGGTGGTTCGCGTGGCAGCTCGACCCGCCCACGGCCACCGGGCCCGACGCCGTGGTCGAGATCCCGCCGGGCGCGAACCTCTCCGGCATCGGCGATCGCCTCGACCGGGCCGGTGTGGTCGGGTCGGCCTTCGCCTTCACGACCTGGGCCCGGGTCACCCGGCACGCCGCGATCCGTTCCGGCTCGTACCGGATCCCGCGCAACGCCGGGATCCGGGAGGCGCTTCGGGTCCTCGACCGGGGACCGGTCGACCGGGGCCAGGCCGTGGTGAGTGCCGGTATCACCCTGGCCGAGGTCGCGGCCCAGGTCGATCAGGCCCGGGGGCTCAGCGGCGCCCGCTTCCTGGAGCTCGCCCGCTCGGGCACCGTGCGCTCGCGCTACCAGCCTGCCGGCGTCGACTCCCTCGAGGGTCTGCTCGCCCCCGGCGAGTACCGGCTCGATCTCGACGACGACGAGGCGAGCCTGCTGCGCCGGATGGTGGAGCGCTTCGACGCCCGGGCCGACGCGGCGGGCCTGGACGGCGCGTCCCGGCTCGGCGTGACGCCGTACCAGGCCGTGATCGTGGCGTCGCTGGTGCAGGCCGAGGCCGGGGTGGAGTCCGACCGCCCCCTGATCGCCGCCGTCGTCTACAACCGGCTGCGCACGGGTACTCCGCTCCAGATCGACGCCACGGTCGTGTACGCGCGGGGCCGTCGCGACGGCCCGATCACCCAGGCCGACCTCGACCTCGACTCCCCGTACAACACCTACCGGGTGGCGGGGCTGCCCCCCACGCCGATCGCGACGGTGGGGTCCGCCTCCCTCGCCGCGGCGCTCGACCCCGCCGACGTGCCGTACCGCTACTACGTGCTGGCCGACCGCGACGGCCGCCACGCCTTCGCCACCACCTACGAGGAGCACGAGCGCAACGTCGCCGAGGCCCGCCGCCGGGGCGTGCTGCCGTGATCGACCCCGGCGGCGCCGTGGGGGGCACCACCCGGGTGGCGGCCGTGATCGGCGACCCGGTGGCCCACTCGCTGTCCCCGGCCATCCACAACGCGGCCTACCGGGTGCTGGGACTCGACTGGATCTACGTCGCCTTCACCGTCGACCGCCGCCACGCCGCGGCGGCCGTGCGGGCCGTCCGCCACCTCGGCCTGGGCGGCCTCAACGTCACCATGCCCCACAAGGAGGCGGCGGCCGCCGCGTGCGACGAGCTCACGCCGGCGGCCGAGCGTCTGCGCTCGGTCAACACCGTCGTGCCGCTCCCCGACGGCCGCCTGCGCGGCGACTCCACCGACGGCGCCGGCTTCCTGGCCTCCCTCGACGGCCCCGGGGTCGAGGTCGCCGGCCGGGCCGTGCTGGTCCTCGGCGCGGGCGGCGCGTCGCGCGCCGTGGTCCGGGCCCTCGGCGAGCGGGGAGCCCGCGTGACGGTGGCGGCGCGCCGGGCCGAGGCCGCGGCCGAGGCGGCGGCCCTCGCCCCGGGCGCTTCGGTCGTGCCCCTCGCGTCGCCCGGCGGCGCGAGCGACACCGCCACGCTCGACCGGGTCGCGTCCGCCGACGTGATCGTCAACGCCACGCCCCTGGGCATGGACGGGCGGTCGTGCCCCGTCCCGGTCGACGGGCTCCACGCCGGCCAGGCGGTCGTCGACCTGGTCTACGAGCCGCGCGAGACACCCCTGCTCGCGGCGGCCCGGAGGGTGGGGGCCCTGGCCGTCGACGGCCTGGGGATGCTGGTGCACCAGGCGGCCCGGGCCTTCGAGCAGTTCACCGGGATGGAAGCTCCGCTCGACGCCATGTTCGACGCGGCGGCGGGGGACGACCGCTCCTGACGGGTGGAGGAGCCGGGCCCGCCGGGGCCGGTCACCGCCGCGTGCTGGTGCTGGAGCAGCGCGTGGAGGCGGGGGCCAGCGTCTAGCGTGCCGGGGCGATGCCGTGGTGGATGGTCGTCGCAGCCGGTCTGGTCGGCCTGCTCGTCGGCGGCTTCCTCACGAGCGTCGTGTGGCGGGTCCCTCGCCACGAGTCCGTGCTCGGCGACGGGTCCCGCTGCCCGTCGTGCGGGCGGCCCGTGCGGGGCATCGACGCCGTCCCCGTGCTCTCCTGGCTCCGCCTGCGGGGCCGTTGCCGTGACTGCGGCGAACCCATACCGCTGCGCTACCCGTTGGTAGAGGTCGCCTCGGGAGCGCTGTTCGTCGCGCTGGCGATCCGTTTCGGCGATTCGTGGGAGCTGCCGGCGTTCTGGGTGTTCGGCGCCGGTCTCCTGGCCCTGTCGGCTATCGACCTCGAGCACTTCATCCTGCCCAACCGGATCGTCTACCCCCTCGCCGCGGTCTCGATCGCGCTGCTGGCGCTGGCGGCGGTGGCCGACGGTGACGGCGCCGCGCTCCTCCGGGCCGTGCTCGCCGGCCTGGTCGGGTTCGGGGTCCTCCTCGTGATCCACCTGATCTCCCCGCGCGGGATGGGCTTCGGCGACGTCAAGCTGTCGTTCGTGCTGGGGTTGTTCCTCGGCTGGCTCGGGTGGGGGGAGCTGGTGCTCGGGCTGTTCCTCGGGTTCGTGTACGGAGCCGTCGTCGGCATGCTGCTGATCGCCACGCGGGTTCGCAGTCGCAAGGACCACATCCCGTTCGGGCCGTTCCTCGCCGCGGGTGCCCTCACCGCGGTGCTCTGGGGCACCGCCATCCTCGACTGGTACGCCGGGAGGTAGCCCGGTCCGCACCGTGATCCGGCTCTCACCGCAACGGCGAGACCGTCCCGTCCGCCGGGGCCGAACGTCATCGGGGCAGCGGGAGCCCACGGGTAGGGTGGCGGCGTGCTGCGATACCTGACGGCCGGTGAGTCCCACGGCCCGGCGCTCACCGTGGTGGTGGAGGGCCTCCCCGCCGGTCTGGAGGTGCGGGTCGAGGCGATCGCCGACGAGCTGGCGCGGCGGCGCCTCGGCTACGGCCGGGGTCCCCGGATGCGCTTCGAGCGCGACGAGATCGAGCTCCTCGGCGGGGTCCGCCACGGGCGCACGCTGGGGTCCCCGGTGGCGATCGTCATCCGCAACACCGAGTGGCCCAAGTGGCAGGAGGAGATGTCCCCCGAGCCCGGGACCACGGAGCGGCCGTTGCGCCAGCCCCGCCCCGGCCACGCCGACCTGGTCGGCATGCAGAAGTACGGGTTCGACGACGCCCGCGACGTGCTCGAGCGGGCCTCGGCGCGCGAGACGGCGGCCCGCGTGGCGGCGGGCGCCCTGGCCAAGGCGTTGCTGCGCGAGCTGGGCGTCGAGGTGCTCAGCCACGTGATCCGCATGGGCGGCGCGGCGGCGCCCGGCGGCGCCCGCCCGGCCCCGGCCGACCTCGAGCGGGTCGACGCCTCGCCGGTGCGGTGCTTCGATCCCGGTGCCGAGGAGGCCATGGTGGCCGAGGTCAAGGCCGCGGCCAAGGACGGCGACTCCCTCGGCGGGGTCGTGGAGGTCCTCGGCTACGGGGTGCCGCCGGGCCTGGGATCGCACGTCCACCACGACCGGCGCATCGACGGCCGGCTGGCCCAGGCCCTCATGAGCATCCAGGCCATCAAGGCGGTGGAGATCGGCGACGGCTTCGCCGTGGCCGGCCTCCGGGGCAGCGACGCCCACGACGAGATCCTCTGGGACCCGGACCGGGGCGCCACCGGCGGGTACGTACGGGCCTCCGACCGTGCCGGGGGGGTCGAGGGCGGGATGACCACCGGGAGCCTGCTCGTCTGCCGGGCCGCGATGAAGCCCCTCGCCACCCTGAACCGCCCCGTCCTGCGCACCGTCGACGTGGCGACCAAGGAGGCGACCGTCTCCTTCAAGGAGCGCACCGACGTGACCGCGGTGCCGGCGGCGGGCGTGGTGGCGGAGACGATGGTGGCGCTCGTCGTGGCGTCGGAGGCGATGCGCAAGTTCGGCGGCGACTCGATGACCGAGCTCACCCGCAACCACCGGGCCTACGTCCAGTCCCTCGCATGAACGCACGGGGAGCGGCGCCCGGGCCGCACCTCTTCCTGGTCGGGATGATGGGATCGGGCAAGACGACCGTGGGGCGCCTCTGCGCCGCCGACCTGGACCGGCCCTTCGTCGACCTCGACGCCCGGATCGAGGCGCGGGCCGGCCGCCCCGTCGCGGAGATATTCGCCCACGACGGCGAGGCGGCGTTCCGCCGGCTGGAGGGCGAAGCGCTCGACGAGGTCGCGGCGTCACCCGTCGCGGCGGTGGTGGCGTGCGGCGGCGGCGTGGTGCTCGACCCGGACCATCGGGCCCGGCTCCGCGACGCCGGGTTCGTCGTCTGGCTCGATGCCCCCGCCGGGGTCCTGGCCGGGCGCCTCGGGGCGGGGGAGGGACGCCCGCTCCTGGAGTCGGCGCCCGATGGCGTCGAGCCGGCCCTGGCCAGGCTCGCGCGCGCGCGGGAGGCCGCCTACCGGGAGGCCGCACACGCGATCGTCGACGCCTCGCCGGCCGATCCGGCCGCGGTGGCCGTCGCGGTCGTCGCCGCCGTCCGCGCCGCCGAGCGGCCCGGCGCGACCGGCGGTGACGGCGCCGGCCGTGGTCCCGATGGTTCCGGTGGGGCGGGAGCCGGTCCCCAGGCGGTGGGCCGGCGCCCGGCGGCACGGCCGTGACCGGCGCGCCGGCCGCGGTGACCGTGAGGGTCGACGTCCCACCTGCTCCTTACGACGTCCTCGTGGGCGCCGGGATCCTCGACGAGGTCGCCGACACGGTGGGTGAGCGCCGGCGCGTCGCCCTGGTCAGCCAGGCCCGGGTCGCCGAGCTCTACGCCGCCCGGCTGCTCGAGGCGCTGCCGTCGGCCGAGCTGTTCCTCATGGGCGACGGCGAGGATCACAAGACCATCGCCACCGTGGGCGACCTCGCCCGCCGCTTCGCGGCCGCCGGCCTCCTGCGCGACGACGCCGTCGTGGCCCTGGGCGGCGGGGTGGTCGGCGACACAGCCGGGTTCGCGGCGGCCGTGTACCACCGCGGGGTCGACGTCGTCCAGGTCCCCACCACGCTCCTGGCCCAGGTGGACAGCGCCATCGGCGGCAAGACCGGCGTGAACCTCCCCGAGGGCAAGAACCTCGTCGGGGCCTTCCACCAGCCGATCGGCGTGGTCGCCGACGTGGCGACGCTCACCGACCTCCCGGCACGCGAGTACCGCTCCGGGCTGGGGGAGGTCGCCAAGTACGCCCTCCTCGAGGGGGTGGGCGGCGAGCTCGACACCCTGCTGCGGGAGGAGGCCACGGCCGTCCTCGGGCGCGAGCCGACCGTCCTCACCGACCTCGTGAGGCGCTGCGCCACGATCAAGGCCCGGGTGGTCGCCGGCGACCCGGAGGAGCGCAGCGGGTCGCGGGCCACGCTCAACCTCGGCCACACCCTCGCCCACGCGCTCGAGACCGCGGGCCGCCACCGGCTCACCCACGGGGAAGCCGTCGCCGTCGGCCTCGTCTTCGCCGGGGCCCTCGCCGAGGCTATGGGCCGGATCGACGCCGCCACCGCGGACCGGTACCGATCGCTACCCGCGGCGCTCGGCCTCCCCGTCCGCGTGCCCGCCGGCCCGGACCCCACTGCCGCGGACGGCGCCTCCGGGGGAGAGGACGGCGCCGAGGTGGGCTCCGACGCGCTTCTCACCCTCATGCGTCGCGACAAGAAGGCCGCGGGCGGCTTCACCTTCGTGCTGCCCGGACCGGGCGGGGTGGAGCGGGTCGACGACCCGCCCGCGGGCGCCCTCGCCCGCGCCTTCGCGGCGGTCGGCGTGCGAGGCTAGGGGGATGGGCACGATCCTGCTGCTGTCCGGGCCGAACCTGAACCTCCTGGGCGACCGCCAGCCCGAGGTGTACGGGCGCGCCACCCTCGACGCCTGCGTCGCCGTGGCGCGCGGCGCGGCCGAGGCCGCGGGCCACGACCTCGAGCACGTCCAGTCGAACCACGAGGGCGAGCTCGTCGACGCGCTCCACGCCGCCCGGGGGCGCTGCGTGGCGGTGGTCGTCAACCCGGGCGCGCTGACCCACTACTCCTACTCGCTCGCCGACGCCCTGGCCGCCTTCGACGGCGTCTCGGTGGAGCTCCACCTGAGCAACCCGTCGGCACGCGAGGAGTGGCGCCGGCGGTCGGTCGTCGCGCCCTACGTCACGGGGACCGTCGCCGGCTTCGGCCCCGAGGGCTACCGCCTGGCCGTGGAGGCCGCGGTCGCGTGCCTGGGGTGAGCGGCCCGTCCCCCGCCTCGGCTCCTCCGGGGGCGTCCTCGGTGGGTGCTCCGTGGCCCGCGATGGAGGTGGCCGCCCGCATCCACCGCCTGAAGGAGCGCGCGGGCGAGGCCGGCCTCGACGCCCTCCTCGTGACGCGGGTGGTCAACATCCGCTACCTGACCGGCTTCACCGGCTCGGCGGCGACCCTCCTGGTCCCGACGACGCCCGGCGCGCGCCCCACCTTCGTCACCGACGGCCGCTACCGGGACCAGGGTGCCGAGGAGACCGCCGCCGCGGGGGCCGAGGTCGAGGTGGAGGTCGGCCTCACCCCGGGCGAGCAGCGCGACCTGCTCGTCGCCGCGGCCGGCGCCGCCGGCGCGGCCGGGGGCCGGATCGGCCTCGAGGAGGCCGGGGTCACCTGGGCCCAGCAGCGCCGCCTGGCCACGGACTGGTTCCCCGAGGCGGAGCTGGTGCCCACGGGATCGCTGGTCGAGGACCTGCGCCGGGTCAAGGACGCCGGCGAGGTGGCCCGCATCCGGGCCGCGTGCGCCATCGCCGACGCCGCCCTGGAGGCCGTCGGTCCGTCGATGGCGGCGGGACCGACCGAGCGGGAGTTCGCGCTCGCCCTCGAGTTCGCCATGCGCGAGCGCGGCGCCACCGCCGTCAGCTTCGAGCCGATCGTGGCCTCGGGCCCCAACGGCGCCCGGCCGCACGCCCGGCCGTCGGAGCGGCGGATCGGGCGGCACGACCTCGTGGTCCTCGACTTCGGCTGCGTCGTCGACGGCTACTGCTCGGACATGACGCGCACCGTCGCCCTCGACGACCCGGGGCCCGAGGCCCGGCGAGTCTGGGAGACGGTCCGCACCGCGCAGGCCGCGGGCCGCGCCGCGGTGGGCCCGGGCGTGGCCGCCGCCGACGTCGACGCCGCCTGCCGCGACGTGATCGCGCGGGCCGGGTGGGGCGACGCGTTCCTGCACGGGACCGGTCACGGCGTGGGGCTCGAGGTCCACGAGGAGCCTCGGGTCACGAGGGGGGTGGGTGGTACCCTGGCGGCCGGAAACGTCGTGACCGTCGAGCCGGGCGTCTACCTCCCCGGCGTGGGCGGTGTCCGCATCGAGGACACACTGGTGGTCACCGACGAGGGTTCGACCGTCCTCACCGAGTTCCCGAAGGGCCTCCACCTGTGAGCATCTCGACCAACGACCTGAAGAACGGCATGGCCCTGGACCTGCCCGAGGGCCTGATGACCGTCACCGAGTTCCAGCACGTGAAGCCGGGCAAGGGCGGCGCCTTCGTACGCACCCGGCTGAAGAACTTCCGTACCGGCGCGGTCCTCGAGAAGACGTTCCGGGCCGACGAGAAGGTCCCGCTCGCCGTCATCGACAAGCGCGAGATGCAGTACCTGTACCGCGACGGCGACCAGCTCGTGTTCATGGACACCGGCACCTACGAGCAGGTACCGGTGCCCGCGGCCGACCTGGGCGGGGCCGTCGGTTACCTCAAGGAGTCCGACACCGTCGTGCTGCCCAGCTACCAGGGGCAGGTGGTGGGTGTCGACCTGCCCGCCGCGGTCCAGCTCGCCGTGACCGAGACGGAGCCGGGCGTGCAGGGCGACCGGGTCAGCGGCGCCCGCAAGCCCGCCACGTTGGAGACGGGCGTGGTGGTGCAGGTGCCGCTGTTCGTGGAGATCGGCGACGTCGTGAAGGTCGACACCCGCACGGGCGAGTACCTCACCCGCGCCTAGCGGGCCCGCGATGTACACCCGCCGTGAGGCACGGGACCGGGCGCTGGGCCTCTGCTACGAGATCGACGTGCGCGGCCTCGGGGTCGAGGAGCTCCTCGCCGAGCTGCCCGTCCTGCCCGACGACCCCTACACGATCCGCCTCGTGCGCGGGGTCGAGGAGCACGGGGCCGACATCGACGCCCTGCTGCGCGAGTACTCCGAGAACTGGGCCCTCGAGCGGATGCCGGTCGTGGACCGGGCGCTCTTGCGGATGGCCACCTTCGAGCTGAAGTACGTGCCCGAGGTCGGGGTGGGGACCGCGATCAGCGAGGCGGTGGAGCTGGCCAAGCAGTACTCGACCGCCGACTCGGGGCGCTTCGTCAACGGCCTCCTGGCCCGCATCGCCGGCGAGGTCCGGGCCGCGGGTTGAGGCCGCGGGCCGAGGCGGATGGTCGAGGCGGTGGCACTGGTGGGAGGCCACGGGTGACCGGTGGTCCGGGTGGGCGCCCGACCACCGCCGGCGTGGTGGCGACGGCTCCGGTGGAGGCGCCGGTGGCCCCCGACCGGGTCGAGGACCCCGTCGCCGGCGAGGAGGTCGGGACCGACCGGCCCTGGGTGGTGGTCGTCTGGAACGATCCCGTCAACCTCATGAGCTACGTGGTGTTCGTGTTCCAGAAGCTGTTCGGCTACTCGCGCGAGAAGGCGACCCGCCTGATGCTCCAGGTCCACCGGGAGGGGCGCGCGGCCGTCTCGCACGGTCCGCGCGAGAAGGCCGAGGCCGACGTCGCCCGTCTCCACGCCCACGGCCTGTGGGCCACGATGCAGCGCGACTCGTGACCGCCCGTGCCGTCCCCGACACCGGGTCGGCCGTCCCCGGCGCCGGGCAGTTCCGCGCGGTCGGGGCGGAGCGATTCCGCCCGGCGGTGGGTGGGGATGGGACCGGTGGGGGTGGCGGCGGTCGGGGTACGAGCCGGGGCTCGAGGTGCCGATCGGTCGGACCGTGGGGGCCGTGGTCACGGGCGGTGCGGGGCTGATGGCCCGCTGGGTCGGTCGCCGGGGCGACACCGTGGTGATCGTCTTCGATGCCGGGGAGATCGCGGTCCTGCGCAACCTCGCCGTCGAGGTCGACGCCCTGCTGCGTGCCGACCCGGCCGGCGCGGGTCGCGATCCGTTCCACGACCGCCTCTTCCCCCGCGCCTACCTCGACCCCACCGAGGACCGGGCCGAGACCGGCTGGCAGGAGGCCGTGCACGGCGACCTGGTGAGGAGCCGGACCGACGCCCTCGCCGCCCTCGCGGCGACCCTCGACGCCGGCCGGGCCCGGCGCAAGGGCGAGACCGAGGTGGCCCTGACCCTCGAGGAGGCCGACCGTTGGGCCGGTGCCCTCAACGACGCCCGCCTCGCGCTCGGGGTGGCGCTCGGCGTGACCGAGGACATGCCCGACCCGTCGCCGTCGGATCCCGAGGCCGGCCGCTTCGCCGTCTACCAGTGGCTGACCTGGCTCCAGGGGAGCATCGTCGACGCCCTCCTCGGAGAGCTCCCCGGCGGACCCCCGGACGCCGACGACTTCACTGCCGCCCCGTAGGCGTGGAGCGTCTCGTGCTCGGTGGCCGGCCCAGGCCGTCCGGCGGGCGGGCGGCCCGGGGTGGCTGGGCGGGGCCGGGGTGGCTGGGCGGGGCCGGGCGGTGCGGCAACGGGCCACGCCGGAGCCGGCATCCGGTACCGTCGGCGGACCGGACGACTCATCCTGTGAGGGGGAGCGCCATGGAGATCCGGCTGGAGCCGCACGACGAGGGGACCCACGACCCCGGCGAAGAGCCGACGTTCAACGAGTCGATGTACGTGAACGTCTACGACCCGGCGGCCGGCCTGGGGGCGTTCTTCCGGATCGGCAACCGGCCCAACGAGGGCCGTGCCGAGGTGACCACCTGCGCGTTCCTGCCCGGTGGGCGCGTCGGGTTCATGTTCGGGCGGCCTCACATCGAGGGCAACGCCGTCCTCGACGCCGGCGGGATGCGCTTCGAGGTGACCCGTCCCTTCGAGGAGATGGAGGTCGCCTACGACGGCACGCTCTGCATCCTCGACGACCCGCTGCAGATGGCCGATCCGAAGAAGGCGTTCACCACCAACCCCCACGTCCCGTGCCGGGCCGAGCTCACCTGCACCGGCGTGTCGACGATGTTCGGCGGCGAGCCGAGCGAGCCGATCGAGGGCGCGGGGGAGGGCTTCGCCAAGGCGCACTACGAGCAGCTCATGGCCGTCTCCGGGAGGCTCACCATCGGCGACGACTCCTACCCGCTCGACGGCCACGGCCTGCGCGACCACTCCTGGGGGCCCCGCACCTGGCAGGCCCCGTGGTACTACCGCTGGCTGACCGGGAACGTCGGCGGCGAGTTCGGGTTCATGTGCTCCCGGGTGGCGTCGCGCACCGGGCCCGGGACCCGGGGCGGGTTCGTGTGGGACGGCGGCGAGATGCACCTCTGCCCGGCGGCGGAGATCCGAACCGGCTGGACCGGCGACGGCTACCACGAGACGGTCGAGTTCGACCTCCGGGCCGGCGACCGGACGTGGAGCGTCAAGGGCGAGGTCATGACCCTCATCCCGCTGCGCAACCGTCGCGACGGCCAGGTCACCCGAATCGCCGAGGGCCTCACCCGCTGGACCACCTCCGACGGGCGCACCGGCTACGGCCTATCGGAGTACCTCGACCAGATCGTCGACGGCGAGCCCGTCGGCCGCGACGAGTAGCCCGGGGAACCGGCGGTCCGTCGCGCGCCGGCGCCGGGCGCCCTAGCGGAGGTGCAACAGCACCTTCGTCGCCCGTTTCTGGGCGCGGCGCATCAGCCGGCGTGCCTTCTTGAGCTCCCGGCGGTTCCGGAGCGCGAGGCCCACCTGCGCGTGGCGGACGGCCTCCGTGGCGAGGGCGCACATCTCGTCGATGAGGTTCGCCGTGGGTACGTCACGGCCCGAGTAGCGCAGCTGGCGCGACAGGTCGTACGCGTCGCGCAGCGATCCGGGCACTTCGTCCATGATCCTGACCAGCTCGGCCTGTGCCCCGACCAGCTCGGCCTGCTCCGCCTGCGGGCCGACGTCCCCGTGGAGCGCCCCGCCCTCGTGAGCGTGTCCGCCCTCGTGAGCGTGTCCGCCCTCGTGAGCGTGCCTGTCGCCGAAGGCGGTCTGCACCGCCCAGATCGCGTTGAGGACGTCACCTAGCGAATCGAGCATCTCCTACCTCTATCGATGCTACGCGCGCGTTCGGGGAGCCCTGACCCCCTCGGTGCCGGTGCGGTCCTCGTCGTCGCCCCGCCACGGGCGGTGCCACCGCTTCCCGTGGTGGGCCGATCCCGGGCGGGGCGGGGGCGTTCACGGTGGGCCCCTTCCGGTGCGCCCGTCCGGCGGTGGAGATGGCCCGCGGGCGTGCTCACCCCGTCCTGGGGTACGGTCCGGAGCCCCGCCGCGCCGGCCGGCGAGACCGTCCGGCGAGTCCGGCACCGCCTGACGCCGGTCCTCGTCGTGTCGCGCTCGTCGGTTGCCGGCCGGCCGCCGATCGAGCAGCGAGGATCCGCGCACCGTGGACGACCGGAGAGAGGACTACGCCCCCCGGTCGGAGCGCGGGCCGGACCGCGGCGACGACCCGCCGACCACCGGCGGATCGGACGGGAACGACAGCCGTCGGGCGACCGGGGCTCCCGATCGCGCCGGACGGACCGGCGAGCTGGCGGCCGCGCTGGAGGCCCACCTGCGCGTCGAGGTCGCGTCCGGCGCGACGGTGAACGGCCTGGAGCGCATGACCGGCGGCGCGAGCCGGGAGACGTGGGCCTTCGACGCCACCTGGGGCGGCGAGGTCCACCCCCTCGTCCTGCGGCGCGACCGCCCCGGTGGTGTGCTCGGTGCCTCCCGGGGGACGGAGCGGTCGGTCATCGCGGCCGCGGCCGCGGCCGGGGTGCCGGTGCCGGCGGTCCTCAGCGGCTCCGACGACCCGGCTGTCCTCGGCGCCCCGTTCTTCGTGATGGCGCGCGTCGCCGGCGAGGCGCTGCCCCGGCGCATCCTGCGCGACGACGCCTACGCCCGGGCCCGGAACGTGCTCGTGGTGCAGTGCGGCGACGCCCTGGCCCGGATCCACGCCGTGGATCCGGACCGAGTGGACGGCCTCGGCCGGTACCGGGAGCCCGCCGACCTCGTCGCCGAGATGCGCTCCGGCCTCGACGCGCTGGGCGAGCCCCACCCCGTCCTCGAGCTGGCGCTCAACTGGCTCGACGACCACCTCCCCGCCCCGGCGGCGCCGTGCCTGGTCCACGGCGACTTCCGGATGGGCAACCTGCTCGTCGACGCCGACGGGCTGGCGGCGGTGCTCGACTGGGAGCTGGCCCACGCCGGCGACCCGGCCGAGGACCTCGGGTGGATGTGCGTGCGGTCGTGGCGCTTCGGCCACGACGACGCCGCCGCCGGCGGGGTGGGAACCCGCGACGAGCTGCTCACCGCCTACACGGCCGCGGGTGGCCGCGCCGTCGACGCCGACGACCTCCGCTTCTGGGAGGTCTACGGGAACGTGCGCTGGGGGTTGATCACGATCGTCCAGGCCTCGGTGCACCTCGGCGGAGCGGTGCGCAGCGTGGAGCTGGCCGCCATCGGCCGGCGCACCTGCGAGGTGGAGAGCGACCTCCTCGACCTGCTGGGCGCGCCGCCGTCGGCTCCGGCCGGCGCGGTCGGCGCCGCGGGCACGGCGGTGGAGTCGGGCCAGGACCGCCCCACCCTGGCCGAGGCCCTCGACGCCGTCGCCGGCTGGCTCGACGACGACGCGGCCCCGGTGCTCACCGGCCGGGTCGGCTACCACCGCCGGGTCGCGTCCCGGCTCCTGCGGATCCTCGAGCGCGAGGCTCTCCTCGGTCCCGGCTTCGCCGGCGCCGACCGGCGCACGTATCGCGATCTCCTGGCCGGCCCCGGCGACCCGTCGTCCGCCGGCGCGGCTTCGGAACCGCTCGCGGGCCTGACCCGTGCCGTCGCCCGGGGGTTGCGCGAGCGCCGGATCCCCGTGGAGGCGGCCCTGCCCGCGTTGCGGGAGGTGGTGGACCGCAAGCTCGCGATCGCCAACCCGTCGTGGCCCCGAACCTGAGCAGCCCCCGCCCCGGCCCGCCCCCCCGGCATGTTGCGATCCGCCCACCTCAGACCGGGTCGATCGCAACATGCTGGCGCCGGGAGGAGGAGCCGCTCGAGCATGTTGCGATCCGCCCACCTCAGGCCGGGTCGATCGCAAACTGCTGGGGGTCGGGGCCGGCCGGGGCCGCTGCTACGGGTGTGGTACCGTCGCATCGATCCGTGAAGGGGATCCGGAGAGGTCCCCACGGGAGAGGACCGCGATGGCCGGGAGCCGTCCGGGTGGGCGCCGGGGCGCGCCGCCCGAGAGCATCACAACCCAGGTGCCGACCCCCACGCCCGACCCGGGCGACGGGGGTCGTTTCGTGTTCCGCACCCGGGTGCTGAGCGCGACCGACCTGCGCCGGGCCCACACCCGGATCGCCCACGAGATCGTCGAGCGCAACCACGGCGCCTCGGGCCTCGTGCTCGTCGGCCTCCACACCCGCGGGCCGGCCATCGCCACGCGCATCGCGGCCGCGATAGCGTCCTTCGAGGGTGTCGAGGTCCCCGTCGGCTGCCTCGACGTCGCCTTCTACCGCGACGACATCGGCCGTCGGCCGGTGGCGCCGGCCGGTCCCACCGAGATCCCCGTCGACGTCACCGACCGCGTGGTGGTGATCGTCGACGACGTCCTCCAGACCGGCCGGACGGCCCGTGCCGCGCTCGACGCCCTGACCGAGCTCGGCCGGCCGCGGGCGGTCCAGCTCGCGGTGCTCGTCGACCGCGGCCACCGGGAGCTGCCGATCCGCGCCGACTACGTGGGCAAGAACCTCCCGACCCGCTACGCCGAGGACGTGCGGGTGCGCCTGACCGACACCGACGGCGTCGAGGACGGCATCGAGCTGTGGGGCCCTGCCGGCGACGGCGCCGGCGACGGCGACGGCGACGAAGGGGCGCGATGAACCACCTCCTCTCGATCGACGACCTCGACCGGGCCGCGCTCGACGAGCTCCACACGCTGGCCGAGTCGTTCCTCGAGGTGACGGGCCGGGAGATCCCCAAGGTGCCCGCGCTGCGCGGCAAGGTCGTGGTGTCGCTCTTCTACGAGGACTCGACCCGGACCCGGCTCTCGTTCGAGACGGCCGCCAAGCGCCTGTCGGCCGACGTCATGACCTTCGCGGTCGGGTCGTCGTCGGTGAAGAAGGGCGAGAGCCTCCGCGACACGATCCAGACCATCGCCGCCATGGGGATCGACGCCGTGGTGGTGCGCCACCCGTCGGCGGGAGCCGCCCACCAGCTGGCGCGCTGGGTCGACGCCTCGGTGGTCAACGCCGGCGACGGTCGCCACGAGCATCCGACCCAGGCGCTCCTCGACACCCTCACCATCCGCCGCCACCGGGGCCCGGCCATCGACGGCCTGCGGGTGGCGATCGTGGGCGACGTCCGCAACTCCCGGGTGGCCCGCAGCGACGTCAAGGCGCTGGCCCTGCTCGGCGCCGAGGTGACCCTCGTCGCCCCCGACACCCTGCTCCCGCCCTCGCTCGCCGGCTGGCCCTGCACGGCCACCCACGACCTCGAGTCCGTGCTGGGCGACGTCGACGTGCTGATGCTGCTGCGGATCCAGAGGGAGCGGGCCGCCGAGGCGTCGTTCCCGTCGCTGCGGGAGTTCACGGCCCGGTGGGGCCTGACCGTCGACCGGGCCGCCCGTCTGGGGCCCGGGACGCTCGTCATGCACCCCGGGCCGATGAACCGCGGGGTGGAGATCGCCCCCGAGGTGGCCGACGGCCCGAGGTCGCTGATCGCGGAACAGGTTCACAACGGGGTGGCGATCCGCATGGCGGTGCTCTGGAAGCTCCTGTCCGGGGGTTCCGGAGGGGGCATGGTCGCGTGACCGGCCCGACGGGGGCGCCGAGCCTCCACCCGGTCGCCACGGGAGTGCTGATCCGGGGCGGGCGGGTGGTCGACGCGACCGGGCAGCGGGTCGCCGACGTCCTCGTGGAGGGCGGGCGGATCGCGGCCGTGGGCGGCGACCTCGCGGCCGGGATGCCCTCCGGCGTGACGGTCCTCGACGCCTCCGGCTGCGTGGTGGCGCCCGGCCTCGTCGACCTCCACACGCACCTGCGGGAGCCCGGCGACGAGGAGGCCGAGACCATCCACAGCGGCGCTCGGGCCGCGGCGCGCGGCGGGTACACCGCGGTGGTCGCCATGCCCAACACCGACCCGCCCCTCGACGACGCCGCGGTGGTCGCCGCCGTGCTGGCCCGCGGCGCCGACGCGGCGTGCGAGGTGGTCGCCGGCGGCTGCATCACGCGGGGGCGCGAGGGGCGCGAGCTGGCCCCCCTAGGCGAGCTGCACGACCTCGGGGTCCGCATCTTCACCGACGACGGCGCCTGCCTCTCCGACGCCGGGGTCATGCGGCGGGCGATGGAGTACGCCCGGTCGCTGCCGGGCGCCGTGATCGCCCAGCACGCCGAGGACCCGGCGCTCTGCGGCCACGGGTCGATGCACGAGGGCGAGTGGTCGGCGCGCCTCGGGGTGCCCGGCCGCCCGGCCGAGGCCGAATCGGTGGTCGTCGACCGCGACCTGCGCCTCGCCGCGCTCACGGGCACGCCGCTGCACGTCCTCCACGTCTCCACCGCCCAGGCCGTGGAGTCGATCCGGGAGGCGAAGGCCGCCGGCCTGGCCGTGACCGCCGAGGCCACACCGCACCACTTCACCCTCACCGACGCCGCGTGCGCCGGGTTCGATCCCGTGTTCAAGGTGCACCCGCCGCTGCGCACCGCCGCCGACCGCGACGCCGTGCGCGCCGGGCTCGCCGACGGCACCCTCGACGCCATCGCCACCGACCACGCCCCGCACCGCACCGAGGAGAAGGAGCGCCCCTTCGAGGAGGCGCCTCCGGGGATGCTCGGCCTCGAGACGGCCCTGGCGCTGACGCTCACCGAGCTGGTCGAGCCCGGGCTCCTGACGCTGGAGCAGGCCCTGGGTGCCCTGTCGTGGCGCCCGGCGGCGATCGCCGGCCTGTCCGACCGCCACGGTGGGCCCGTCGCGCCGGGCGGCGTCGCGAACCTGTGCGTGTTCGACCCCGCGGCGACGTGGGAGGTCGATCCCACGAAGCTCGCGAGCCGGGCGCGCAACACGCCGTTCGCGGGCCGCAAGCTCACCGGCCGGGTGCGCCACACGGTGCTCGCCGGCCGTCCGACGGTGGTCGACGGGAGGTGCGCGGATGGCGGTTGACGGGGTGCTGGTGCTCTCCGACGGCGAGGTCTTCGAGGGCGAGCTGGCGGGCGCCGAGGTCGCCGCCGGTGCCCCGGCCGGCGGTGAGGTGGTGTTCAACACCGCCCTGGCCGGCTACCAGGAGATCGTGACCGACCCGAGCTACGCCGGGCAGATCGTCACCTTCACCTATCCGCACATCGGCAACTACGGGGTGAACCCCGACGACTCCGAGAGCGCCCGGCCGTTCTGCTCCGGGATCGTGGTCCGCGACCTGGCCCGCCGCCCGAGCAACTGGCGGGCCACCGGCGACCTCGAGGGCTTCCTGCGCGACCACGGCGTGCCGGCGATCACCGGGGTCGACACCCGTCGCCTCACCCGTCACCTCCGCGACCGGGGGGCGATCCCGGGGGCGTTCGGCCCCGACGAGCAGGCGGCCCGGCAGGCCGCCACCGTGGCCCCGTCGACCGACGGCTGCGACCTGGCCCGGGTGGTCACCACCGCCGAGCCGTACACGGTCGGCGACCCCGAGGCCCGCTTCCGGGTCGTGGCCTACGACTTCGGGATCAAGTCCACGATCCTGAGGCGGCTGACGGCCAGCGGGTGCCGGGTGGAGGTCGTGCCCGCGTCGACGACCGCGGCGGAGGTGCTCGAGCGCCGGCCCGACGGCGTGTTCCTGTCCAACGGGCCCGGCGACCCGGCGGCGGTCGGCTACGCCGTCGAGGCCGTCCGCGGCCTGCTCGGCGAGGTGCCCGTCCTGGGGATCTGCCTCGGCCACCAGATCATGGGCCTGGCCCTCGGCGGGCGGACGTTCAAGCTGCCGTTCGGGCACCACGGCGCCAACCACCCCGTCCGGCACGTGCCGACCGGCCGTGTCGAGATCACCAGCCAGAACCACAACTACGTGGTCGACCCCGATTCCATCCCCGGGCGGGTGGAGGTCACCCACGTGAACCTCAACGACGGCGTGTGCGAGGGGCTGCGCTCGCTCGACGTGCCCGCCATCTCCGTCCAGCACCATCCCGAGGCCGGCCCCGGGCCCCGTGACGCGTCCTACCTCTTCGACGACTTCGTGGCCCTCATGGAGGCGCGGTGACCGCCTCCGTGCCCACTCCCGCGACCGCGATCGCGGGCGCCGCGGCCGGGCCCGACACCGGAACCCCGACCTCCCTCACCCCCCAGGAGCGCTGAGTGCCTCGCCGCGACGACCTCGAGTCGATCCTGATCATCGGCAGCGGGCCGATCGTGATCGGCCAGGCCTGCGAGTTCGACTACTCGGGCACCCAGGCCTGCCGGGTGCTGCGCGAGGAGGGCTTCCGCGTGGTGCTGGTCAACTCCAACCCGGCCACGATCATGACCGACCCCGACTTCGCCGACGCCACCTACGTCGAACCCCTCGACGTGCCGACGGTGACGCGGATCATCGAGCAGGAGCGCCCCGACGCCGTGCTCGCCACCCTCGGCGGCCAGACCGCGCTCAACCTGGCCGTCGGCCTCCACGACGCCGGGGTCCTCGACCGCTACGAGGTGGAGCTGATCGGCGCCGGCATCGACGCCATCCACACCGCCGAGGACCGCTCCCGCTTCAAGGCCGCCATGACCGAGATCGGCCTCGACGTGCCCCGCTCCGGGTTCGCCTACAGCCTCGACGAGGCGCTGGCCGTGGCCGAGAAGGTCGGGTACCCGCTCATCGTGCGGCCCAGCTTCATCCTGGGTGGCGGCGGCACCGGCATTGCCTCCGATCCCGACGAGATGCGGCGGGTCGCCGGCCAGGGCCTGGCCGCCAGCCCGGTCGGCGAGATCCTGATCGAGCAGTCGGTGGCGGGCTGGAAGGAGTTCGAGTTGGAGGTGATGCGCGACCACGCCGACAACGCCGTGATCGTGTGCTCCATCGAGAACCTCGACCCCATGGGGGTCCACACCGGCGATTCGATCACTGTGGCCCCCGCGCAGACCCTCACCGACGTGGAGTACCAGCGCATGCGCGACGCCGCCTTCGCGTGCATCCGGCGCATCGGCGTCGACACCGGCGGCTCCAACATCCAGTTCGCGCTCGACCCCGCCACCGGGGACCAGATCATCATCGAGATGAACCCCCGCGTCTCGCGCAGCAGCGCACTGGCCAGCAAGGCCACCGGATTCCCGATCGCCAAGATCGCGGCGCGCCTCGCCGTCGGCTACCGCCTCGACGAGATCACCAACGACATCACCGGCGAGACCCCGGCCAGCTTCGAGCCCACCATCGACTACGTGGTCACCAAGGTGCCCCGCTGGGCGTTCGAGAAGCTGCCCGGCGCGTCGCCGGTCCTCGGCACCCAGATGCAGTCGGTGGGCGAGGTGATGGCCATCGGCCGCACGTTCACCGAATCGCTCCAGAAGGCGCTGCGCTCCCTGGAGACGGGCCGCGCCGGGCTCAACGCCGACCCGGCCGAGGCGGCCTACGACGCGCTCTCCGACGACGACCTGGTGCGCGCCTCGGCGACCGCCACCCCCGAGCGCGTCTTCCACCTCGAGGCGGCCCTACGGAGAGGGGTGTCGGTGGAGCGGCTGGCAGCCGCCACCGGCGTCGACCCGTGGTTCCTGGACCAGATCGCCCTGATCGGGGCCGAGCGAGCCGATCTCGCCGACCGCGGCGGGCAGGGTGGCGCCGCGACCATGACCCGCGCCGCATGGCGGCGGGCCAAGCGCCTCGGCTTCTCCGACGCCCAGCTCTCCTACCTGTGGGGCGAGCCCGAGGCGTCGGTGCGCGCCGCCCGGCGGGCGGCCGGGGTCGACGCGACCTTCAAGACCGTCGACACCTGCGCGGCCGAGTTCGAGGCCCGCACCCCGTACCACTACGGCACCTACGAGGACGAGACGGAGGTCGCGCCGCTGGATCGCCCCGCGGTGGTGATCCTCGGCAGCGGGCCCAACCGGATCGGCCAGGGGGTGGAGTTCGACTACTGCTGCGTGCACGCCGCGTTCGCCCTGTCCGACGCCGGCTACGAGACGGTGATGGTGAACTGCAACCCCGAGACCGTCTCCACCGACTACGACACCAGCGACCGCCTCTTCTTCGAGCCCCTCACCGCCGAGGACGTCCTCAACGTCGTCGAGGCCCTCGACGCCGCGGCCGTCCCACCCAGCGAGCGCGACCCCGAAGCGCGCGAGGTTGCGAGCGCGACCGGGGTCATCGTCGGGTTGGGGGGGCAGACGCCCCTGAAGCTGGCGGCCACGCTGGAGGCGGCGGGGGTGCCGATCCTGGGCACCGCGCCGTCGTCGATCGACCGGGCCGAGGACCGCGAGAGCTTCAACGCCCTGTGCGAGGAGTTGGGCGTCCCGCAGCCGCCGGGGGGCACCGCCGCGAGCTTCGAGGAGGCGCGCGCCGTCGCCGAGCGGATCGGCTACCCGGTACTGGTCCGGCCGTCCTACGTGCTCGGCGGCCGGGCCATGCAGATCGTCTACGACGCCGCGGCGCTCGAGGGGGCCATGGCCGAGCTGGCCGAGTCGGGGAGCCTGGGCCGGGAGGGTGGCCTGTCGGCGGAGCGGCCGGCGCTGATCGACCGCTTCCTCGAGGACGCCGTCGAGGTCGACGTCGACGCCGTTCGCGACCACTTGGGCGAGGTGTTCGTGGCCGGGATCATGGAGCACATCGAGGAGGCGGGGGTGCACTCGGGCGACTCCGCCTGCGCGATCCCCCCGCCGACCCTGGCCCCCGAGGTGCAGGCCGCCATCGAGGACCACACGCGGGCCCTGGCCGCCGCCCTGGAGGTGCGCGGTCTCATCAACGTCCAGTACGCGGTGAAGGACGGCGTCGTCCACGTGATCGAGGCCAACCCGCGGGCCAGCCGGACGGTGCCGTTCGTCAGCAAGGCGACCGGTGTGCCGGTGGCGAAGGTGGCGGCGAGGGTGATGGTCGGTGCATCGCTGGCCGAGCTGCGCGCCGAGGGGCTGCTGCCCGACACCCGGGAGTCGGGTACGCACGTGGCGGTCAAGGAGGCGGTGCTTCCCTTCAACCGCTTCCCGGGCGTCGACACCGTCCTCGGGCCCGAGATGCGCTCCACCGGCGAGGTGATGGGCATCGACCGCACCTTCGGGGTGGCGTTCGTGAAGAGCCAGGCCGCGGGCGGGAACCTCCTGCCGGCGGCCGGGCGGGTGTTCCTGTCGCTGGCCGACCGCGACAAGCCGGCCGGGTTGAGGGCCGCCCGGCTCTTCGTCGAGCAGGGCTTCTCCATCGCGGCGACGGCGGGGACGGCCGCGGCGCTGGAGGCCGACGGCCTGCCCGTCGAGGTGGTGGTCGACAAGGTCGGGGAGGAGGCGGGAGGGCGCGACGCGGTGGAGCTCGTGGCCTCGGGTGAGGTCGACCTGGTGGTCAACACGCCGCGGGGCCGGGGGCCGCGCGCCGACGGCATGCACATCCGCCGGGCGGCCACCGAGCACAAGGTCTCGTGCATCACGACGGTGGCCGCGGCCCTGGCCGCCGCCGCCGGCATCCGGGAGGCGTCCACCGCGGGCACCACGGTCCGGTCGCTCCAGGACTACCACCGCGACGTGCAGCTCCGGCTGGAGGTGTAGTGGACCGGCCGCGGCGGGCGCCGGTCGACCTCGGGGTCGACGTCGCCGGCCTACGACTCCCCAACCCGGTGGTCGCGGCGTCGGGCACCTTCGGTCACGGCGACGAGGTGGCCCGCCTGTGCGATCCGTCGGGCCTGGGCGCGGTGACCGTCAAGTCGCTGGCGGCGTTCGCGTGGCCGGGCAACCCGGCTCCTCGCCTGCGTACCGCGGCGGCCGGGATGGTCAACTCGGTGGGGCTGCAGGGCCCGGGGGTGCAGCGGTGGGTCGAGGCCGACCTTCCCCGCCTGCGCGCGCTCGGCGCCCGGGTGATCGTCTCGGTCTGGGGTCGCAGCGTCGACGACTTCGCCGACGCCGCCGCGATGCTCGTGCCGGTCGCCGCCGAGCTGGCGGCCGTCGAGGTGAACGTGAGCTGCCCGAACGTCGAGGACCGGTCGCGCGTCTTCGCCCACGCGCCCGGGACCACCGCGGCGGCGGTGGCGGCCGTGGCCGGCGCCGGGCTCGGCCTGCCGGTCTTCGCCAAGCTGTCGCCCAACGTGACCGACATCACCGAGATCGCCGCTGCCGCGCTCGCGGCGGGTGCCGACGGCCTGACGCTCGTCAACACCGTGATGGGCCTCGCCGTCGACGCGGAGCGCCGCCGCCCCGCGCTCGGTGGCGGTGGTGGTGGCCTCTCGGGCCCCGCGATCAAGCCCGTCGCGCTGCGGGCCGTCCACGACGTGTGGCGGGCGCACCCCGGGGTGGCGATCATCGGGACCGGGGGCGTGGCCTCGGGCCTCGACGCCGTGGAGATGATGCTCGCCGGGGCCTCCGCGGTGGGCGTGGGCACGGCCACGTTCCTCGAGCCGCGCGCCCCGGCGCGCATCGTCGCCGAGCTCGCCGCGTGGTGCGAGGAGCACTCGGTCTCCCGGGCCGGCGACCTGACCGGCGCCCTCCTCGGCGCGGACGGGGAGCGTCCGGGATGACGGTCGGCGGCGGCGCGGGCCGGATCCCGGGCGCGGCGGGCGCCGCCGCGGTCCGCGACCGGCTGGTCCTGGGCCTCGACGTGGGCGACCTGGCCGCGGCGACGGCCACGGCTCGGCGCCTGGAGCCGTGGTTCGCGACCGTCAAGGTCGGCCACGAGCTCTACGCCGAGGCCGGCCCGGCGGCGTTCGACCAGCTCCACGAGCTCGGGTTCCGCGTCTTCTGCGACCTCAAGCTCCACGACATCCCGACCACGGTGGAGCGTGCCGCCCGGGCGCACGCCCGCCACGGCGTCGCGTTCCTGAACGCGCACACCGCCGGCGGGGTGGCCATGATGCGGGCCTTCGTGGCCGGGGCCCGGGCCGGCGCCGGCGACGCCGGCCTCGAACCTCCCGTGACGCTGGGGGTGACGGTGCTCACCTCCGAGCCCACGGCGTCCGCCTTCGACGAGCGGGCCGGGATCGCAGCCGCCGCGGGGTGCGATGGTGTGGTCTGCAGCACGGCCGAGGCGGGCCGGGCGGCGGCGCGGGGCCTGCGGTCGATGGTTCCCGGCATCCGGCTGCCGGAGGGCGAGCGTCACGACCAGGCGCGCGTCGCCACGCCGGCCGAGGCGATCATCGCCGGTTCGACGTGGCTCGTGATCGGGCGGGCCGTCCACGGGGCCGACGATCCGGAGGCGGCCGCCGCGGCGGTCTCGGCCCAGGTCGCGGCGGCGCTCGGCGCGGCCTGATCGACTCGGGGGGAGCTCCGGTCGCCTGGGTATAGTGGCGCCTCGCCGTCCCGTCCGCTGCTCCCCGCCGTGGCGCGCGGGACCACAGCCGAACGCCGCAGCCGCACCCCCGGAGGTCTGCCCACGATGCCGAGTCCGCCTCAGCTCACCACGGAACAGCGCCAGGCGGCGCTCGAGAAGGCGGCGGAGGCCCGCCGGGTGCGGGCCGAGGTCAAGGAGAAGCTCAAGATGGGGTCGCTGACCCTCGCCGAGCTCTTCGACGAGGGCGACCGCGACGACATCGTGGCCAAGCTGAAGGTCGTGAGCCTGCTCGAGTCGCTGCCGGGGGTGGGGAAGGTCCGGGCCCGGCGGATCATGTCGGACCTCGAGATCAGCGAGAGCCGCCGGCTCCGGGGGCTGGGCAAGAAGCAGCGGGAGGCCCTGCTCGAGCTGTTCTCCGGCGACTGAGCGGCGGTCGCCCTGAGCGTCCTGCTCGTGCTCGCCGGCCCGTCGGGCGTCGGCAAGGGCACGATCGGTCGGGCCCTCCTGGCCCGCGAGCCGCGGCTGTGGTTCTCGGTCTCGGCGACGACGCGCGCGCCACGCCCCGGTGAGGTCGACGGCACCGACTACCTCTTCATGACGAGCGACGAGTTCGAGCGGCTGCGGCGGGCCGGCGGCTTCGTGGAGTCCTTCGAGGTCTACGGGCAGTCGAAGGGGACACCCCGTGCCCCCCTCGACGAGCACCTCGCCCGGGGCTCCGACGTCCTCCTGGAGGTCGACGTCCAGGGGGCCATGGCGGTGCGCGAGCAGATCCCCGAGGCCCTGCTCGTGTTCGTCGCGCCGCCGTCGCTCGACGTCCTGAGGCAGCGGCTCGTCGACCGCGGCACCGACGACGCCGAGCAGGTCGCCCGGCGCCTGGCCGAGGCCGAGCGCGAGATCGACCGAGCGGCGGCGTTCGACGCCGTGGTGGTCAACGACGACCTGGACCGGGCGGTGGACGAGGTCGCTGCTATCCTGGAGGCTCGCCGCGCCGGCCGGTGACCGCACCGTCGCCTGAACCCGCCCGGTACCCCGTGGCCCGGACCTCCCGGGCCGTGGTGAGGCCCGTCCGACGCGGACGAGCCCTCTCGAACCCACCGGAGCCGTCCCATGTCCGAACGCCGCGCCTCGCTCATGGACCCCCACATGGAGGGGCTGCTGGAGCAGGTCGACTCGAAGTTCACGCTGGTCACCCTGGCCGCCCGCCGGGCCCGGGAGATCAACGACTACTACAACCAGCTCGGCGAGGGCCTCGGGCGCATCGTGCCGCCGCAGGTGACGTCCGTCTCCCGCAAGCCGCTGTCGATCGCGCTCGAGGAGATCGACGCCGGCAAGATCACCTTCGAGCGGGTCGACCCCGCCGAGCTGGCCGCCGCGGAGGCCGCTGCCGCCGCCGACGCCGCGGCCGACGCCACCGCCGTCGACCTCTTCGCCCCGGGGCCCCCGGCCGAGTAGCCGGCCGGCCCGCTTCTCGCATGGTCGACGATCCGGGAGCGGTGCTCGCCGGGCGACGGGTCGTCCTGGGTGTGACCGGCGGCATCGCCGCCTACAAGGCCGTCGAGGTGTGCCGGCGCCTGGTCGACCTGGGCGCCCACGTGGTTCCGATCCTCACCGAGGCGGCGCTCCGGTTCGTGGGGGCGAGCACCTTCTCGGCGCTGGCCTCCGAACCGGCCCGCACCTCGCTCTTCGACGACGCCGACCCGATCCCGCACACCCGGCTGGGTCAGGCCGCCGACGTCGTGGTCGTCGCCCCGGCCACGGCCGCCCTCCTGGGCCGGTACGCCGCCGGCATCTCCGACGACCTGCTCACCGCCACCCTGCTCGCCACCCGGGCCCCCGTGGTGGTCGCGCCGGCGATGCACACCGAGATGTGGGAGCACGCCGCCGTGCAGGACAACCTCGCGGCGCTCCGCTCCCGCGGCGTGGAGGTCGTCGACCCCGAGGCCGGGCGCCTGGCGGGTGGCGACGTCGGGGAGGGTCGCCTGGCCGATCCCGCGCGGATCGTCGACGGCGTCGTGCGGGTGCTCGCCCGCGGCCGCGACCTCGCCGGCGTGCGCGTGCTCGTCACCGCCGGTGGCACCCGCGAGGCGATCGACGCCGTCCGGTTCATCGCCAACCGGTCGTCGGGGAAGATGGGCCACGCCGTGGCCGGCGCCGCGGCCCGCCGGGGCGCGGCCGTCACCCTGGTCACGACCGTCTCGAGGCCGGTAGCCGCCGGCGTCGAGCGCGTCGAGGTGGAGACGGCCGAGGAGATGGCGCAGGCCGTGCTCGCCCGGGCCGGCGCGGCCGACGTCGTGGTCATGGCCGCCGCGGTGGCCGACTTCCGGCCCAAGGCGCCGTCGCCCGGCAAGCTCAAGAAGCGCGACGGGGTGCCCGAGGTGGTCCTGGAGCCGACCCCCGACATCCTGGCCACGCTCGGTGAGCGCAAGCCGGCCGGTCAGGTCCTGGTGGGGTTCGCGGCCGAGACCGACGACCTGCGCCGCAACGCGGCCGCCAAGCTCGACGCCAAGAGCGTCGACATCATGGTGGCCAACGACGTCTCGGGGCCCGACGCGGGTTTCGAAGTCGACACCAACCGCGCGATCCTGTTGTATTCGCACGACCGAGGCCTGCCGGCCGAGGAGACGCCGCTGGTCTCGAAGGACGACCTCGCGGACCTGCTCCTCGACCGGATAGTCGCCCAGAGGGAGAAGGAACCCAGGTGAGCAACACCTTCACGTTCACGTCGGAGTCGGTGACCGAGGGCCACCCCGACAAGATGTGCGACCAGATCAGCGACGCCGTCCTCGACGCCCTCTTCGCCGAGGACCCGTCGAGCCGGGTCGCGTGCGAGTCGCTCGTGACCACGGGCTTGGTCGTGGTGGCCGGCGAGATCAGCACCAACGCGTACATCGACATCCCCCGGGTGGTCCGCGACACGATCCGGGGCATCGGCTACGACCGTGAGTCGTTCGGCTTCGACGGCAACACCTGCGGGGTGATCACCTCGATCGACGAGCAGTCGCCCGACATCGCGCAGGGCGTCGACAAGGCCGTCGAGCAGCGGGCCGGGACCGGCGACCACTTCGACGAAGTGGGTGCCGGCGACCAGGGCATGATGTTCGGCTACGCCTGCGACGAGACCGACGACCTCATGCCGATGCCGATCTGGCTGGCGCACCGCCTGGCCCACCGGCTCTCCGAGGTCCGCAAGGCCGGCGTCCTGCCCTACCTGCGCCCCGACGGCAAGACGCAGGTGACGATCGAGTACGTCGACGGTGTACCGACCCGCCTGTCGACGGTGCTGGTGTCCACGCAGCACGCGCCGGGCATCGACATCGAGACGATGATCAAGCCCGACCTCGTCGAGCACGTGATCAAGCCCCTGCTGCCCGAGCAGTTCGCCGCCGACGACTTCGAGGCGCTGTGCAACCCGACGGGCAACTTCGAGCTCGGTGGGCCCCACGCCGACTGCGGGCTCACGGGGCGCAAGATCATCGTCGACACCTACGGCGGAATGGCCCGCCACGGCGGAGGCGCGTTCTCGGGCAAGGACCCGACGAAGGTCGACCGGTCGGCCGCGTACGCGGCGCGCCACGTGGCGAAGAACGTCGTCGCCGCGGGGATCGCCAGCCGGTGCGAGGTCCAGGTCGCCTACGCGATCGGTGTCGCCCGACCGGTGTCGATCATGGTCGACACCTTCGGCACCAGCCGGATCGACCCCGACAAGCTGCCGGCTCTGGTGCAGGAGCACTTCGACCTGCGCCCGGCCGCGATCATCGAGCGGCTCGACCTGCGGCGGCCGATCTACCAGCGCACCGCGGCCTACGGGCACTTCGGGCGTCCGGAGCGAGACTTCACCTGGGAGCGCACCGACCAGGCCGACGCCCTGCGCAAGGCCGCCGAAGACCTGGCCTAGCCCCGGCCCCGGCGCGCTCGTCGGCGTGGGCGGCGGCGTCAAGGGCGGCGGGCCGGGGCGCGCCTGTCGCGTCCGTCCCGACCTCCCCGCGGTCGACCGCGAGTTCGACTACCTCGTCCCGGAGTCGATGGCCGAGGCGGTCCGGGTCGGCACGGTGGTCCGGGTGCCCCTCCACGGGCGCAGCGTCCGGGGCTGGGTCACCGCCGACGGGGTGGAGCCGGCGGCGCCGTCCGCGCCGCTCTTGCCGCTGAAGAAGCTGGTCGGGGCCGGACCCCCGGCCGAGCTGGTGGACCTGTGCGGGTGGGCGGCGTGGAGGTGGGCCGGCAGCCCGGTCAACCTCCTGCGGGCCGCCACCCCTCCCAACGCGGTGCGGGTTCCGGGTGCGGCCCGGCCCGCTCCCGCCCCCCGTCCACCCGACCGCTCGCCGGAGGTGCGGCTCCTCTCGTGGCCGCCGGCCGCCGACCGCCGGGATCTGGTGGCGTCGTCGGTCGCGGCGTCCGGCTCCACGATCGTGGTGGTTCCCGACGGCGCGCGGCTCGGCTCCCTCCTGGCGCACCTGCGGAGGGCGGGTCACCGGGTCCTGGTCCAGCGCGCCGCCCAGCCGGCGGCGGAGCGCACGCGCCACTGGTCGGACGCGCGGACGGGCGGGTGCGTGGTGGTCGGGAGCCGGCTGGCCGTGTGGGCGCCGGTCCCCGACCTGGCCGCGGTGGTGGTCCTCGACGAGGGCGACGACGCGCTCCAGGAGGAGCGCGCCCCCACCTGGAACGCGCGCGACGTCGCGATCGAGCGGGCGCGCCGCGTCGCGGCCGACCTGTCCCTCGTGGGCCCCGTACCGTCGCTCGAGGCCGAGGCGGCGGCCGGGCCCGCCGTCGCCCTTCCGCGTCCCCGGGAACGGGCGGGCTGGCCCCTGGTCGTGGTCGCCGACCGCCGCTCCGAGGCGCCGGGGACGGGTGTGCTCGGCGAGGCGTTCGCCCGGGAGGCGCACCGCGCCCTCGACTCGGGCCGGACGGTGGTCTGCGTCCTGAACCGCAAGGGCCGGGCCCGCCTGCTGGTCTGCGACGCGTGCGGTGCGGTCGCCCGCTGCGAGTCGTGCGGGCGCGCCGTGGTGGAGGCCGGCGACGGCCTGGGCTGCCCGGCGTGCGGTGCGGCCCGCCCGCCCGTGTGCCTCGAGTGCCGCCGTAGCCGCTTCAAGTGGCTCCGGCCCGGGGTGACCCGGCTCCGCGACGACCTCGCGGCGCTGCTCCCGCGGGCGTCGGTGGTGGAGGTCGACGCCGGCGTCGAGGAGGTGACACCGGCCGACGTGCTGGTCGGGACCGAGGCGGTGCTCCACCGGCTCCCCCCGGGGCCACGCCCGGGCCTGGTCGCGTACCTGGACCTGGACCAGGAGCTGCTGGCCCCGCGGTACCGGGCCGGAGAGCAGGCCCTCTGGCTCGTGGCGCGCGGCGCGCGCCTGGTCGGCGGGCGCTCGGCCGGGGGGCGGCTCCTGATCCAGACCCGCATGCCCGAGCACCCTGTGGTGGTCGCGGCCCGGACGGGCGACGCTCGTGTCGCCATGGAGGCCGAGCGCGGCCCCAGGGAGGCTCTCGGCTACCCGCCGTTCGGGGCGCTGGCGGTGATCTCGGGACCGGAGCCGGCGGTCGTCGCGGCCTGCTCGGTGCTGGGCGGGACGCCCGGTGTCGAGGTCCTCGGCCCGAATCCGCACGGACGCGGGGCCCGGGCGCTGGTCCGGGCCGCGACCGTCGACCGGCTGGCCGACGCGCTGGGCCCGGCCCGGCGGGCGGGGCGGGCCCGGGGCCGGCTGCGCGTCGAGGTCGATCCGCGCCGCGTGTGATCCGGCCCGCGCGCGACCGAGCCCGATGGGCGGCGGGCGGAAGGTTCCCGGGGGGTTGGCGGTTACCCTGGAGCGATGCCCCCCCTCTCCATCCGGTTGTTCGGCGATCCCGTCCTGAAGCTGCGGGCCCGTGAGGTCGAGGAGCTCAACGGCTCCCTGGCCGGTCTCGTCGAGACGATGTACGAGACCATGTACGACGCCGTCGGCGTCGGCTTGGCGGCGCCCCAGGTGGGGGTGGGCCGGCGGCTCTTCACCTACGACCTCGGCGACGGCGACGGGCCGCGGGTGGTCGTGAACCCGGTGATCGTCGAGTCGTCCGGCGAGTCCGTCTTCGACGAGGGCTGCCTGTCGGTGCCGGGGCTGAGCCTCGAGATCGTGCGCCCGCAGCGGGTGGTGGTGCAGGGCATCGACCTCGACGGCAAGGAGGTCGTCTTCGACGACGACGACTACCTGGCCCGCGTCTTCCAGCACGAGCTCGACCACCTCGACGGCGTGCTCATGATCGACCGGGTCGAGGGCGACGCGCGCAAGCAGGCGCTGCGCCAGCTCCGAGAGCGCGACCTGGAGGCCGAGGCTCGGGCCGCCCGCCAGAGCCGCTCCGGGGACGCGCGGCTCTGAGGCTCGTCTACCTCGGGTCGCCGGCCGGAGCCGTCCCCCCGCTGCGGGGCCTGGTCGAGGCCGGGCACGAGGTGGCGCTGGTCGTCACCCAGCCCGACCGCCGCCGGGGACGCGGCGGGCGGGTCCGGCCGACCCCGGTGCGGGAGGCGGCCGCCGACCTGGGCCTGCCGGTCGTCACACCGGAGCGGGGGCGCGAAGCCGTCGAGCCGGTGCGCGCCGTGGGGGCCGACGCCGGGGTGGTCGTGGCCTTCGGCCAGATCCTTCCCGTCCCGCTGCTGGAGGCGGCGCCCCTCGGCTTCGTCAACGTGCACTTCTCGCTCCTGCCGCGCTGGCGCGGGGCCGCACCCGTCGAGCGGGCGATCCTGGCCGGCGACGACGAGACGGGCGTCTGCACGATGCGCGTGGTACCCGAGCTCGACGCCGGGCCCGTGTACCGCTGCTCCCGCACCCCGATCGGCCCCGACGACACGGCCGGTGACCTCCACGCCCGCCTGGTGGGGTTGTCGGTCCCGCTGCTGCTGGCGACCCTCGACGACCTGGGCCGGGTCGAGCCGGAGCCCCAGGCCGGTGAGCCCACGTACGCCGAGAAGCTGACGGTCGAGGAGTTCCGCCTCGACCCGGGCGCCCCGGCGGCCCGGCTCCACCGCCTGGTGAGGGCCGGGAACCCCCGTCCCGGCGCGTGGCTGACGGTCGACGGCCGGCGGCTCAAGGTGTGGCGGGCCCGAGTCGACGGCGACCGGTTCGTGCCCGAGACCGTCCAGCCCGAGGGGGGCCGCCCCATGGACTACGCCGCGTGGCGGGCCGGGCACGGGGCCGCCGACCCGTTCGGGTAGGCCGCCGAGGCCGCGCGTGCGCCGACGGAGCGCCATGCCGGCGGGGCCTCGCCGGTCGCGGGGATGCCTCCCGGTAGCCTCGGGTCCATGAAGCTCGCGCCTTCCATCCTCTCCGCCGACTTCGCGGAGCTCGCCGCCGAGGTCGACCGGGTGCGCGACCACGCCGACCTCCTCCACGTCGACGTGATGGACGGTCACTTCGTGCCCAACCTGACCATCGGGCCGCCGGTGGTCGCCGCGCTGCGGCGCCGCACCGAGCTGTTCCTCGACACCCACCTCATGGTCGACAACCCGGCCGACCTCCTCGACGACTTCGCCAAGGCCGGCGCCGACCGCTGCATCGTCCACGTCGAGCTGGGCGACCCCCGGCCGTGCTTCGACACGATGCGCGCCCGTGGCATGGGGGTGGGACTGGTGTTCAACCCCGACACGCCGCTCGACGCGGTCGAGCCCTACCTGGGCGAGATCGATCTCCTGCTCTTCATGAGCGTCTTCCCCGGATTCGGGGGCCAGGCCTTCATCCCGTCGGTGCTGGAGAAGCTCGAGGCGGCGCGGGCGATCGTCGACGAGCGCGGCCTCGCCGTCGAGCTCGAGATCGACGGCGGCATCAACGAGGAGACGGCCCCGGCCGCGGCCGCCGCGGGAGCCGACATCCTCGTGGCGGGCAGCGCGATCTTCCACGCCGACGACCCGGCCGCCGCCGCCGGCCGGATCCGGGCCGCCGCGGAGCGGGGGCGGTCCGGCCGCCCGGCGGGCGGCCGGTGACCGGCACCGGTGCCGGAGCCGCGCCCGGCGGCCACTCCTCGGGCGGCGACTTCCGGGGAGGGCCGGGCGCGGGTTCGCCGCTCGAGGCCAAGGTGCTCACCGTCTCCGACGGCGTGGCGGCGGGGGAGCGCGAGGACCGCAGCGGCGCCGGGCTGGTGCGCGCCCTGGGCGACGCCGGATGGGAGGTCGTCGAGCACCGGGTCTGCGCCGACGGCGTCGAGGCGGTGGCGCAGGCGCTGCGCGACCTGACGTCGGGGTTCCGGGGCCTCGTCGTCACCACGGGCGGGACCGGCTTCGGCCCCCGCGATCTGACCCCCGAGGGAACGAGGGCGGTGATCGACCGGGAGGCGCCCGGCCTGGCCGAGGCGATCCGCCGGGCGAGCGACGCCGGCGGGCGCGGCTTCGGGATGCTCTCCCGGGGCGTGGCCGGCGTGCGCGGCGAGGCGCTGGTCGTGAACCTCCCGGGGTCGCCGGGTGGGGCGCTGGAGGCGCTCGAGGTGATCCGCCCCGTGGCCCCGCACGCCGTCGACCTCCTCTCCGGTGGGCGGCCCCACTAGCCGCGCGCCGCTCACCCCCGACGTCAGTCGCCGGGCATGCCCTCCTCCCAGAGGCGTTCGAGGACCCGCCCGCCCACGGGGTGGAACCGGTAGTTGAGGAAGTCGCGGTGGAACTCGAGGTCGACGTCGCCCGAGCCGTTGCGGTTCTTCTCCACGGTGAAGATCGTGTACTGGCGGAACCGGTCGACGAGGGTGGCGTCGTAGGCGACGTGCGACTTGGAGACCGTGGTGAGCTTGTCGTTGAGCAGGATCACGATGTCGGCCTCGTAGGCGAGGGCGGTGGAGCCCCGCAGGTGGTGCAGGCGGAGCCGGCGCGACATGAGACCGGCCTGGTCGGCGGCCGCGATGGCGACCACCCCGACGTGCTGGGAGAGGGCGAGCTCCTTGAGCCCCTCGGTCACCGCGCTCACCCGGTCGCTCTCGGTCAGCGACCCCCGGCCCGGCAGCGGGACCTTCTGGATGTAGTCGACGAACAGCACCGCCCGCTGGCCGGGGTACCGCCCCACCAGCTCGTTCAGGGCGGCCAGGTCGGTCTTGGTGCCCGAGCCGCGGGCCATCACCAGGCGTTCGCCGTAGAGCGCGATCCGCTCCTCGGCCTCGAGGAGCAGCTCGTCGGAGTCGAGCACGTCACGCAGCGGGTAGGCGCCGATGGCCACGCCCCGCAGCCCGTCGCGCAGGTCCTCGAGGCGCACGTCGTCGTCGCAGCCCCGGCGCTCGGCCACCTCGCCCAGCTCGCACGCGAGGAGGCGGCTCATGAGGGTCACGTCGTCGTGCTCGAAGCACACGAACAGGGCCAGGTTCCCACGCACCGCGGTGTGGCGGGCCCACTGGAGCGCGGCGATCGTCTTGCCCTGCCCGGGCTTGCCGCCCATGACCAGGAGGTCGCCGGCGCGCACCCCGCCGTGCAGGACGTCGTCGAGGGGGACGAAGCCGGTCGGGAAGGGCGCCGGCCGGGGGATCTGCACCTCCGCCGCGTTCAGCTTCCCGAGCGTGTCGACGGCCCGGCGCGGCGTGAGGTGACCGGCCACCGGGTCGGCGACCGGTTCGGGCTCGGTCGGTCGGACGGGCGGCTGGTCGGTGGTGATGGTGTCGGTCACGGCGGCGACCCCCTAGGCCGAGAAGCCCTGGACGATCCGGATGGCCGCCGGCCCGAGGATCACGATGAAGAGGCACGGCAGGATGCAGAGCACCAGCGGGAAGAGGACCTTCACCGGCAGCTTCATGGCCTGCTCCTCGGCCCGCTGGCGCCTCTTGACCCGCAGCTCCGCCGACTGCACGCGCAGCACCTGCGCGATCGGTACCCCGTAGGTCGACGCCTGGACCACCGCGCTCACGAAGTGCTTGAGCTCCGGCACCTCGGTCCGGGTGGCGAGCCCCTTGAGGGCCTGGGCGCGTGGCATGCCGGCGTGCATGTCCTGGAGGGTCCGCAGGATCTCGTCGGCGAGCGGTCCCTCCCCCGACTTGGCGACCCGCGACAGGGCGGCGTCGAAGCCCAGGCCCGCCTCCACGCTGATCGTGATCTGGTCGAGGGTGTCGGGCAGCGCGAGCTGGATCTCGGCCTGGCGCTCCTGGGCCTTGCTCTTGAGGAGCAGGTCGGGGGTGAACCAGCCGAGCACGGGCAGGCCTACGAGGAGGAAGCGTCCGAGCGGGTTTCCGCCGACGAGGAGCAGGAACCCCATGCCCAGCCCGGCCAACCCGAAGGTCACCTTCATGGCCAGGGCCTTGTCGAGGTTCCACTTCGGGGGGGAGCCCGCGAGCAGCAGCCGCTTCTCCATGCCGCTGATCATCCCGCCCGGTGTGAACCGGCGGGCCTGGCCGGCGAGCTTCTCGACCGCCGGCTGGACGGCCCGATCGCGGGCCGAGTGGGTCAGGAGCGCTTCGCGCAGGTCGGTGGTCGGGGCCATCCCGCGGGCCACGAGGTTCTTGGCCGACGCGGCGCGCGTGCGGCGCGACGGGGGCCGCTCACCGGACAGCGCCCACCACGCCACCGGGACGGTGCCCACGATGAGCATGGAGCCGAGGACGAGGGTGATCATCGGTGCACCTCAGAACCTGATCGTGCAGATCTTCTTGAGCCAGATGCCGCCCACCGCCATGAGGATCATCCCGAGGCCCAGGAGCACGAAGCCGATCCCCGAGAACAGCTCGTTCAGGTAGTCGGGGGTGGTCATGTGGACCATGCCGATGATCACGATCGGCAACGCCAGCAGGACGTAGGCCGAGAAGCGTCCCTCGGCGCTGAGGGCCTTGACCTGGCGGCGGAGCTGGTTCCGCTCGCGGATCGTCACCCCCACCGTGTCGAGGACCTCGGCGAGGTCGCCGCCGACCTCCCGGTGGATGTCGATGGCCTGCACCACCCACTCGAAGTCCTCGCTGTCCATCCTCTCGGCCATGGCGTGGAGGGAGTCGGCGAGGTCCCGCCCGAGTCGCGTCTCCACCACCAGGCGGCGGAACTCGTCGCCGGCGGGGTCATCGGTCTCCTTGCCGACGGCGTCGACGGCCTGGAGGAGCCCGTAGCCGGAGCGCAGCGTCCCCGAGAGGATCTGGAGGACGTCGCCGAGCTGGTCGGCGAAGGCCTTCTGGCGCCGGCGGGCCACGAAGCCCACCACCCGGCGGGCGAGGAAGGCGGCCGCGGCCGCCATCAGCAGGCCGGGCAGGGGGCCGAACAGGAGGACCCCGAGGGCGAGGATGCCCGTCGCGATAGACGCCGCCAGCACCACGAACTCGCCGGGCCGCAGGTTGATCCCGGCCTGTTCGAGCGCGGCGTTGAGGCCCCGCCGGCGGTCCTTGCGGTCGAGGAAGGAGTCGGCCGCCCTGGTGGCCCGGTCGGCGAGCTCGCTCAGCGCCGGGTTGGTCTCGGGCTGCCGGCGCGCCATGCCCACGCGGTCGCGCAGGCTGGGGCCCTCGCGCCGGCGCCCGGTGAGCTGGATGCCGAGCATCAGGAACACGACGAAGAAGGCGCCGGCTCCCACCACGAGCAACCACGGGCTGGCCAGGGCTCCCGATGGGGCCGGGTGCACGATCGTCCGGGGTTGCGCCGGCGCGGCCGGGGCCTTGGGGAGCTCGACGTCGGTCCGGACCGGGGACACGGAGCCGTCGGCCAGGCCGATCTCCAGGGAGGTGGCGCCGTGCCCCTCGGACCGGTACGAGACCACGAACTGGTTCTGGAGCGTGGAGGCGATGCGCCGGTAGACCGCGGTGAGGCCGGCGGTGTCGTCCACCCCGGTCACCTCGCCCCGCCCGGCGCGGGCCAGCGCCTCGAGCGAACGGTTGTCGGTGTCGGGGGTCACGAGCGAGACGGCGTCGAGGCGGACATCGCTCTTCTCGAGCAGGGCGCTCACCTCGGCTCCCGTCGCGGCCGAGGCCGTGTCACCTCCGTCGGAGAGGAGCACGAGGTTCCGGCTCACGCCCTTGACCTTGGGGAACTGGGCCAGGGCGAGCGCGATGGCGTCGTAGAGGGAGGTCTCCCCGGCGCTCTGGAGGCCGCCGATGGCGGCGACGAGCTTGTTGCGGTCGGTGGTGAACGGCATCGCCACCGAAGGGCGGGCGCCGAACCCCACCACCGCCACCTGGGTGCCGACGCTGAGCTTGGTCACGAAGTCGGTGGCGGCCGCCTTGGCGGCCATCATCGGTACGCCGTTCATGCTGCCCGACGTGTCGATGACCAGGACGACCTGGATCCGGTCGCCGGGGAGCGCCTTGACCGACACCGGCCGCTCGTCGCCGTCCTCCCGGAGCCGGATGTCGTCGGGCTTGAGCCTCCCGGCCTCGCCGGGTGCCCGCACGATGACCGACACGTCCGGGTACCGGGCGCTGTCGAGGCTCACCACCTTGAGCCCCGGATCGGTCCCCGCCCCGGCCGGGGTCGTGGCCGCGGTCAAGGCGACGATCGCCGCGGCGATGACGCCGAGGGCGCGCCGGGCCGGGCGGCGCCGGCGACCGCGTCCGGCGGCGCGACCGGAGGCGCCGCCGCGACCGTGGCCGTGGGAGCGGCCCGTCACCGGAACCGCCCGGCGCGGGTGTGGGCGAGGATGTCGACGTCACCGAAGATCTCGGCCGGGAGCTGGATGCCGAGGTCGTTCAGGCGCTCGCTGAACTTGGGCCGGATCCCCGTCGGCCGGGCCGACCCTAGGAACTTGCCGTCGGGGCCGATCCCGGCGGAGTAGTCGAACATGAACACGTCGGACAGCGTGATCGTGTCGTTCTCCATGCCCTCGACCTCGGTGACGTGCGTGATGCGCCGGGTTCCGTCGCGGAGCCGGGTGAGCTGCACGATGAGGTCGATGGCCGACGCGATCTGCTCGCGGATGGCCCGGGCCGGGAGCTCGAGGCCGGCCATCAGGACCATGGTCTCGAGGCGGGCCAGCGCGTCGCGCGGGGTGTTGGCGTGCACCGTCGAGAGCGAGCCGTCGTGGCCGGTGTTCATGGCCTGGAGCATGTCGAGCGCCTCCCCGCCCCGGACCTCGCCGACGACGATGCGGTCGGGTCGCATGCGCAGGGAGTTGCGGACCAGGTCGCGGATCGTGACCGCGCCCTTGCCCTCGATGTTGGCGGGCCGGCTCTCGAGGCGGACCACGTGGTCCTGGTGGAGCTGGAGCTCCACGGCGTCCTCGATGGTGACGATCCGCTCCTCGGAAGGGATGAAGCTGGAGAGCACGTTCAGGAGGGTCGTCTTGCCGGTGCCGGTACCGCCGGTCACGAGGACGTTGAGCTTGCCGTTCACGCAGGCGGTGAGGAGCTCGGCCATGCCCTCGGTCATGGTCCCGAAGCCGATGAGGTCGGCGACCTGGTACGGGTCCTTCGAGAACTTCCGGATGGTGAGGCTCGGACCGTCGACGGAGAGCGGCGGGATCACCGCGTTGACGCGTGAGCCGTCGGCGAGGCGGGCGTCGACCATCGGCGACGACTCGTCGATCCGGCGCCCGATCTTCGAGACGATCCGCTCGATCACCCGCCGGAGGTGCTCCTGGGACACGAAGCGCACGTCGGTGCGCTCCAGCTTCCCCAGGCGCTCGACGTAGATCGGGTCCGTCGAGTTGACCATGATCTCGGTGACGGTGGCGTCGGCGATCAGCTTCTCGATCGGCCCGTGGCCGAGCACGTCGTCGCTGATCTCCTCCACGATCCGCTGGCGCTCGGCCGGGGAGAGGGGCGCCTTCTCGCCCTCCATGATCCAGCCGATCTCCTGGACCACATGGGAGCGCAGCTGCGACTCCGACAACGACGAGTCGAACAGGCGCGAGCCGAGGCGGGCGAAGAGGGCGTCGTGGGCCCGGCTCTTCAGGTCGGTGAAGGGATCGGCGCGTCCGGTCGCTCCGGCCTCGGGGACCACGCGCAGGGTCGGGCCGCCCGCGGCCCGGGCCGAGAGCGACGTACCCCGTTCCGCCACCGGGGCCGCGGCCGCCGCGGGGGTTACCGGCGCCGCGGGGGTTACGGGCGCCGCGGGTGTCACGGGACCCGTACGTGTCGTGGGGCTCGTGGGGGTCGTGGGGGGCGTGGG
>Ga0226835_1000440_pt1 | contig 48825 bp, 44 predicted proteins | sample LAC_MetaG_1_FD_163627 | JGI IMG/M metagenome (GOLD analysis project Ga0226835, IMG submission 163627) | Anaerobic ammonium oxidizing microbial communities from anammox membrane bioreactor (MBR) in UC Berkley, California, United States -... | ecosystem: Engineered > Bioreactor > Anaerobic >...
GTTGCGGGTTCGAGTCCCGTCCGCCTCGCTTCGATAAACCTTGCTGAACCCGTAGGTTACGGGTACCCCCCGACGGTCGGGGGCGCAGCTCGAAACGATTTCCGCGCGGTGCGCGCACCGCGCTGGAAGTTTCGGGAGGTGCCCCGTGCCGAAGACCCCGGGATATCGCAAGCGCCACGACCGCAACCAGGCCATCGTCACCCTGACCGACGCCGCGACCAAACGGCGGCGGGATTACTGGCTGGGCGAGTACGGATCGCCCGAGAGCCGCGAGCTGTACCACCGCGTCGTCGCCGAGTGGGAGGCCAACGGGCGACGCCTGATCGACCCCGACTTCGAGAAGTCCGCCGGTAGCGGGGGCGGCGACGGCGAGGGCGCGATCACCATCTCCGAGATGTGCGCCCGCTTCTGGCGCGCCAGAGCCCAGTACCTCAACGAAAACGAGCGCGGCCACTGCAAGGCGCTGATCCGCCTGCTCCGCCGCGCGTACGGGTCGACGCCCGCGGCCGCGTTCGGGCCGCGACGCCTTCAACGCCTACGCGACGACATGATCCGCCCCGACCCGGAGAGCGGCCGGCGCGGCTGGGGCGTCACGTACACCAACGCGCAGGTGCGCCGGCTCTGCCGCATCTTCAAGTGGGCCGCCGCGCAGGAGCTCGTTTCCGCGAGCGTGCGGATGGAGCTGCTGGCCGTCGACCCGCTCAAGCCCGGTCGCTGCGAGGCGCGGCCGGGGCGCACCGTCAAGCCAGTGCCCGTCGAGGTGGTCGAGCAGACGCTGCCGTTCATGGCGAGCCCGGTCGCCGCGGCGGTGCGCATTCAGCTCCTGACCGGCGCTCGCCCCGACGAGGTGCTGAGCCTGCGCCCGTGCGATATCGAGACCGACGGGCAGGACGGAGTCTGGGTGGTGCGCCCGGAGCGGCACAAGACGCAGTACATGGGGCACGAACGAGTCCTCTTCCTCGGCCCCAAGGCCCAGGCGGTACTCGAGCCGTTCCTCGACCGGCCCGCCGCGGCCTACCTGTTCAGCCCGGCCGAGGCGGACGCCGAGCGCCGGGCGGCCCGGGCCGCAGCGCGGAAGACGCCGCTCTCATGCGGCAACCGGGCCGGGACCAACCGGAAGGCTGAGCCGAAGAAGGCGGCGGGCGAGCGGTACGACGCCCGGTCGTACTACCGGGCGGTGCAGTACGCCTGCGACGTAGCCTTCCCGCCGCCCCCGCCGCTCGCCAAGCGGGACGACGAGACGCGGGAGCAGTGGCGGAAGCGGCTGGCCAAGACGGGCCTGAAGGCCGACCTCGACGCCTGGCGGAGGGAGCACCGGTGGTTCCCGTACCAGCTCCGCCACACCGCCGCGACGCTCTACCGGCGCGAGCACGGGCTGGAGGCGTCGGCCCTGGTCCTCGGGCACGCCAGCGCCCGGGTCACGGACGCGGTCTACGCCGAGCGGGACCAGACGAAGGTGGCGGAGATCATGCGGTTGGTGGGCTAGGCCCGATAACAGATCCCGCCGATGCGCAGTCGGTTGCATGGCGCTGACGCGAGTTACTGCTAAACTGGACACCCCTATAGCCCCGTAACTCCTGGGACGATGATGCCCGCCGACGCTCCCCAGATTCTCGCGGATCGATATGTCTTGCAGGGCGTGCTGCAGTCTGGCGGCATGGCCACTGTTTACCGTGCAAGGGATCTTGTCAGCGACGAACTCGTCGCCGTGAAATGCTTCGACCGAGACCGACACCTCCCGGAGATCGAGAGGGAGGCGTTCTGGAGGGAGGTGGAAGCGCTCCGGAACCTCGCCCATCCCAACATTGTCCGGATGCGAGACTCCGGCGAAGACGCTAAGGGCCGTTATTTCGTCGTCCTCGACTTGATGAAGCACGATCTGATTGCAGAGCGTGCCCAAGCTGGTCAAGCCTTCGACGGGTGGGATGACTTCGCGGATCTGGTCGTTCTCCCTCTTCTCGATGCCCTCTCCTTCGCTCACGAGTCTGGTATCGCTCACCGCGACGTCAAGCCAGCAAACATCCTGGTCGCGGAGGACGGAACAGTCCGGCTCGCCGACTTCAGCATCTCAAAGCTAAAGCGAACGTTGCAGCCCCGGATAACTCTCAACACGTTCATGTCTCCCCCGTTCGCCCCGCCAGAGCAAGACACCGGCAGCTTCTCCTACGCACGGGACGTTTATGCCATTGCAGCGCTGTGCGTATGGGCGATGTCTGGCACGGAGATCACAGACCACGAGGGACTCATTCGAGCCCTTCCCCAAGCTGAATTCGCAGGGCTTCCACGGGTTGTGGAGGTGATGGAGCGATGCCTTAGCGCGGACCCTTCCGCCAGATACCAGAGTGCCCCGCTCTTGGCGGCAGAAATCGAACGCATCCAGGCGGCACGCAGGCAGCATTGGCAGTTGGTGGAGCGTCCGGCATGCCTGCTGGGTCTGACGAACAACGCGATGGACTCACTTCGTAGGGAGATCGGTACAGACTCAGATCAAGAGATCCGCGACTTCGTCACCAACGACATCAACACTGATTCCGCCGTTGGGAGATACATCGAGAATTACGGACAGCTGAACGAACGCGTTCGGCAGAAGCACTACAACATCTTCGGCAGCTCTTTTCAGTACCACGTCGCAGAAGATGACAGGCGATACAACTCCTTCGTCGTAGTGAACGCGTTCCGCAAGGACCCGGACTGGCTTCAGCGGCGTCGGGACGAGGCGCTCGAGTGCCCGCTCCGATTCTCGCTCGACGCCAGGACTGGAGCGTTGCGGCCCGACGAGGCTCGGGATCGACTCCTGACGGCACTCGACGCATTTGAGACTGAGCGTGAAGCCGAGCGGCAACAGCAGGAACGCACGGCGCTCTTCGACACTTGGATTCGCGTTCTCCAAGCCCGGATGCAGTACGCGCGGGAGGCCACGAAGCCCATCCCCTTCTCTGGAGCAGCCGTTGATGGCCCTTTCGTTACGCTTCAAACAGAAGCGGACCTAACCCAGGTAGAGCTGGGCGAAGGTTGGGTCCTTGAAGTGGAGGAAGGAAAGCGGATTCGAGGAGAGGTATGGGAGGTTGGAGCAGCGCACCTGGTGCTAAACTGCGCCAACGCCTACCTGAACGATGTGCCGGAGTCCGGCGTACTCCGCCTCGACCTCTACGCTCTCAAGATTGCGATCGATCGCCAGCGAGATGCGATCGACTCGATCCGATCTGGCACATGTGTTCGGAGCACGCTGCGTGACGTCTTCCTCCGCCCATTCGATCTCACCGGTCCGGCAAACGAAGGCATCCTCTGCGAGACCGTGCGAAGCATGCTCGACGAGTCCAAGCAGCGGGCGGTCAGGAAATGCATCGAATCAGACGATCTGGTTCTGGTCGAGGGCCCCCCAGGTACGGGCAAGACCCAGTTCATCGTGGGACTCATCCTCCAGGCACTCGAGAACGACCCGAACGCTCGGATTCTCCTGGCCTCGCAAACCCATATCGCAATCGACAACGCAATCGAAAGGCTCTCTCGCATCTGGGACAGCCGCGGCCTGATCCGGATCGCGCGTGAGACATCCAAGAGCGTCGCCGATACATCGAAGCCGTATTTGCTCAATGCGCAGATGCAGGCATGGCAGCGGAGCGTGATCAATAAGGCAACGGAAGGTCTCAAAGAATGGGCGTCCGAGCGAGGCGTCGACTTTGCCAACATGCGCGTCGCGTCGATCATGAGGCAGCTTGCGGCAAGCAGGGAGCGCAGTAAGTCGCTGCGCGACAGCATTGCTACCGAAGAGCAGCGGAAGTCGCAGCTTGCCGATGCGAACGCCGGACTATCGCCTACAGAGCGAGAGGCAGAGGCCGACCGTGTCTCGGCCGATCTGGAAGATCTGCGCGACCAGCTGGATGCCGAGAAGGCATCACGCGAGCGCCTCGAAGCGGAGTTGAAGGCCCGTCGCGATGACGCAGAGGATTTGATCCGCAAGTCGCCCGACGACCAGGTTGCGTGGTCCGAAACGCTCATCGATGGCATGGACGGGGCTGAGATCGCCCAGCGGGTCTCGTCGCTGCAGGCAGACTGGTTCGATCGCTTCGGCTCAAAGAAGGGATTGATTGCTCCACTGGTTGAGCGGTCTGCCGTGGTCGCCACGACCTGTCTGGGGCTGGCATCGGTCGAGGAGGCTTCTGAGACCGAGTTCGATCTCTGCATTATCGACGAGGCATCAAAGGCGACCGCTATGGAAGCGTGCGTGCCGATGTCGCGGGCAAAGAAGTGGATCCTTGTAGGCGACTCAAAGCAGCTTCCGCCGTTCCAGGAGGAAGTCTTGGCGAAGCCTGATCTTCGCGAGCAATTCGAGATCGACGGTCTGGAGGCCGAGGAGTCGGCGTTTGAGCGCATGCGGAGACTTGCTCCGGACGGATGCCGCGTGATGCTGACGACCCAGTACCGCATGGTCGAGCCAATCGGTCGACTCGTGAGCGAGTGCTTCTACGACGGGCTCTTACAAAGTGTCCGGCGAGATGTTGATCCGCACCTCTGCCGCTCACCTATGCGAGCAGTCAACTGGTTCAGCACCCGCGAACTGCGGCAAAAGCGGGAGGAGCGAGCGGGAACCAGTTTCGTGAACCCAGAGGAGGCGTCACAGATCTGCGACCTGCTGCGCGATGTCGACGTTCAGCTGGATGACGACAGCACGGGTAAGCTCCGCAGGGCACTTGTCTTGAGCGGATACGGGGCACAGGTTCAGCACATGTCGCGCCGGATCAATCAGATTCGTTCGGACTTGCGGCATATCGAGGTCGAGTGCTGCACTGTCGACAGGGTTCAGGGGCGAGAGGCCGACGTTGTCTTCTTTTCTGTCACGCGATCGAATCCGGATCGAAGGGCAGGCTTCCTGCGAGCGCTGGAGCGCGTGAATGTGGCACTATCAAGGGCGCTCGATCTTCTTGTTATTGTGGGCGACGACGAGTTTGTCCAGTCAGCACCACAGGCCGAACCGCTCCAGCGCGTTCTCTCCCACATCCGTAAGTGGCCGTCCGAGTGCTTCATGGCGGTCCTGCATGAACAGGATGCATCCGCAGGGAGGGCACGGTGAGCTTCAATGCGGAAGCCATCGCGATGCGGTATGCCAACCGGCCGGGGTGCCGTTTCGTCGGCTACAAGGCAATTGGTATCTGCGTGTTTGCCCTTAAGCTCAGAGCGATCGTGCTGGAGGCGAGAGAGGTTCCGCCGATTGAGGAGTTCGTTCTTCGCTTCCTCGGGGCCGGGATCGAAACGCCTCGTGACCTATCCCGGTTGCTGGGCTTGGAGCTGCGGCTCATTGAGCGTCGGCTCGTCGACCTGCGGCGAAACGAGCTCATCGACGTGTTTGGCGACGATCAAACGCCTCGCGAAGCGATCCGATGCCAGCTCACGGCCAAGGGACGCGAGGCGGCGCATGTGCTCCAGCGGACGGTGATGCAGGAAGTGACGCTGCCGAATGTGATCTTCCACGGTCTGCTCCGCCGACCGGTGCAGATCGGCGATGTCGCCAAGAGAACATATTTGCGCCCGAAGGAGGCGAAGGACCGCGAGCTGGAACTCATCCGAGCTATCCCGAACCGAGCCCCTCGGGTCGATGAGATCGATATCCCGGACTTGGACAAGGTCGTGAAGTCGTCTGTTCGGCCAAGGCCGGGCGAGCCTGTCCAGGATGTGGTCGCGGTCAAGTCGGTACTGCGGCCGATCCAGACCAGGTACGAGCCCGGCGTCATGCTTGAGTACGAGACCACTGATCGCTCGAAGACCAGACAGGTGGCATTTGCGATCGAGGGTCAACTGCTTGAGGAGTACGAGACTGCATTCGCCCACGCGAAGGGGCCGGAAGTCCTGAAGGAGATCTTGACATCACAGCCCGAGACGTTCGAGGAGCGAGCTCGGCGTGAAATTCCCCATCACATCCGCTCCAGGCTCGGTCGGCTGGACGATGTTGAGGCGCTCGCCGCGCAGGCGGCATCCGCTCGGCAGGAGCTGATCGACGCCCAGGAGCGGCTTGAGGATCCTGACCGGACCGACACTCGGCAACTGCAGCGTCAGGAGATCGAGCAGCTCAAGCAGCGCATCGCTTCGATCGAATCAGAGCGGGGTAGGCGAAAGACGAAGTACCTCTGGACCCCCGAGATTCGCGAGAAGCTATGGGAGGCACTCGACACCTGTGAGGAAAGACTGCTCATCCTGTCGGGATTCATCAATTCGGAAGTCGTCGATCAGGCGTTTGAGTCTGCATTGAGGAAGGCCCTCGGGCGGGGCGTGCGCGTTTGGATCGGATACGGATTCGACAAGGGCACACGCCGTGGCGATGAACAGCGCCAGCTGGCGAGCTGGGTTGAAGCAGAGCGACGCTTGGATCGCCTGAAGTCCGACTTCCCAGGCTTGATCGATCATCGGGATATCGGCCGTTCCCACGAGAAGCGGGTGATCTGCGACAACCGCTTCACCTTCGGCGGAAGTTTCAACTTTTTATCGTTCAGCGGCGAGCAGCGTGGAAAGGGAAAGGTCCGACACGAGGGGGCTGATCTCATCGAGGATCCCGATTACTGCGAAGAGCTCTATCAGCGGTATCTCGGCCTCTTCTTCCGGTAGGGGCGTCTGCCACGTCGGCTGAGAGTTACCGCAGCTGGGCAGGGCGAGAAAATCTTCAGTATTTCAACGGCCCTCCCAGCCCGGGAGGGCCGTTGTCGTTGGTGGGCCGGGCGGTAACTCGAGTTACCGAGTTACCGGCCAAAAACAGCGTGGATTCTTCCCCCGTCGCAAGCAGCCGGAGCCCCGTGAGGGCCGGGCCAGACGAGCGAGGAGTCCAGCGTGTACGAGCAAGATTCAACAGGAACGGCAAGCGGGGCGAGGGCTGACTCCCGTGACGGAGCCCCGGCCGCGGAGGAGCATATCACGCTCTCTCAGGCGGCCAAGCTGGCCCCCGGGCGGCCCTCTTCGAACTGCGTCTGGCGGTGGTGCCGCGAGGGCGTGAAGGCGGCGTCGGGGACGCGGGTGCGGCTCAAGCACGTGCGCTTCGGGTCGCGGATCTACACGACCCGCCAGTGGCTCAACGACTTCGGGCTGGCCCTGGCCGAGGCTGACGCCGCCCACTTCGACCGGGACGAGCAGTCGCCCGCCACCGAGCCCGCGACCTCCCGCCGCCCTTCCAAGCGGTCTCGCCGGGCGTCCCGCTCCAGCGGGGCCGATGAGGCACGCCGCCGCCACCTCGAAGCCGAGCGAGAGCTCGAGGAGGCGGGGCTGTGAAGACCAACCCGAACGACCCGCTGGTGCGTCTCGGCCAGGGCGACTACGCCCGCGAGATCCGCCCGAACCCGACCACGACCGCCGACGGCGCGATCGACCTCGCCCGTGTGCTCATCCGCGAGCCTGCCGAGACCTACCACGCCCGTCGCGGCGATTGCCTGACCTCGCACCGGCTGGCGGAGTTCCGCTCGTGCCCGCTGCTGTTCCGGCGGAAGGAGATGGGGCTGATCCCGGATCGGGACAGCCACGCGTTCCTCGTCGGTCGGGCGGCGCACACGCTGATCCTTGAGGGTCGCGGGCGCTACGAGGCCGAGTACGCGGTCGGCGGGCCGATCAACCCGAAAACCGGGCAGCCCTACGGCTCGAATACGAAGGCCTTTGCCGAGTGGGCCGAGAAGCGCGGCAAGCCCGTGCTGGCCGACACCGACGCCGCGACGGTTGAGCAGATGGCGGCGAGCGTGCGCGAGCATGTCTTCGCTCGGGAGTTGCTTGCCGAGGGCGTCGCGGAGGGGGTGGTGCGCGGCCGGATGGGCGGCGTGCTGTGCCAGGCGCGGCTCGACTGGGTGAACCCCAGGCACGGCCGCGGGCTCGTGGACCTCAAGACGGCCGACTCGCTGGACACGTTCGAGTGGCACATCGACGCATTCGGATATGTCCACCAGCTCGCCTTTTACCGGGCGCTGCTCGCCGTCGTGAGCGGCGTCGTCCTGCCCGTCCACATCATCGCGGTCGAGAAGCGCGAGCCGTTCCGCTGCGGCGTCTGGCAGATCGCGCCGCGGTGTCTGGATGCCGCGCAGGCCGAGAACGACCGCGCCATCGAGGAACTCGTCCGCTGCCGGGAGACCGATCGCTGGCCCACGGGGTTCGAGTCCCTGCGGCTGTACGACCGCGTTTCCCTCACAAGCCAGTCCTGAACCAGCAAACCAGCAGGAGACCCATCGATCATGACCGCACTCGCACATATCCAGAAGGGCCGCACGCAGATGCCGCGGCGCGTGATGCTCTACGGCGTTCACGGCGTCGGGAAGTCCACCTTCGGCGCGATGGCCGAGACGCCCGTCTTCATCACGACCGAAGAGGGCACCAACGACATCGACTGCGACCGCTTCCCGCTGGCGACCAAGTACGCCGACGTGCTCGGGGCGCTGTCGGCGCTCTACAGCGAGGAGCACGGCTACCAGACGGTGGTCATCGACAGCCTCGACTGGCTCGAGCGGCTGATCTGGGCCGAGGTCTGTGCGAAGCGCGGCGTCGAGACCATCGAGGACATCGGCTACGCGAAGGGCTACGTCTTCGCGCTCACGCAGTGGCGCGAGGTTCTGGCCGGTCTCGACGCGCTGCGGACCGAGCGCGGGATGCAGGTGGTCCTGATCGCGCACGCGGCGATCGAGAAGTTCGCCAACCCCGAGACCGACACCTACGACCGCTATGTGCCCCGCTTGCAGAAGCAGGCCTCGGCGCTGATCCAGGAGTGGTGCGACGAGGTGCTCTTCGCCACCTACCGCGTCCACACGAAGACCCAGAGCGAGGGCTTCGACCGCAAGCGCACGCAGGGCATCGGCACGGGCGAGCGGATCCTCCGCACGACCGAGCGGCCCGCCCATGTCGCCAAGAACCGCCTGAACCTGCCCGACGAGTTGCCGCTGGACTATCGCGTGTTCGCGGCGCTGGCGCGCGGCGAGGGCGATCCGACCGCCGTCACCGAGAACGAGACCACCAAGCACACCCAGAAGCAAGGAGCCTGACCCATGGCAGACCTGAACGGATTCGACGCGACGAACGTGGAGCCCAATGCCGGGTTCGATCCCATCCCCGCCGGCAAGTACCTGGCCGCCATCACGGCCAGCGAGATGAAGCCGACCAAGAACGGCAAGGGCGAGTACCTCGAACTGGAGCTGGAGGTGCTGGAGGGGCCGTTCAAGGGCCGCAAGCTCTGGGACCGGCTCACGCTCAGGCACCCCAACACGCAGACGGTCGAGATCGCTCGCGGCACGCTGTCGGCGATCTGCCGGGCGGTGAACGTGCTGCGGCCGCGCGACTCGGTCGAGCTGCACAACCTGCCGCTGGTTGTCAGCGTCGCGATCAAGAACCGCGAGGACACCGGCGAGCCGACCAACACCATCAAGGGCTACGCCAAGCGGGACACCGGCGTCGCGCCGCAGCGCCCGATGGCGGCCGCCTCGGGAGGGACGCCGCCGTGGAAGCGCTGACCGCCACGGCGGCGGACGACCCCACGTTCGTCGTCGAGCTGCCGTACCCGCCCAGCGTGAACCACTACTGGCGTCGCGTCGGCGAGCGCACACTCATCAGCCGCGAGGGACGGAAGTTCCGCAGGCGGGTGGTAGCCAGGCTTGCGAGGCGGACGGCGCAGCCCATGTCGGGCCGGGTGGCGGTGCATGTCACCGCGCACCCGCCCGACCGGCGGCGGCGCGACCTGGACAACGCGATGAAGGCCCTGCTCGACGCCCTCGGGCACAGCGGGGTGTACGAGGACGACGGCCAGATCGATCGGCTCGAGATCGAGCGCGGATCGGTCGTGCCCGGGGGCAAGGTGGTCGTCCGGATCACAAGCATGGAGGCGACGGATTGATGGAACTCAGGCCATACCAACGCGATGCCGTCGATGCGGTGTGGAGCCACATCGCAAGGAGCGACACCAACCCCGCGGTGGTCCTCCCGACCGGCTCGGGCAAGACGCATGTCATCGCGGAGCTGTGCCGCGACGCGGTGCAGAAGTGGAACGGGCGGGTGATCGTACTCGCCCATGTGAAGGAGCTGCTGGAGCAGGCGGCCGGGAAGCTGCGGGCGGTCGCCCCCGACCTGCCGGTGGGCGTGTTCAGCGCGGGGCTGGGCCGGCGCGATCTCGGCTACGCGGTGACGGTCGCAGGCATCCAGTCGGTGTACCAGCGGGCGCACGACCTCGGGCCGCTCGACTTGGTCATCGTGGACGAGGCGCACCTGATCCCGCCCGATGGCGAGGGGATGTACCGCCGCTTCCTGGCCGACGCCAGCGATCTGTGCGATCACCAGCGCGTGATCGGGCTGACGGCGACGCCCTACCGGATGAAGACCGGCACGATCTGCGGTCCCGAGTCGGTGCTTCACGAAGTGTGCTTCGAGGCTGGCGTGCGCGAGCTGATCGTGCAGGGCTATCTCTGCCCGCTCAGGAGCAGGGCCGGCAAGGCCACCGCCGACACCAGCGACATCCACGTGCGGGGCGGCGAGTTCGTAGCGGGCGAGCTCGAGGACCGCATGGACGAGGACGCGCTGGTCGAGGCCGCGTGCGCGGAGGTCGTGCTCGCGACGGCCGATCGGCGCAGCGTGCTGCTGTTCTGCTCCGGCGTTCGGCACGGCGAGCACGTGGTCCGCGTGCTGCGCGAGAAACACGGCATCGAGTGCGGGTTCGTCGAGGGCGGGACGCCGGCGAAGGAACGCGATGCGCTGATCGGCCGCTTCAAGTCGGGTGAACTCAAATACCTGGCGAACGTGAACGTGCTGACGACGGGCTTCGACGCCCCGAATGTCGACTGCGTGGCGATGCTGCGCCCGACGATGAGCCCCGGGCTCTACTACCAGATGGTCGGCCGAGGCTTCCGGCTGGCCGAGGGGAAGACCGACTGCTTGGTGCTGGACTTCGGCGGCAACGTGCTTCGGCACGGCCCGGTCGATGCGATCCGGCTGGCGGACCATAACGGCGCGCCGGGCGAGGCCCCGGCAAAGCAGTGCCCCGAGTGCGATGCGCTGATCCACGCCGCCTACGCCGTCTGCCCCGAGTGCGGGCACAAGTTCCCGCCGCGGCAGGTCAAGCACACGGCCGTCGCGTCAGACGAGTCGGTCGTGTCGGATGCGGATGCGCCGGCGCGACGGGACGAGCGCGTGATCGAGGTCTCGTACTTCGTCCACCACAAGCGCAGCGATCCCCTGGCCAAGCCCACCATGCGGGTCGAGTACCGCATCGGCTTCAACCGCTGGGTGCGGGAGTGGATCTGCCTGGAGCACCCCGAGGGCGGGTACGCCCGCAGGAAGGCCGAGCAGTGGTGGCGGCAGCGCTCAAACGACCCGCTACCCGGATCGGTCGAGGAGGCGGTGGAGTGGGCCGAGGCCGGCGCGGTCGCGCCCACGCTGCGCATCACGGTCGAGAAGAAGCCGGGCGACGAGTGGGAGCGCATCGTCGGCTACGACCTGGGCGAGAAGCCGCCGCGGCTTGAGTCGTGCGACGACCTCCCCGACGAGCCTCGCGCGCCGGCCGGTGTCGGCGCGGGCAGCACCTTCGGCATCCCCGACGACGAGATCCCATTCTGATGGCCGAGGGCAAACCCAATCTCAACGGGAACCTTCGCGCTCACGCGTCCGCCTGCGTGGCCGCGGGGCTCTGTGCCCTGCCGGCCCTGCGACGCGGCGATGAGAAGCGCGTGGCGCTGCGGGCATGGAAGCCGTACCAGAAGCGTCTGCCGACGGACGAGGAGCTCGGCTCGTGGTTCTCTCCGGCCGGTGAGGACGTGGTGGCAGACGGGGCGATGTGCCTGGTGTGCGGGTCGGTCTCCGGCAACCTGGAGATGATCGACTTCGACAACTGGGACGGCGGCGGCGGCGAGGCGTTCAGGGCGTGGCGCGCGGCCGTCGAGGCGGCCGCGCCCGGGCTGGTCGAGCGCCTGGTGATCGAGACCACGCCCTCGGGCGGGCGGCACGTCGTGTACCGCTGCGCGGAGCCAGTGTCGGGCAACACCAAGCTCGCCCAGCGTCGCATGGAGGTTGGCACCGACGAGCCCGTCGTCATCGGGAGCAAGGAGTACACGCCCCGGCGCGACGCCAGCGGCGCGTGGGTCGTCACGGTGACCATCATCGAGACGCGGGGCGAGGGCGGACTCTTCCTGTGCGCGCCCTCGGCGGGTTACGCGCTCGTGCAGGGCGATCTGTGCCGTCCGCCGATCGTGAGCGCCGACGAGCGGGACGTACTGCTCGGCTGCGCCTGGGCGCTGAACGAGACGCCGGCGGAGGTGGTGGGCCAGGCCGGGGCCCCGAGTGCGGGAGGCCTGCGGCCGGGCGACGACTTCAATGACCGAGGCGATTTGCGCGAGATCCTGCTCCGGCACGGCTGGACGCTCGTGAAGTCGGGCGAGAACGAGCACTGGCGTCGGCCCGGCAAGGCGGCCGGCACCAGTGCGACGCTGAAGGACCGCGTCTTCTACATCTTCTCGACGAACGCTGCGCCATTCGAGGCGCACAAGGGGTACTCGCCGTTCGCGATCTACGCGCTGCTCGAACACCACGGTGATTTCGCGGCCGCGGCGTCGGCGCTGGCGGCCGAGGGCTACGGCTCGCGCGAGCACGCGACCGGCGTCGACCTCTCGGTGTTCATGACTGACCCGCCGGCGAAGGCGGGCTCGCCATTCGAGCCGTGCCCCGTGCCCGTGGGTGAACTCGTCGCGGCGTACCCGAAGCTCCGAGACCCGGTCATCCACGGCCTGCTCCGCGCCGGCGAGACGATGAACGTCATCGCCAGCCCCAAGACCGGCAAGAGCTGGCTCACGCTCGACCTTGCGATCGCGGTCGCGACCGGGCGGCCGTGGCTGGGGCGATACCAGACCGAGCCCGGGCCGGTGCTGATCATCGACAACGAGCTGCACCGCGAGACCAGCGCCCACCGGCTGCCGAAGGTCGCCCAGGCCCGGGGCGTGGCGATGCGTGAGATCGCCGAGCGGATCTTCGTGGACAACCTCCGCGGCCGGCTTCAGGACATCTTCACGCTCGCGCCGTACTTCGAGGCCCTCGAGCCCGGCCGGTACAAGGTCATCGTCCTCGACGCCTTCTACCGCTTCATGCCCGCCGGCGGCGACGAGAACGACAACGGCACGATGGCCAACATCTACAACCGCATCGACGCCTTCGCCGACCGGCTGGGCTGCTGCTTCGTACTCATCCACCACTCGACCAAGGGCAGCCAGAGCGGCAAGAGCGTGACCGACGTCGGGGCGGGGGCGGGCGCGCAGTCCCGGGCGACCGACACGCACCTGGTCCTGCGGCCGCACGAGGAGGACGGCGTGGTCGTGCTGGACGCCGCCGTCCGCTCCTGGCCGCCCATCGAGCCCGCCTGCCTGCGCTGGGACTTCCCGGTGTGGTCGGTCGATGGGACGCTCGACCCGGGCGCGCTCAAGAACGAGCGACCGGGCAAGAAGAAGGAGCAGGTCCAAAGGCCGGCCAAGCCGGGAGAGCCGTCGTGGGACGTGGAGCGGTTCGTGGCGGAGTTCATCTCCGCCCAGCCGGCCAGCAAGGCTCAGATCCGCGAGTCGGCCAAGGGTGAGCCGGGTCTGTCGTGGCGTCGCGTCGCGGATCTGCTCGACATCGCCGAGACCCGTGGGCTCGTCCACCGCTGGCGCGTCGGCAGCGCTCACCGCGTGCTGTTCGCAACCGTGCCGCAGCCGGTCTCCGGCGAGGGGGCCGGGTCATGACTGCGGCTGCGCGGCACATCAAGTCTCGCTCGTGCGCGCACCCGCTTGAGCGCTCCGCCGAAGCGCTCAAGCGAGCGGAATCGGCTCAGCGCGGGGTTTCGCTCGTGCGCGCGCACACCCCCCATACCCCCCAGGGGCGGGCGCTCAAGCGCCGCCCCCGGCCGCTTGTGCGCGTGCGCTCGAGCGCTCCAGCGAGCGAGCGGCGCGGACGGCCCGCGACGTTGGCCCGTGTGGCGTCCGGCCCGCGGGAGGCGACCGCCGTCCCGCCCGCCCGTCTGGCGGCACACGGGCCAACGTGGGCCAACAGGGCGGGAGGGGGCGGATTGTGGGTAACTGGGCAAGGCGGGGAGGGGCGGCATAGGTACTTCCCAGGGGGGATAGCCAGCCGACGCCGCCGGGAACAGCCGCAACCCCCGACAGAGTTTGTTTCGCCTGTCCGGTCCAATCCCCACCCCCGCGCCCGCTTGGCCACGGGCCGCCCGACGCTGGCCCGTGTCGCGGCCGGCGGCGCACCCCCGAACCACCCCGCGATCCCGCCACCCAGCCCCGCACGGGCAAACGTCGCCCATTGGTCCGCTGGCCTGCTGGCCCCAATCCGCAACCCCGAAGCACGGAGGCTCCTGCCATGAAGATCGAACTGCGCGCCCTCAAGGACATCCAGCCGTACGAGAACAACCCCCGCGTCAATGACGGGGCGGTCGACGCCGTGGCCGCCTCGCTGCGCGAGTTCGGCTTCCGCCAGCCGATCGTGGTGGACACCGCGGGCGTCATCGTCTGCGGGCACACGCGGTACAAGGCGGCGCTCAAGCTCGGGCTGGAGAAGGCCCCCGTCCACGTCGCCAAGGACCTCACGCCCGCGCAGATCAAGGCGTACCGGATCGCCGACAACAAGAGCGGCGAGCTGGCCGAGTGGGACTTCGACCTGCTGCCGATCGAGCTCGGAGAACTCCAGGCGATGGACTTCGACCTCGCTTGGCTCGGCTTCGACGAGAAGGAACTCGCCAAGCTGCTCAGCGCCGGCGGCAACGAGGGGCTCACCGATCCCGACGAGGTGCCTTCGCCGCCCGATGAGGCGACCACGCGCCCGGGCGACCTGTGGATCCTCGGCAAGCACCGGCTGCTGTGCGGCGACAGCGGGAGCGTGGCCGACCTCGACCGGCTGCTCGACGGCCAGCCGATCCACCTGGTCAACACCGACCCGCCGTACAACGTGAAGGTCGAGCCGCGGAGCAATAACGCCATCGCGGCGGGCAACAGCTCGTTCAGTAAGCAGCAGGGCAAGGCCCAGACGCACCACCAGAAGCTCGACCTCGCGCGGCACCCGGAAAAGGCCAAGCCGACCGGCAGCAAGATGCGGGCGAAGGACCGGCCGCTGGCGAACGACTTCGTGACCGACGACGAGTTCGACCGGCTGCTCGCGGCGTGGTTCGGGAACATCGCCCGCGTGCTCATCCCCGGCGGCGGCTTCTACATCTGGGGCGGCTACGCCAACTGCGCCAACTACCCGCCCGTGCTCAAGGCGTGCGAGCTGTACTTCAGCCAGGCGATCATCTGGATCAAGGAGCACCCGGTCCTGACCCGCAAGGACTTCATGGGCAACCACGAGTGGTGCTTCTACGGCTGGCGAGAGGGCGCGGCGCACCGGTTCTTCGGCCCCGCCAACGTGCCCGACACGTGGTCGGTCAAGAAGGTCAACCCGCAGAGCATGATCCACCTGACCGAGAAGCCGGTGGAGTTGGCCGCACGCGCGATCCAGTACTCGTCCGAGCCCGGCGAGAACGTGCTCGACCTCTTCGGCGGCTCGGGCTCGACGCTCATCGCCTGTGAGCAGCAGGGCCGGCGCGGGTTCCTGATGGAACTCGACCCCTTGTACTGCGACGTGATCGTGCAGCGGTGGGAGCAGTTCACGGGCAAGAAGGCCGGGCGAGTTCCGGCGAGCGCTGTGGCCGAAGAGAACGCCCCGGCGGGCGCCGAGGCGTGAGGGAGGGGTGCGCGATGCGATCAGTCGCCCGGGCGCTTCTCCCGGAGAGCGTGGTACTCGATCATGGCGTCCTCGAACAGCGTGGCGGAGGCCGGCACGTACAGCCGCCCGCGCGGGCCGTCGCGCTCGACGATGGACCGCTCGAAGAGGAACAGCAGCGCCACCTGGATGCGCGTCCAGGGCAGGCCGGTCTTCTCGTGCAGGTCTGCGCGGGTGATCCCGCCCGCGCCGGCCTCGGCCAGGGCGTGGGCCACCGCCGCGTAGGAGACTGCCGGGCAGGTGTGGCGGTAGGGCCGGCGGCTGGTCATGGCCACGGCGGTCATGACCAGGTGCCCGTCATCGACGGCGAAGGTGATGTCGGTGAAGTCGGTGATGGGGGGCACCCCTCACGCCCCCTTCCCGGCGCCGGCGCGGGCATGCTTGGTGGCCTCGAAGAGGCCCCGGTCGTGCTTGCGGAAGCGCGCGCCCTTCCCCTTGGCGGCGATCTCGCGGATGATGGCGGCGTAGATGGTCGCCTCGGGCGTGGCGCCCTTGGTGGCCCACAACCCCTTGGCCTGGATCTGGGCCACCATCTCCCTGGCGCTCATGGGCCGGCCGGCCTCGGCCAGCACCAGGGCCGCGGCGTCCAGGCCGCTCATCTTGCCGTCGGCCCGCGGGGCCCGTGGGGCCTTGGCCGTGCGCTTGGCCCCGTCGCTTCCCGCGCGGGGAGCCCGGCCCGGGACCTTGAGGCCAAGCTCGGCGGGGCGCTTGCCGGTCAGGCGCTTGACCAGCTCGAGCACCTGCGTGCGGCCGGTGCAGACGACCTCGGCCTTGGCGCTGCGCACGCCCGACTCGTCCAGCGGCGCCTCCATGGGCGCCTTGGCCACCTGCGGGTCCTTGGCGCCCGGCGGGAGGTAGAACTCGACCAGAGCGCCGTTGCGGTGGAAGGCGATGTGGCCGGCGCTGGTCGCCGCGTCCTTGGCGGCCCTGGCCAGGTCCGCATCGTGGCGGCAGGGGACCGACACGCGGCCCCGGGGCGCCTTGGCGCGGGCCTTGGGCGAGGCTTGAGCCTCGGCCTTGGCCGCGGCCGCCTTCTTGGCGATCGGCTTCGTATTGGTCGTCTTCTTGGCCATATCGATGCTCCTTTCGGGTCAGGAAACAGCGAAGCCCGCGACGAGCGGGCTTCAGGGGAGGGGTCGGATCTCGATGTCCCGGTTGCACGCCGGGCAGGCGATTCGCGTCGGCGGCGCTGCTCGCCGCCCCGCCTCGTACGCCCGCTCAAGAGCCTCCTTGATGCTCCAGACCGCCAGGCCGTGGAAATCGAGGCCGTCGCTCTTGCGGGTCTCGAGCGTCTCGAGGCTCAGCGCCTCGCGGGCGATGGTCGCCAGGGTTGTGTCTCGTGTGGTGTGTCGTTGCGTGCTCATGGTCGTCGCCTCCGTTGGGGCTACCGCTCAGTTCGCGTCCTCGGCCTCGGCGAGAAAGTCCTCGACGCGCTCACGCTCCATCCCGCTCATGAACATCACCAACTCAATCAGCCCGTCGCGCACCCGCCCAAGGTCGCCCGGGTAGCCCCAGTGGCTCTCGGCGAGCGCGGCCCGCTTGGCGTGGGCGTCGAGCTCCATCTGCAGCACGTCGATCAGGCGGGCGATGTCGGCGCTGCGCTTCGCGTAGGCCTGCTTGGCGGTCTGGTTGGTCGTCTGTCCCTTGGTCATGGCGTGGTCTCCTACGGGTCCTCTATGCCGCGGGGAGCCGCCCCGCGTGGGTCACATGAAGCCATGAGATCCGGCCGAAGGGAAGGCGTTCTGGCCTTGATTTGCAGATGTTTTCGAGAATCTGCCGCCCTCCGGCGCGAAGGTCCGGGAGGTGTCGCATGACTCCCGAACACGCGCCTAGCGACACGGGCCAGCAGCGCCTCAACCCCGCCGCCATGTCCCCGGCCGACGCCGCCCGCGTGCTGACGCGCCTGGGCGGCCAGCCCATCGGCGAGGCCATGCTGCGCGCGGACATCGACGCGGGCGCGCCGACCAACGCCGACGGGACGATCAACCTCGTGCACTACGCCGCGTGGCTCGTACAGCAGATGAACGCCGGGGGTGGCCGTGGCGAGTGACCCGCGCAAGATCGATCCCCCCAAGCTCGATCCGAGGTCGCTCAAGCCCTCGGAGACATGCCGCCTGCTGAACTCGACCCCGCTGGCCGAGGTGATCAACGAGCGGCAGTTGCACCGCCATCGCACGCGGGCGGGCTTCCGCATCGGCGATGGCAAGACGGTCGATCTGTTCCGCTACGTCGCCTGGCTGGTGGCGACGCGCCACGAGCCGAAGCCAGAGCCAGCGGAGGATGAGCTATCCGGCTACGACGCGGTGCGCGAGCGGGCCCGCGAGCGGAACAAAGCCCTCTCGCTCTCGGGTCGGAACATCGGCGAGCTTCCGCCGGTCGGCAATTCGGAACGAAAGCGCCGCTGCACCGAGTCGTTCAAGGCGTTCTGCGACACCTACTTCCCGCAGACCTTCCATCTGCCGTGGTCGGACGACCACCTCAAGGTCATCGCCAAGTTGGAGACGGCGGTGCTCGAGGGCGGTCTGTTCGCGATGGCCATGCCGCGCGGCAGCGGGAAGACCACGCTCTGCGAGACGGCCTGCCTCTGGGCCATCCTGATCGGGGCCCGGCCGTTCGTGTGCCTGATCGGCTCCGACGAAGAGCACGCGGCCTCGATGCTGGAGAGCATCAAGAGCGAGCTGGAGAACAACGACCTGCTCGCCGACGACTTCCCGGAGGCGTGTTACCCCATCCGCTGCCTGGAAGGCATCCACCAGCGGGCTTCGGGTCAGCTCCACAAGGGCGAGCCGACGCACATCGGGTGGACCGCCAAGGAGATCGTGCTGCCGACAATTGAGGGCTCAGCGGCGTCGGGCGCGATCATCGCGGTGGCGGGGATCACCGGGCGCATCCGCGGCATGAAGCGCAAGCGTCCCGATGGTCAGAGCGTCCGCCCGTCGCTGGTGCTGATCGACGACCCGCAGACGGACGAGTCAGCGCGCAGCCCGAGCCAGTGCGCGGCTCGGGAGCGGGTGCTCGCCGGGGCGATCCTCGGCCTCGCCGGACCGGGCCAGAAGATCGCCGGGCTTATGACGGTGACGGTCGTTCGCCCCGACGACCTGGCCGACCGGATCCTCGACCGTGACAAGCACCCCCAGTGGCAGGGTGAGCGGACGCGGATGGTCTACTCGTTCCCGACCAACGAAGCGCTGTGGGCCAGGTACGCCGAGATCCGGGCCGAGGGGCTGCGGGCCGATCGCGGCCTGGGGCAGGCGACCGCCTTCTACAAGCGCAACCGCAGGAACATGGACGAGGGTGCGTCGGTCGCGTGGCCGGCACGGTTCAACCACGACGAACTGAGCGCCGTCCAGCACGCGATGAACCTCAAGCTCCAGGACGAGGCGGCATTCTGGGCCGAGTACCAGAACGAGCCGCTGCCCGAGGTCGCGGCCGACGACGACCTGCTGACACCCGAGCAGATCGCGGCCAAGACCAACGGCATGCCGCGGTCCGTCGCGCCCATCGGCTGCACGCGGGCGACGGCGTTCATCGACGTGCAGGGCAAGCTGCTGTTCTGGCTCGTCGCGGGCTGGGAGGACGACTTCACCGGCTACGTGCTCGACTACGGCGCGTGGCCGGACCCGAAGCAGTCGTACTTCACGCTCCGCGACGCCCGGCGGACGCTCCTGACCGAGTTCCCGCGGGCGGGCCAGGAAGGCGCGATCTACGCCGGGCTCGAGGCGTTGACCGGCGACCTGCTTGGCAAGGCGTGGCGGCGCGACGACGGGACCGACCTGCGCATCGACCGCTGCCTGATCGACGCGAACTGGGGTCAGTCATCGGACTTGGTCTACCAGTTCTGCCGCCAGTCGGCCCACGCGGGAATCGTCATGCCCAGCCACGGCCGGTACGTTGGGGCGAGCAGCATTCCCTTCAACGACTACAAGCGCAAGCGCGGCGAGCGGGTCGGGCTCAACTGGCGCGTGCCGCTGGTGGCCGGCAAGCGGGCCGTCCGGCACGTGCTCTTCGACACCAACTACTGGAAGAGCTTCGTCCACGCCCGGCTGGCGGTGCCCATGGGCGACCCCGGGTGCCTGTCGCTCTTCGGGCGCGAGGCCGGGCGGCACCGGTTGCTCGCCGACCATCTGACCAGCGAGTACCGGATCAAGACCGAGGGCCGGGGCCGGACAGTCGACGAGTGGAAGCTGCGGGTCGCCGGCATCGACAACCACTGGCTCGACTGCCTGGTCGGGTCAGCCGTGGCGGCATCGATGCAGGGGGCGGTGCTGTTCGGGACGGACCAGCGGGCCAAGCCGAAGCCGCGCGTCAGGTTGTCCGAGCTCCGGAGGGCGAAGGCGTGAACCGCGCGGCTGCGACATCGCGACCAGGTGAGCATGAGTACGGCCTGCGCTGTCCGTCGTGCGGCTGCGGTCACTGGCGTGTGGTTTACACGCGACCGCGCTCGGGCGGCCGCCTTGTGCGCCGGCGCGAGTGCCGTCACTGCGGCAAAGCTGTCATCACGACGGAGAAACTCAACGGAAAATGAGCCCCGAGTTCCATATGCGTAACGATCTGCGCGAGAAACAGGAGCAGCGCATGACGAGCGCCCAGTGTTGACGTAGAACATCCGTAGACATCCAGGCCGGGCTTCCCGGAGGCGAACGGTGTGCGGCTGATCCCCGACCACTGCCGAGCCAGCAAGTGACACGCCGTGCAGGGCTGCACCCCTGTGCGGCGTTGTGCTTTTTGGCCTCGCCTTCGGGAACCCCGGCCTGGTGCAAGGACGCACCGTATGCCGGAACCGCCGGACAACCTGAATGAGGCCATCCGCGACAACGCCGCGGGACCCAAGCGGGCTCAAGGCGATGCCGGGAGCGTCGAGCAGCACCCGCTGCGGGACCAGATCGAGGCCGACCGGTACCTGGCGAGCAAGCAGGCGTCGGCCCGCCCGGCGCGTGCGCTGCGTCTGACTCGTTTCGTGCCGCCCGGCGCGGCCGGGGAGGGGGGCGGCTGATGCTGGGCCTGCCCCGATCCAAGTCCGCTCCGGGACCCAAGCCTCTATCGCACCGCGCAGGCGTGGTTCGGCGCATGCTGCGGGCCGGGTTCGACTCGGCCATGACGAACGACGGCAACCGCCGCCACTGGGCGCACGCGGACGGGCTGAGCGCTGACGCAGCGGCGTCGCCCGAGGTCCGGCGGGTGCTCCGCAACCGGGCGCGGTACGAGACTGCCAACAACGCCTACGCCAAAGGCATCGTGCTCACGCTCGCCAACGACGTGGTGGGCACCGGGCCGCGACTGCAACTGCTCACCGAGGATGACGCCGCCAACGAGCGGATCGAGCGCTCGTTCTTGGCGTGGGCCAAGGCGGTCGGGCTGCCTGAGAAGCTCCGCACGATGCGGGCGGCGCGGGCGACGGACGGCGAGGTCTTCGCCGTCCTGGTCAGCAACCCGCACCTGCCGGGGCCGGTGAAGCTCGACCTTCGTCTGGTCGAGGCGGATCAGGTCACCACGCCCGATCTTTCGGTTCTCGACGAGGGCGCGGTAGACGGGATCGTCTTTGATGCGTTCGGCAACCCCGTCGAGTACCACTTGCTCAAAGGCCATCCCGGCGACGCCCGGTCGGGCTACCTGGGGATCGAGTACGACCGCGTGCCCGCCGCGTCCGTGATCCACTACTACCGCGCGGACCGGCCCGGCCAGAGCCGCGGCATTCCCGACATCACGCCCGCGCTCCCACTGTTTGCGCAGCTCCGCCGGTACACGCTGGCGGTGATCGCCGCGGCGGAAACGGCCGCGGACTTCGCCGGCATCCTCTACACCGATGCGCCGGCCAACGGCGAGGCCGAGAGCGTCGAGCCGATGGACGCGATCGAGCTCGAGGCCCGCTCGCTGCTGACAATGCCGGGCGGCTGGAAGATGTCCCAGGTCCAGGCCGAGCAGCCGTCGACCACCTACGCAGAGTTCAAGCGGGAGATCCTGAGCGAGATCGCCCGGTGCCTGAACATGCCCGTAAGCGTGGCTTCCGGGGACTCGTCCCGGCACAACTACGCCTCGGGGCGGCTCGATCACCAGACGTACTTCAAGACCATCCGCGTCGAGCAGGACCACCTCGCGTGTCTGACGCTCGACCGCATCCTGGCCGCGTGGCTACGCGAGGCCGTGCTCGTGAGCGACCTGCTCCCGCTCCGCCAGCGCACGCAGATCGCCCGGGGCGACGGTCTTGCGCACCAGTGGTTCTGGGACGGGACCGAGCACGTCGATCCCGCGAAGGAAGCCAACGCGCAGGCGACACGCCTGGCGTCCAACACCACCACCCTCGCCAGCGAGTACGCCCGGCAGGGTCGCGACTGGGAGACCGAGCTCCGCCAACGGGCCAAGGAAGTCGCGCTGATGAAGGAGCTCGGCCTGACCACCGACCAATCCGCCCCGCTCGCACCAGCCGACGGACGCCGCGAGGAGGACGACGATGCCGAATGACCGCCCGTTGAACCTGTGCGCGCCGATCGAGCAGTGGGTCGAGGCCGGGGCCGCCGATGCCGGCGACGCGCCGGCTCTGCGGCGGTTCTCGATGACGGCCTACACCGGCGGCGCGATGGTGTTGGCGGGCTGGCCGCACCCCGTCGTGGTTGATCTCGCCGGACTCGAGGTCGCAGGCGGCGGTCTCAAGAGCCGTCCGATCCTCAAGGACCACAATCGCTCGCTGATCGTGGGCCACACCGACTCGATCCGTGTCGAGGGTTCGCAGCTGCTGGTCTCCGGAGTGGTCTCCGGGGCCGGTCCCGTCGCTCGCGAGATCGTCGAGAGCAGCCGCAACGGCTTCCCGTGGCAGGCGTCGCTCGGCGCGATCGCCCGGCAGATGGAGTTCGTGCCGCGGGGCAAGAAGTCCCTCGTCAACGGCCGCGAGTTCGAGGGGCCGGTCCATATCGCACGCCGGAGTGTGCTGGGCGAAGTCAGCTTCGTCGCCCTCGGCGCGGACGACAACACCAGCGCGGCCGTCGCCGCCAGCGCACCCGAAGCACCCGTCAAGGAGGACGCCATGACGTTCGAGCAGTGGCTTGAGGCCAAGGGCTTTGACCGTGCCTCGCTCACCGACACGCAGTCGACCAGCCTCCGGGCGATGTTCGACGCCGAGCAGGCGGCGGCACCCGGCCAGGAGGATCAGCCCGGGGCGGGCGATGACACGGACGTCGTCGCCCGCATTCGGGCCGAGACCGCCGCGGAAACCCGCCGCATCGCGGAAGTGCGGCGGATCTGCGCGGGGCGGCACGCCGACCTCGAGGCGAACGCGATCGCGGACGGCTGGGACGCCACGCGCACCGAACTGGAGGTCCTGCGGGCCGAGCGGCCGGCGCTCACGAGCGGCGGGGTGCGGCGGGACGCCGATCATGCCCAGGCAGGCCGCGCCATCGAGGCCGCCCTTTGCCTGTCGTCGGGCCTGCCCGAGAAGCAGGTCGGCCAGTGGTACGACGAGAAGACCATGAACGCCGCCCTGGCCGGCGACCTGCGCGGCGCGGGGCTGCACACGCTCATGTACGAGACCATCCGAGCCGCCGGCGATCACATCCGCCCGGGCCGGGTGGACAACGAGACGATCCGCGCGGCGTTCGCGGCCGACCGTCGGCTGATCCAGGCCGCGGCGGGCTTCAGCACGATCTCGCTCTCGGGCATCCTGTCGAACGTCGCCAACAAGACCATGCTCGCGGCGTACACCGCGGTTGAGAGCGTCGTGGCGATGTTCAGCGCCGAGACGGACGTGAACGACTTCAAGGAGGTCACCCGCTACCGGCTGACCGGCAACGGCGTGTTCGAGAAGGTCGGCCCGGACGGCGAGCTCAAGCACGCAGGGCTGTCCGAGCAGTCCTACACCAACAAGGTCGAGACCTACGGGCGCATGATCGCGCTGACGCGGCAGATGATGATCAACGACGACCTGGGTGCTTTCCTCCAGATCCCCCGCATCATCGGCCGTATGTCAGCGCTCAAGCGCGAGGAGGCGGTCTTCGAGCTGCTGCTCTCGAACCCCGGAACGTTCTTCAGCGCCGGAAACAAGAACTTCATCTCGGGCGCGGACACGGCGCTGTCGATCGACGCGCTGACCAAGGCCGAGCAGCTGTTCCTGGACCAGACCGACAGCGAGGGCAAGCCGATCCTGCTCACCCCGGCGGTGCTGCTCGTGCCTTCGTCGCTCAAGGTCGCGGCCCAGGTGCTCATGACCGAGACGCGGGTGAACGAGACGACCTCGGCGGACAAGCCCAAGCCTGCCGTCAACCCGCACGCGGGCAAGTGGAAGCCGGTGGCCTCCCCCTACCTCAACGCCCAGGGTCTCACGGGCGGGAGCGCCAAGGCGTGGTACCTCTTCGCCAATCCGGCCGACGTGGCGGCGATCGAGATCGCGTACCTGCGCGGCAAGCGCACGCCCACCATCGAGAGCGGCGACACCGATTTCAACACACTGGGCATGCAGTGGCGCGGGTACTTCGACTTCGGCGTCGCCATGCAGGACTCCCGCGCGGCGGTCAAGAGCAAGGGTGAGGCATGAGCCAGATCGGCGGCGGCGGTCTCGAGCCGATCGGCGGTGAAACAGGCAGCGGAGGCACGCAGATGTCCACGACGAAGTTCGTTCACGAGGGCGCGGCGATCGACTACACGCCCGGGGCCGACACACCGGCGGGCACGGTCGTCGTGCAGGGCGATCTGGTCGGCACCACGCGCGTCGACCTCAAGGCGGGCCAGCTCGGCGCGCTGGCGGTGCAGGGGGTGTTCGACTTCCCCAAAGCCGCCGGCGTCGGGACCGCCTTCACGGTCGGCGCGCTGGCCTACTGGGACAACACCAACAAGGTCGCGACCAAGACGGCCACGAACAACAAGCTCATCGGGAAGGCCGTCAAGGCCGCCGCGGACGCCGAAACCGTCGTCCGCGTCCGGATGTCGCAGTGACGGAGGCGGGCGATGGGTGATCTGCTCGAACGGGGATCGGCGTTCCTGGATGACCAGCGGCACGCGCACATGAGCCGCCCGGTCGTGTACCAGCGCGGCGACGCCTCTGCCGAACTCCGGGCCACCATGGGCCGCACCGAGTTCGAGCAGGTCGACGAGGGCGGGGCTGGGTTGATCCACCGCATCGAATCGCGGGACTTCCTGCTCCGCACCGCCGACCTCGATCTGGGTGACGGTCCGGTCCTGCCCAAGGCCGGCGATCGCCTCCGCGAGACGGTCGGGACGAGCGTGTTCGTGTACGAGGTCAACGCGCCCGGGGGCCAGCCGCCTTGGCGCTACAGCGACCCCTACCGCAAGGCCATCCGCATCCACACCAAGCACATCGCAACGGAGCCGGCGTGAGCAACGGGAATCCACAGAACGGCACGAAGGCGAGGTGGGCGGGCGTGATCGTCACGGTCGTGCTTGCCGCGGGCGCGATGACCGTGCAATGGGGCATCGTCACGGCCAAGCTCCAGCACGTCGAGAAGCGGCTCGACGAGCTCATCGTCGAGGCGCGCTCGCTCCGCCAGGAGTACCAGGCGATCGAGCGGCGGGTCTCGTACCTCGAAGGGCGTCTGAACGGGCGGGCCGCTGGAAGGGAGGGGCCGTGAGCGCCATCACCGCCGTCGCCGACGCCGTTGCGGCCCACATCAACGCCGGAACGTACTCCCGGCCTATCTCCGCCGTCCGGACTTATCAGCCGGCGTTCACGCTGGAGGAGCTGGCGGATCTTCGCGTCTCGGTCGTCCCCCGCTCGACGGCGATCGCCACCGCCAGCCGCGACAGCAGCACGTTCGAGCACGTCATCGATGTGGGCGTGCAGCAGAAGCTGCCGGCCGAGGACGAGCAGGCGGCGATCGACGACCTGCTCGGGCTCGTCCAGGAGATCGCCGACCGTCTGCGGCTCCAGCGGCTGCCGGGTGCGCCCGAGACGGCGTGGGCGGGCATCGCCCACGAGCCGGTGGTATCGAGCGAGAGCCTGGAGCAGCACCGGGTCTTCACGAGCGTGCTCAGTGTCAGCTATCGGGAGAGGAGATAGCCCATGCGCAATCTGGTCCTCTTCACGGCCGAGCTCACCGACAGCGACAAGGAACTCTCGCCGTCTCCGCTGGTGGCGACGTTCACGATCACGGCCTCCCACAAGAACACCTCGGACATGACGTTGTCGGACGGCAAGGTCGCCGAAGTGCTGGTTCCGCCGGGCGGGCAATACCGCTTCGAAAGGGTGGACCTGTCATCGCTGCTGGTGCGGGGCAAGGCCGGCGAGACGGTCTACGTGGTGGGGCACACGGCCTGAGGCCCCCTTGCAGGAAGGAATACGACGATGCCCATCAAACTCGGCATGGAGGCCAAGCTGCTCTACGCGGCGGGAGGCCAGAGCGGCGGTACATGGACCGCGATGGACAACGTCCGCGACGTGACGCTCAGCCTGGAGGCGGGCGAGGCGGATGTCACCACCCGCGCCAACGAGGGCTGGCGCGCGACGGTCGCCACGCTCAAGGAGGCGAGCGTCGAGTGGGAGATGGTCTGGGACACCGCCGACGCGGGGTTCGCCGCCATCAAGGACGCCTTCTTCAACAACGACCTGATCGGTCTGCAGATCCTCGACGAGACCGACGGCCAGGGGCTGCAGGCGGACTTCTCGATCACAAACTTCAGCCGCAACGAGGCGCTGGAGGAGGCCATCACCGTCTCGGTGACGGCCAAGGTCACCTACTCCGACACGGCGCCGACCTGGATCGGCGGGTGACGCAGGGAGGCAGCATGCACGCGTTCAAGGACAACCAGGGCCGGGAGTGGACGGTCGAGATCAACGTCGCGGCGCTCAAGCGGGTGCGCGGGCTCGCCGGCGTGGACCTGATGCAGGTCATCGAGGGCTCCGGCGGGCTGGTCGAGAGGCTCGTGCGCGACCCGGTCCTGCTGTGCGACGTGATCTACGCCGTCTGCAAGCCGCAGGCTGATTCGCGCGACGTCTCCGACGAGGCCTTCGGCGAGGCGATGGCCGGTGACGCGATCGAGCACGCCACCGGGGCGCTCCTGGAGGAACTGGTGTCTTTCTGCCCGAGCCCGAGGGACCGGGCCAACCTCGGGCGGGTGCTTACGGCCACACGCGTAGTGATGGACAAGGCCCGGGACGTGGTCGAGCGACGGATCGACGAGTTGATCGAGGGCGGAGCGCTGGAGCGGGCGATGCTGGAGGCCGTGCCGGAGGCAACTCCGGCGGCGGCGGCTGGCGACTCGTCTGGCAGTGCGCCGGCATCCTCGGACTCGACCCGTCCCCCCTGACCTTGCGCGAGCTGGTCGCGATGGCCGAGGCCCGCCAGCGCGACGAGTGGACCCGGACGGCCTCGCTGATGGCGCTGGTGGCCAACACCCAGCGCAACCCCAGGAAGACCCGCCCGTTCCGGCCCAGCGACTTCGACCCGTTTAGCCGGGCGGGGGAGAAACGGGCGGGCGTGATTCCGGCCCCCGTGTCGGTGCTCAAGGACGTGTTCATCAACCGCCGGCCGCCGCAGGAGCGGGCTGCTGGCAAGCCAAACGGAAAGGAGCCCCAGCCATGACTGGCAAGTCCAGCCGCCACATCTTCGCCATCGCCGGGTTCCTGCTCGTGTCGCTCGTGCTCGCCGCGTGCGCCGGCTTCGACCTGGGCGATGTCGTCCGCGTGAAGACGCCCAACACCATCCAGCAGACCACGGGCCTGCCGTCGGCGCTCTCGCTCAACGAGGCTGAGGTTGAGTACCAGAACTGGTTCAACCAGGTGCAGACGACCGGTGCGCAGTGGCGGACACACATCGAACGGGCCGGGGAGATCCGGGGGCTGCTCGGGCAACTCACGCTGTCGGCGCTCGACTCGGTCGGCCCCACGCTCGGCGGCGTGCCCGTGGTCGGTCCGGCCCTGCCGGCGCTGACGGGCATCGTCGGCCTGTTCATCGGCAGCGCCCGACTCCGCAAGGAGAAGGAGGCGTCGTTCAACAAGGGACTTAAGGAAGGTCGCACGCTGGCGGACGGCGGAGGGGCGGCTGCGTGATCACCATGCGGATTAAGGACGTGTTCTTCGACCGTGCCGCGATCACACGCTCAGTGGACGCCGCCAAGCGGCGGGTGCTCAGCAAGGCCGGGGCGTTCATCCGCACCGCCGCCCGGACGAGCATCCGCAAGCGCAAGGGATCGGCCCCGCCCGGTAAGCCGCCGCACTCGCACGAGGGGAGCCTGCGGCGGCTGATCCTCTTCGGCTATGACCGCGCCAACGACTCGGTCGTGGTCGGGCCGGTGGGCTTCAAGAACAGCGTCGCGCCGCGAGCGCTCGAGCATGGCGGCACAACGGTCGTGCTGTCCCGCCGGCGCGGTCGGCTTCAGACGCGGAAGGTGCGCATCGCCGCCCGGCCTTACATGGCCCCGGCGCTTGAGCGGGAGCGGCCGAAGCTGCCGCTGCTCTGGCGCAACAGTGTTCGGAGGGGGTCCTAGATGGCCAACACTCGCGGCATCCGAGCCGGGCGCGCCTTCGTCGAACTCGGCGTCAGCGACAAGCTGTCGGCCGGGCTGCGGCGTGCGCAGCGACGGTTGGAAGCGTTCGGCGCGAGCGTGCAGCGGCTCGGGCTCCGCCTCGCCTCGATCGCCGCCGCGGCGTTCGCCCCGCTGGGGATTGCCGCGGTCAAGGCCGCCTCGGATGCGGAGGAGTCGCTCTCACGCTTCGCCCAGGTCTTTGGGCGCGAGGCGGATGCCGCCGGGAAGTTCGCCGACGATCTGGCCCGCCGCGTCGGCCGCTCGGGCCTGGCCGCCCGCGATGCCCTCGGCACGTTCCAGTCGTTCTTCACGGGGCTCGGGTTCGCCGCGCCCGAGGCCCGGGAGCTCTCGCAGACGCTCACGGAGCTGGCGATCGACTTCGCGAGCTTCAACAACCTCTCCGACGAGGAGGGGATCGAGCGGTTCATCTCGGCGTTGTCGGGATCCAGCGAGGTACTTGACCGCTTCGGCATCAACATCAAGCAGGCCGCGCTGGAGCAAGAGCTGCTCCGGATAGGCATCAGCAAGTCCTGGACGGAGGTTACCGAGCAGGAGAAGGCGCTTGCCCGGCTGAACGTGATCATGCTCGCCATGGGCGACCAAGGTGCCGTCGGCGACGCCACCCGCACAGCCGACTCGTTCGCCAACCGGATGAAGCGCCTCCGGGGCGAACTCCGCGACGCGGCCGTGGCGATCGGTCGGGCGCTGCTCCCGGTGCTCACGCCGCTGGTGCAGGTTGTGACCGCGGCGGTGCAGGCCGTCCGCTCCTGGGCCGAGCAGAACCCGCGGCTGGTCGCGACCATCTTCGGCATCGGCGCGGCGGTCGTTGCGGCCGGGGCGGCGCTGATCGGGGTCGGGCTGGCCATCAGTCTCGCCGGCGTCGCGATGGGCGGGCTGGCCACGGCGGTTGGTGTCGTCGCGTCCGTGCTCGGGGCGGTCCTTTCGCCCATCGGCCTCGTGGTCGCGGCTGTCGTCGGCCTGGGCGGGGCGATTGCCGTGACCTCTGGGGCGGGCGGCGAGGCGCTGGCCTGGCTCATGGGCCAGTTCACCCGTCTGCGGGATTGGGTTGGCAAGGTCACGGGCGGGATCGCCGATGCGCTCGCTGCCGGCGATATCGCCCTCGCGGCGGAGATCCTCTGGCTGTCGCTGAAGGTCGTCTGGCAGAAGGGCGTGGCCGCGCTGAACTCGGCCTGGCTCGAAGCGAGGCGGTTCTTTGTCTCAACGGCCCAGTCGATGTGGTACGGCGCGCTCGCGGCCGCCCAGATTGTGCTGCACGCCCTGGAGGTCGGCTGGATCGAGACGACCTCCTTCCTCTCCAAGACGTGGTCGCGCTTCACGGGCGGGTTCCAGATGGCGTGGGAATCGGCCTCCTCGTTCGTGGCCAAGCGGATGCTGGAGATCCAGGGGCTGTTCGACTCGGGGCTCGATGTGGAGGCGGCCAAGAAGGCGGTGGACCAGCAGCTCGAGCAGCGGCTGGGCGAGATCGACGAACGCACACGCGCGGCGGTGGCCGAGCGCGAGGCCCGGCGATCCGCCGAGCGGGACCGCGCAAGAGAACTCAATGACGCCACGCTGGCGCAGATCGGCCAGCAGTACGAGGACGCCCAAAGGGCGCTCGACGCCCGGACGGACGCACGGATCACCGATGCCCAGCGGGAACTGGAGGCGGCCCGGCAGCGCCTCGACGAGGCGATCGCCGAGGCCAAGCGCCGGCGCGAGGAGGCCGGGGCGGAACCCGAACCGAGCGGCTCGCCACGCGACCTGCTGGGCGAGTTCGAGAACCGCCTTCAGGCCGTCGGCGACCTCGTGGCCCAGGGCATCTCGGTTCGCGGCACCTTCAACGCCCGCGCCGTGCAGGGTCTCGCTTCCGACTCTGGTGCGGCAGAGCGCACCGCCCGCGCCACCGAGCAGACCGCCAAGCACACCAGGCAACTGGCCGACGCCGCCCGCAGCGGCGGCCTGACCTTCGCGTAACCCCCACGAGAGGAGACCCGCGCCCGTGCCGATCACGGTCAGCGAGAAGTTCGAGAGCCGCCGGTCCACCAAGGGCGAGAACCCCTCGGCGGAGCTGGTCTACACCGTGCGCGGCACGAACGACGACCTCGCCGCCCGGGCAGCCGCCGAGGCCGAGAGCCCCGCCAACTACGACGGCCTGCCGCGGCAGACGGTCTCCGTGGAACCGGTCGGGTTCGAGCTGTGGGAGGCGACCGCCCGCTACGGCCGCGCCCAGGGTGGCGGGTTCCCGCAGACGGGCGAGAGCGTCTTCACCTTCGACACCGGCGGCGGCACCCAGCACATCACCCAGAGCAAGCAGACCGTCGCCAGCCACGCAGCGCCTGGGACCAACGCGCCCGACTTCCAGGGGGCGGTTGGCGTCACCGCCGACGGCGTCGAGGGCGTGGACATCACCGTCCCGGTCTACCAGTTCTCCGAGACGCACTACCTGCCCGACGCCGTGGTAACGCAGGGGTACAAGGGCACGCTCTTCTCGCTCACCGGGCGGGTCAACGCCGGCTCGTTCCGCGGCTTCAACCCCGGCGAGGTGCTGTTCCTGGGCGCGACCGGCTCGAAACGCGGCACCGACGCCGACGCGGACTGGGAGATCACCTTCCGCTTCGCGGCCAGCCCCAATGCGACCGGCATCTCGGTTGGTCCGATCGGCGGGATCAGCAAGAAGGGCTGGGAGTACCTGTGGGTGCGCTACGCCGACCAGGAGGACGCCTCGTCGCACGCGATCGTCAAGCGTCCCGTCGCGGCCTACGTCGAGCGGGTGTACGACGAGGGCAACTTCGGAGCGCTGGGGATCTGACGCATGGGAGACGCCTTCCGCAAAGTCCGGTCCGGCCAGCCGCTGGCAATCCCTGCGCCGGCGTACAACGCGTTCATCGATGCGGCGGTGGCCGAGCGCCGGCGCGAGCGCGACCGCGGCGGAGGACCGCTGGCCGAGTCCGTGCCGCGGGGCCTGGTGCTCGTCCGCAACGACGCCGACGAGACCATCGAGCCGTACCACGCCCTGGCCATCACCGGCGTGCTGGTCGTGCCCGACGAGAACGACCAGGAGCGGACCTTCCACAGCCGCACGCCGCTGACCGGCGAGGTGGCGACCGAGGAGGCCCGGCCGCTGTCGTTCGTGCTGACCACGCAGCCGATCGAGCCGGGCCAACTCGGCCGGTGCGTCCTCACCGGCGTCACGCCGGCGCGCGTCTACATCGCCAACGAACTCGACACGACGTGCGAGCTCGCCCCCGAGGAGACGATCCTCACCAGCACGCCCATGGGCGGCGTGCCGATCCTCTGGAAGGAAGAGGGCGTCGGCGAGAAGTGGGCGGTCATCGAGATGGGCCGGCCCTCGCCCGGGCGCATCACCGCGATCCTCGGAGCCGCCCAGCCGATCCCCACCGAGAACAACCGCTGGCGCTACCCGTGGCACGAGGCGCGCATCGACGGCGACCCCGGCAGCGACACCTACCTGCGCTACGTGCCCGTGCCCGAGGGTCTGTCGTCGCAACTGCCGGGCGGCGGAGAGAACCCCACGCTGCTGGCGATCAACCGCTTCGAGGCCCACCACATGAACTCCTCCGAACCCGGCTCGGGATTCGAGGGGCTGCTCGGGCTGGGGCCGGTGTGCGAACTGCCCGGCGTGCTGCCCAAGTGCCCGCCGGCGCGGGCGCTACGGCCGAAGCTCGTGCCCATCCCCCAGGGGGTGTGCGTCCAACTGACCTGCGAGCGCAACAGCAAGGGCCGGCCGGTGTGGGTCTTCGAGGCGATGAGCCTGATCGAGATCGCCGACCCGGCCGACGGGGATCGCAAGTTCAACCTCTACGTGGAGGGCGGCGCATGAGCGCGGTCGCGAGCGATCTCAACGCCCGCCGCGAGCACGAGCGGGCCAAGTACCTGGAGCTGGCCGCCCGGCCAGGGTCGATATACGGCTCGACCAATCACGGCCGTCACGCGGTGCCGCTCGTCCAGCGTTGGAAGCCGCGCTTCGTCGTGGACTTCGGCTGCGGCCGCAACGAGTTCATCCGCCACCTCCGCCGGCTCGGCATCGACGGGCTCGGTGTGGACTTCGCGTACGACGATGCGGATGTGGTCAAGCCCATGCACGCCACCGGCTTGCTCGACGGCGTGGCCGATGTGGTCACGTGCTTCGACGCGCTCGAGCACCTGTTGCCGGAAGACGTGGACCCGGTGCTCGCCGAGATCCGCCGCGTGGCCGGCCCGCGCGGGCGGTTCGTCCTCTCCATCTGCACCCGCCCGAGCCGGATCACTGCGCTGGGCGAGAACCTGCACCCCACCGTCCGGCCGATGGCGTGGTGGCTGGACCGCCTCGGACGCGTCGGCACGGTGACGGAGCGGCGGGCGATGGGCCGGTACATCGTCGGGAGGTTCAGCCGCTGATGCGCGAGAACCAGTCGGACATCGCGGCGCTCCAGGCGGGCCTGAAGGCGCGGAGACCCGCGCGGGATGGGCTGCGCCTCTATACCGCCGACTTCGATTCGGTCTCGCTGGCGGGGTTCTACCGAGGGAGGTCTGCCTTCCTCATCCTCTCCGGCCCGTCGCTGAACCGGGTGGACCTCTCGCTGCTCAACCGCCGCGGCATCGTCACGATGGGCGTCAACAACTCCTGGACGATCCACCGGCCCACGCTGTGGACCTGCGTGGACGACCCCGGCCGCTTCATCGACACCGGCTGGAAGGACCCCGGCATCCTCAAGATGGTGCCGACGTGCATGTGGTCCAAGCGTCTGCGCATCCAGAACCCCGACGGGACGATGCGGCCCAGCGCCTTCAAGGTCCACCAGATGCCCTCGGTGCTCTTCTTCCGCCGGGCCGACCACTTCGACCACGAGCGGTTCCTGACGGGCGACTCGATCCCCTGGGGCAACGACGGCAAGACGCCCGACTCGCTGGGGATCGTCGGCAAGCGGAGCGTGATGCTCGTCGCCCTACGGCTGCTGCACTACCTCGGCTTCGGCACGGTCTACCTGCTGGGCTGCGACTTCAAGATGGCCCCGGACCGCAAGTACGCCTTCGACGAGCACCGCGCGCCCAACGCCATCCGCCACAACAACGTCCTCTACGACTCGCTGGCCCGCCGATTCGAGGCGCTGCGCCCGCACTTCGAGAAGCACCGCTTCCGCGTGATCAACTGCTCGCCCGGCAGCGAGCTCGGGGTCTTCGAGCGGATGGACTATGACAAGGCGCTGGCGGCCGCAAGCGCCGAGTGCGGCAAGCGCGTCCGCACCGAGGGCTGGTACGAGCCCAATCCCGAACTCGCCAAGCTCCCCGCACAGGAGGCCGCCCGATGAGCGACGGCCCCACGCGTTACTACCTCTACATCCCAGTCTGGGCGACCGGCAACCCGCCCCAGGGCGGCGGATCGAGCGAGCTCTCGACGCCCTCGGGCTCAACCGCCCCGAGCGAGACCCCCTCCTCGTCGATGCCCCCCAGCGAGCCGTCGAGTTACTCGACGACCGGCGATGTCATCTTCACGACCGGTCCGAGCGGTACGCCAACGCTGACGACCTACACCACTGATGCCTTCACGAGCAACAGCGGCACGACCGAGTCCGGAAGCGGGACGCCGACCGACAGCATGTCAAGCCAGTCCACAGAGGTCAGCAGCGGCAGCTCCGCCGCGAGCAGTTCGGGCGGCGGCGGATCGTCGAGCGGGTCGGGCAGCTCTTCCGGCGGCGGATCGAGCATGAGCTCCGATGCCAGCTCCGGCGGCAGTTCGGGGATGAGCTCCGGCCAGAGCTCGGGCGCATCGTCCGGAGCATCCTCGGGCGGCTCCTCCGGCGGAGGCTCGTCGGGCGGCGGATCCTCCGGCGGCGGTTCCAGCGGCGGCGGTTCCAGCGGCGGCGGGGGATCGTCCGGGGGCGGGGGCTCCTCTGGCGGCGGCGGCTCTTCGGGAGGTGGCGGATCGAGCGGCGGGGGCGGTTCGTCCGGCGGTGGTGGCTCCTCGGGGGGCGGGAGCAGCGGCAACTGCCTCCTCTTCGGCACCCTCGTTCACCTAGAGGACGGCCGCCTCACACCCATCGAGAACCTCAAGCCAGGCGACCGCGTGGCGTCCCTCCGCGTGCCCGGCCTCGAGGTCGATGTGCCCTACCGCGCCCAGTACAACTGGCTCTCGCACCACGGCTTGTACGGCGCATCGCCCGTGGCCGCCCGCGTTGCGAGCATTACGCTCGGCGAGCACCACGGCTTCGTCGTCATCAACCGCCGCCTCAAGGCGACGCCCGAGCACCCGTTCATGATCCGCCGCGGCGACGAGTGGGGCTTCGCCTCCGCTGAGTTCGTGCAGCCCGGCGACCACCTGATCGACGACCACCTCAAGGAGGAACCGGTCGAATCCGTCGTCCGCATCGACGCGCCGGCCCGCACCGTGGCCATCCACATCCCCGGCACGAACACGCTCCTCGCCGAAGGTGTGTGGGTCCACAACGACCTGCCGGCGACGGCCCAAAGCTCCGGCCCGGGCAGCGGTTCCGGGTCCGGCAGCGCCTCCGCCTCCGCGAGTGTGTCTGGTTCGGGTTCGGGCTCCGGCTCCGGGAGTGGATCATCTGGCGGCAGCGGGTCCGATAAGTCAAGCGGGTCCTCGTCATTCTCGTCCTCTGGTTCCTCCAGTGGGTCTGGCAGCGGCTCGGAATCCTCCTCCGACAGCGGCGTGACGATCCCGAGCGGTCCTGTGACGCACATCAGCGGCTCCGACAGCAACGTCGAGCAATGACCGCAGAAGGTGCCGATCGCCGTCGCGACAACGAGTTTGTCCGTAGCGGGCTCCTCGGAGCAACCAGCACCGACCGTCAGTAACTGCTATCCTCATGGCCCATGCCTGGACGCCCTGAGGGCAACCCGCCGCCTCCGCCTCCGGAGGTGATGACCATCGACGAGCTTGCAGCCTACCTGCAGGTCTCGAAGTCGTCGCTCTACAAGCTCGCCCAGGACGGGAAGGTCCCCGGCCAGAAGGTCGGGCGGCACTGGCGGTTCCACAAGACCGCGATTGACCAATGGCTCCGAAGGAGCTTGCCCAAGGAGTTCCCGCAATGACGAGCATCCTCCAGACTTGCACGCCTCGCCCGGATCTCGTCAAGGGCACGTTCAATCCCGAGATCTTCACCGCATCCTTGCGGCAGGTCATCGGGCACTACCGCGGCGATATCAAGGTCCAGACGACGTACACCGACGCCGAAGCGTTCTTCCGCGAGTCCACTTCACCGACGCACGGCATGCGTCGCGTCGTTGAGAACGTCATGCGGCGTCTCGGCGGCGACAACATGGTCCCTTTTCTGACTCGGCTGGAGACTGGCTTTGGCGGAGGAAAGACGCACACACTGATCGCGTGCGCTCATCTCGCCACTAGAGGAACCGAGCTCTCCGAGATTGCCCAACAGACGGGCATCGTGGAGTCGAAACACCTTCCGGATCCCGGTTCGGTTTCGGTCGTTGGCATCGCTGGCGATGAACTCAGCGTCGTCAGGAGCGAGGGCGACAAGGTGTACCCGTACACTTTGTGGGCAGAACTGGCGAAGCAGGTCGGCGGGCCGTCGCTCGTTGAGAAGGTGAAAGCCGAAGTCTTCACGGCTGCAGCCCCCGGTGAGAGCTACTTCGAAACGGTGCTCGGCGACCGTCGCGTCCTGATCATGATCGACGAGCTCGCCCAGTATGCGGCCCGGGCAGAGGCGGCACACAGGGGCATGGGCGAGCAGATCGCCGCGTTCTTCATGGCGCTGTTCAACTACGCCCGCAATCACCCCGGCATCGCGACCATCGTCACGCTCGCAAGCAGCACAGACGCATTCGGTGGGCAGACCAAGACGCTTGCAAAGCTGCTCCAAGCCGTATCGGGCACCCAGATCAGCCAGGACGAAGCACGTGAGATCGGTGAGGAAGCCCTCGACAGCATCCAGAGCGTCATCGCTCGTGACGCCAAGGTCGAAACGCCCGTCAGCAGTGAAGAGCTGTCGTCGGTCCTTGCCAAGCGTCTGTTCACGCACATCGATCCTGCCGCAGCCCAGGCGACCGCAGAGGAGTATCGGCGGTTCTACGAGAAGCACAAGGATCAGCTCCCCGCCGAAGCGACTCGTGCGACTGGCAAGGGCGGAGAGACGGGGTTCGCAGGGCTCATCGCCAAGTACTATCCCTTCCACCCGACGCTGATCGAGTTCCTGAACAAGAAGCTCGCGACGGCTGAGGACTTCCAAGGCACGCGAGGCGTGCTGCGGGTACTCGCGTTCGCCGTCAAGTCGATCTGGGAGAGCGGGCTCGACACCGCTTCCATACACACCTGCCACCTCGACACCACCAACCCGGACCTCATCGGCGAGATCCTGAGCAAGACGGAGTCGGGGGACCTGATGAACGTGCTCACCGCCGATGTCGGTGCGGTCCGAGGACACGGCGACACACTGATCTCCAAGAGCAACGCAGAGAAGGCCGACGAGGAAAACCCGCATCCGAGCGGCCTGCCGATGCAGGTGTACACGTGGCGAACGGTCTTCCTGCACAGCCTCGTCGGTCGCCAGCAGGGCATCGGCTCCAAGCTCTTCGGCCTCGTGCAAGAGGAGGCGCGGCTGGAGGTCGCCCAACCGGGTCTTCCGCCGAGCCAGGTGGACACGGCACTCAGTGAGCTCGCGAAGCGAGCCTTCTACCTGCGTCACCAGGACGGCAAGTATTTCGCGTCGCTTGAGCCTTCGGTCAACAAGGCCCTCTCGCAGATCCGGGAAGGCATCTCCGAGCGGGAGATCCAGACCGCTCTCGAAGCCGCGGCCCGCAAGGTCGTCACCGTGCCGGTGCCCACCTTCTCGGTCCACTACGAAGTGGCATCGCCGGAACACCTGCCCGACCGACAGGGCAAGCCCATGCTCGGCATCGTCAGTCTCTTCGCCGAGGAGATCCACCCCGACGATTTCGTGCTCTACGAGCGCACTGGCTCACCGCGAGAGCAACAGAACCTCGTCTTCCTGCTGGTCCCCAACACGGCGAAGGCGTCGGTCAAGGCCGGCGGTGCCGGCGCAAGTCTTTACGGCGACGACCAAGTGCGTCGCAACCTCCGCGAGCTGCAGGCAATTGCTCGCGACGTCGTCGCCATGCGCCGGCTTGAGAAGAACCCGCAGAACTACAGCATCAACGCTCGGCATCTCGCGGACGAGAGCGAGGACGGATTCCTGTCGCGCAAAGCGGAGCGGGAACAGGCACTGCTGACTCGAGTGACGCAGGCGTACAACGCCCTTTGGTATCCATCGGCAACGGGCCAGATCGTCCGGAAGCAAATCCAGTCGGCGGGAGGCGAAGGCGGCACCTCCCTCATCACCCAGATCCGTACGGCGCTGATCGACGACCAGGAACTCATCACCGAGGACGCGATCAGTGGCAACCTCCTGAGTCAGTTTAAGCCGCTCTTCTTCGGCAACGAAAGTACGTGCAGCATCGCCGCGATTCGGAAGAACTTCCTCGACCGTCGGAACTGGCCGATTCTCAGCGAAGCGCACCTGCTCAACCGCATTATCCGCGAGGGTGTCCAACGCGGGCTGTGGTGCGTGTACAAGCTCGGCGACCCGTCAGACCCTCGGCCCGAGGAGTTCTATAGCCGAGAGAGCGAGACCGCGGGAGTTCCGATCAACGTGGACCTTGACAAGCCCGGGTACGGACTCGTCACGCCGGAAGGAGCCACGCAACGCGGCTGGAATGCCAACACGCAGGTGCCGTACGACACGGTTCGCGGATGGGTCAAGTCCTCCGTGGATCAGCTCGACGAGCCGGCAACCGTCGAGCAGCTCGCCGACCAAATCTCGCAACTCCACGGCGATGTCAGCCCCCAGGATGTCGCGAAGGCTGTGCTCGACCTCACCCGCGGGGGCCAGGCCGCCGCGAAGCCGGCAGGCGAAAGGAAGGCCAAGCACGGCGACAACGCGATGCTCTACGAGCCCGGCACGGCGGATGAGGTGCTGCCCACTGGCAAGGCCGTCGAGAAAGGCTGGATCGCCGCGCCGAAGAAGTTCCTGAAGATCGACGGCTTCGCGGGACGCGACAAAGTCTTCCCGGTCCTCAAGAGACTCAGCAGCCTCTACACCCGCGGCGCGACGAGCCGGATCGACCAGCTCCGCATCGAGCGGCTCCCACTGAAGGCCGGCGGCCAGGTCAGCGTGAACTTCAACGCACTCGAAGCAGAGCAGGTCAAGCAGATGGGTGCGATGTTCGACGCCCTCGTCACGCTCGGCCAGCCCAACGACGACACGCAGGTCGAGCTGACCATCCTCACGCCGAAGGACGGCTGCCTCTTGGTCAACGAGTTGGGAGGTGCGAAGTGACCGCGGTCGCGACGCCTGTGATGACCAAGCGAACCACCAGCAAGCCCGCCCAGACGACGCCCGACCTCGGGACGTACTACAAGCAGAAGGTCGCTCCGCACGTCGACCGGATGCCGTGGGTGCTCCGTGTGACGGACCACAAGAAGAGGCCGTCGCCGGTGCTGGTGGTCAAGTACCGCAAGCCGCTCGACGAGGACAGCAAGCAGACCCGGCTGGTCGAACGCGGCGTCATCTACGGCGACTCACTCCGCCGCTGTCTGCCCGGCATCCAGCAGGTGCTCGCCCGCGTCCGCGATGAGGATGACAAGCATCTCGACCTGCACCAGTTCCTCCAGGGCAAGTCGATCACCTTCCGCGGCAACCTGCCGCTCGATGAGGGCTCGGGCTCCAAGCTCGCCCTGCTCTTCCGGCTCCAGGAGCGCGTGAAGGACCTCGACCGTGTCGAGCTGATGGCCCGCCGGATCGACAACTTCACGAGCGAGGAGGCGAGCTACTGGCTCAGCCGCATCCTCCACTTCAGCAAGGCCACCAACCGATGGGCCGCGGCCGGCATGCGCATCATGCTCGGCGGCCTGCCGGGCGATCCCGCCATCGGCGAGATGCTCAAGGAATTCAGCACTCGCGACGACGAAGCCCCAGCCCCGAAAGGCCGCACATGACGACGACCGCGACCGAAGACCTGCGACTGATCGAGGCCGGCTTCCCATGCCACCAGGTCGGGGCCGAGACGCAGCGTGAACGCGGAGCGAGCTCGGCGCTCCCGCCGCTCTACTACCTCCATGTCTGGTGGGCCCGGCGTCCGCTGACGCCGTCGCGTGCCGCCATCCTCGGTGCCACGCTCCCCGCCGACGCAGACCCCGATGAGTTCCTTCGGTCGCTCGGCATCGCCAAGCCGGTCGTGCACATCCCCGGTGGCGGCCAGTGGGTGCTCGTGAACGACACGATGCTGAAACGGGTTGCCTGGGACGCGGGGGAGCGAACCGGCACGCTCGAAGTCGATCGAACGGTTCAGAACCACTTCGCCAAGGAAGTGGAGCGGCGAGAGGAATGCCGGCGAGTACTCAGCGAGCTTCGGCAGTCCGTCCCGTCGCTCGCCGGTGACGAGGTCATTGCGCACTGGCTCCGACAAAGCGAACCGTTCGGCACGACCACTCTCCGCGACGGGCAGATTTTACAGGTCGAGAAGGTGATCGCCGATCCGGCGGCGGTGCAGGACCGGATCGCCTTGGCGAAGTCGGATGTGGTCAAGAACGCCCACGGCGGCGTGCTGAACATCGACAAAGAAGACCTCTACGGCTACGACCGAGCCTTCACCAGTTCGCCGATCCCAACCGACAAGCCGCTGGTGGTGCTCGATCCTACGGCCGGCGGCGGCTCGATTCCGTTCGAGGCTCTCCGCCTCGGCCACCACGTCATCGCCAATGAACTCAACCCCGTCGCCACGGTGATCCAGTACGCGACCCTTGACTTCCCGCGTCGCTTCGGGATGTCGCTCGTGGACGACATCCGGCGGTTCGGCGAAGAGTTGGTCGAGCATGTCAGCGAGCGGATGGCTCCAGTCACGCCGTTCTGCGACCTTCCGCCGGACCAGATCGCGGAGTTGAAGCAGCACTTGCACAAGCACCCGGAGCTCGTGGACGACTTCGCCGGACCCGAGCACGACCAGACCGGGCTGATCTATTGCCGTCAGGTCGGGTGTCCGCACTGCGGTGGCCAGGCCCCGCTCCTCAACAGCTTCTGGCTGTCGAAGGAGGACGGTGACAAGTGGGCGGTGCGGCTGAACATTCGCAGCAAGTCCCAGGTGGACATCGAGCCGTACCGTGTCAAGGGCTCCCTCACGAAGCAGCAAGTTGCGGAGCTTGACGCCGGGACGGTGACGGACGGCCGCGGAACGTGTCCGCACTGCCGCCAGGTCATCGACGGCGACGAGATCAAAGCCCAGGGGCGCGGCGAGTCGACCCACGGGAAGATGATCGACCGCCTGTTCTGCATCGTGGCGGTGCGATTCCAGCCCAAGCTCAAGAAGAATGGTCAAGTCGATCGGTACGCATCGGGTGAGCGGGCCGGTGAGATCAAGACGCACAAGGTTCGGTTCTTCCGAGCGCCGACGAAGCGCGACTTTGACGCGATCGCGCTTGCAGAGAAGACGCTCGCAGAGCGGTGGGATTATTTCGAGCGGCACGACCTGATCCCGACGGAGCAGATCCCGGCCGGTCACAAGACGGGCGATGAAGGTGGAGCCGGTTCGGGCACCGACAAGCCGCTAAAACTCGGTACCGAAAAGTGGTACCAGATGTTCACGCCGCGGCAGCTCCTCGGGCACCTGACGCTGATGGACGCTCTCCGAGAAATAAAGCCGCGGATCATCGCGGAACTCGGCGAGGACCGAGGGCGAGCCGTCGTCACATATCTGCAGTTCGTGATCGACAAGGGCGTTGACTACAACAGCCGGCAAACGCGGTGGGAGTATACAAGGGGCATCGTCAAGGGCACCTTTGGACGGCACGACTACTCGTTCAAATGGACCTTTGGCGAGATGGTGTTCTCAGGCCCTGGAACAGGTCCTGCTTGGTGCCTGAGCCAGGTACTAGATGCCTACTCCGGCATGGCTGAGTTGATGCGGCACACTCCAGAAGAACCGCAATTGACCATCGTCAATGGCTCTGGAGCGCAGATCCAGACTCTTTTGGACGGCTCAGTGGACCTCGTGGTGAACGACCCGCCGTACTACAACAATGTGATGTATTCGGAGCTGGCGGACTACTTTTACGTCTGGATGAAGCGATCGCTCCGCGATCTGTATCCTCGTATCTTCGACGCGTATCTCACAGACAAGCAGAGCGAAGCTGTCGCCAATCCACATCGTGACGGGTCAGCCGAATCGGCAAAGCAGCAGTACGAGCGATTGATGCGAGAGATGTACGCCGAGTGCCATCGGGTCACAAAAGACGACGGCCGGATGGTGCTGATGTTCACGCACAAATCTCAGGCTGGCTGGGAAACCCTCACGCAAGCTCTGATCGATAGTGGGTGGTCGATCAACGCGACCTATCCAGTTGAATCCGAGTCAGGGCACAGCATGCACATCATGGAGAACGCATCCGCAGAGTCCTCCATCTTTATCGTATGCCGAAAGCGTGAGACGGTCGGCGGCGAGCCGGGTCTCTGGAAGGCGTTCGGCGGACAGGGTGTGCAGCAGCGGATCGTCGATGAGGTGAAGGCCGGGCTCGGCGAGTTTGAAGCGCTGCGCCTGCGCCCTGTCGACACGATGGTCGCGAGCTACGGGCGGGCCCTCCGCGTGCTCTCCGAGAAGTGGCCCGTGCTCGACGGGGACGAGCCGGTCAGCCCGATTCGAGCACTGAACGAGGCGAGCCGCGTCGTCGCCCAGCACCACATCCACAAACTCACCCAGGGGCGGCTGAAGGTGGAGGATCTGACTCCCGAGGCCGCGATGGCGGTGACGCTCTACGGCATCTGCGGGCTCCAGCCCATCCGCTACGACGAGGTGCTCAACATCGCCCGCTCACTCGGCATCGCGATCGAGTCCCGCACGGCGGGGTACGACGCCACCGAGAAGAGCATCGGCTACGCGACCGAGGCCGCGGGCCGGCGGGCGAGCCGGAGCGACGACATCGTCGGCTATCACGCGCCGCTCGTCCGCAATGGGTCGAATCTCCGGCTGGCGTTGCCCGAGGAGCGCAACGCCCGGCGAATGGCCTCGCCGCAGCACGAGTGGGATGTGCTCCAGGGCATGATCCTGAAGTACCGCGAGGGCGATGTCCCGGTGGCCCGGGCCTATTTGAACGAGCACGCCGACGGCGAGCAGACGAAGATTCTCGACCTGCTGCGCGTGTGGATGAATGAAGCCGACAACGAGGACCTCCGCAAGGAGGGCGAGACCATGCTCTTCGGGCTTGGTCGGTGACCGATCATGAGCGAGTCCCTTCCCGAACCTGATCTGAAGCAGCACGGCTGGCGTCGGCGATACGCCACGTCGAGCACGGACCAATCGGGCGAGGGACGAGACCTGCTCCGGTCGTTCTACATCCCCGCATTGCTGCGGGCGGTGAAGTACGACCGTGTTGCGGGCTACTTCCGTTCGTCCGCGTTGGCCGCGGCCTCGCGTGGGTTCACGGCGATCTTGCAGCGCGAGGGGACGGTCCGGCTCATTGCTGGGTGCGACCTCGCCCCGCACGATGTCCAGGCGATTCTTGACGGCAACACGAGCCGCCTGGAGCAGCACCTTGAAGGGGAACTGGACAAGCTCGATGCCGAGCCGGAAAAGGTGCGGCGCGGCGTCGAACTGCTCGCCCACATGATTGCCAAGGGCCGGCTGGAGATCCGGGTCGCGTTCCGGAAGCACGCCGAGACCGGCGAGCCCATCCTGCTCGACAGCTCGGAGGATGGGTACGTTCACGAGAAATGGGGCATCGTCACCGATGGTTTCGGCCACCGGCTGAGCTTCTCGGGGTCGATGAACGAGTCGGCCGCGGCGTTGATCCGAAACGCGGAGAACATCAACACGCTGATGAGCTGGAGCGGCGAGTCCGATGCGCAGGCCATCGGCGACATGTGCCAGGACTTCGAGGCCCTTTGGGACGACCGGCACCCCGCCTTCGTGGTCCGCCCAATCCCCGACGCCATCCGGCAAAGGCTGCTGAAGATCAGCGAGCGGGTGGTGATGCCGGTCGAACTCGATGGGGAGCCGGCGTACGAGAGGCCGCCCATCAAGCCGTCGCCGATCGAGTGGCTCCGGTTCGCGTTCATCAAGCACGCGCCGACGATGGTCGGTGGTGAGACCGTGGGCATCTACACCGCTCCGGTCAAGCCGTGGCCGCACCAGGAGATCGTTGCTCGGCGGCTCGTGTCCACGTACCCGTATGGCTATCTGCTGTGCGACGAGGTCGGCCTCGGCAAGACCATCGAGAACGGGCTGGCCTTCCGGGCCTTATGGCTGTCCGGACGAGCCCGGCGCATCTTGATCTGTCCGCCGGCGAGCCTCGTGACGCAGTGGCAGCGGGAGATGGCCGACAAGTTCCTGATGCCGTTCGGCGTCGCCCGCTCGAACAGCAAGGGAGCGAAGGTCAGCTACCTCCTTCCGTCGGAACACGAAGAGGAACGGCCGAGCCTGTTCGACCGTGACCTGCTGACAGTGTCAACCGGGCTTCTGCAGCGAGAGGAGCGTCTGCGGCAACTGACGAACGCCGAGCCCTTCGACATCGCACTCGTCGACGAAGCCCACTTCGCAAGGCGGCAGAACTCGCGGAACGGGCTCGATGAGGAACCATCGTTCGGGAAGCTCTACAAAGCCCTCGGGGGCGTGCTGAAGAAGCAGACAAAGGCTCTCTGGCTCGCTACCGCCACGCCGATGCAGCTCAGCGCGGTCGAGGCGTACGACCTCGCCGACCTCGTTGGTCGGCTTGGGTGCTTTGCCTCTGAGCAGAGTCTCGTCGGCGTCTACTACACGATCCTCGGAACGCTCGCGAAGGGTCATGCTCCGACGAGTGAGGAGCAGGAGACGCTGCGGATCATCGTCCGCCGCACTCAGCACGAAGACCCGGCTCTCTGGGAGCGGGTCCATGATTGGCTTCTGAAGAAGGACCCACAGCTCGAAGTCGTATTCACGCAGTGGATGGAGGCCGGGATATGGCCAGGGCGACGAGATGACGAGCGACTGCTCATGCGCGTGCTCTTCGCGATCTCGCCGCTGCACCGGGTCATGCTCCGTCACACTCGGGCGTTGCTGGAGCAGTACCGCAGGCACAACCTCTTGACGGCCAACCTCGCGAAACGTCGAATCCGTCCGATCCCGCCGGAGCTCCAGTTCAGACCGGACGAGAGGGCGGCGTACGAGGAGCTCGCCAAGTACTGTGCGGAGCTGCAGCTCCAGATCGGCCAGAATCTCACCGGCCAACTGCGCAGCAGCCTCGGCTTCTACCTATCGCTGCTTCAACAGCGGTTCGCGTCGTCCGCGGTCGCGATCCGGAACACGATGGAGCGCCGCCTGGAGCGGGTTGTCGAAACGCTCTCGATTCTCGACCGACTGGGGCTTGATTCCACGTCGGACCTTGAAGCGCTCCGGCCGGAGTCGAGCCCGGACGAGTGGGAAACCGAGGAGAAGGAACTCGACGAGTTGATCAAGGCCACGCTCCGCGGACGAACGCGAGCAGACCTGGCCTGGGAGCAGAACCGGCTCCGCGAGCTGCTCCCGGCGTATCAGACGCTTGCTTCGCAACGCCCGACAAAGACAGACGTGCTGCTTCGCGTGATGGCGGCTCGACAGCGACCGGGGGAAAGCGGCCGGTTCCGCCAGACGGTGGTCTTCACTCGCTACACCGACACGCTCGACCATCTTGTCGAGACCTTCAAAGCCTCAGCTCCCGACATGCGGGTTGGCACGTTCTCGGGGGACGGAGGCGCGTACTGGGATGCCGGCAAGCGACAATGGCGGCACCTGGAGAAGAACCGCGACCAGATCAAGCATCTGTTCCTCCAGGGCGAAATCGACCTGCTCCTCTGCACCGACGCCGCCGCTGAAGGGCTCAACCTCCAGACGGCCGACCTGCTCGTCAACTACGACCTGCCCTGGAACCCGATGAAGGTCGAGCAGCGGATCGGGCGCATCGACCGCATCGGCCAGCGTTACGACCAGATCGAGGTGCTCAACCTCGCCACCATTGGCTCGGTCGAAGAGACCATTTACGGACGACTCTGGGAGCGACTGAGTCACGCGGCGGGCATCGTCGGCTCGCAGCAGTTCTCGATCTTGCCGATCACCGAGGAGGATTTTGCCGCTCTGGCACGTGGCGAAATCACGCACGAGGAGCTCGAGCAGGAGGCGCTTCGCAAGCTCGAAGAGCACGAACGCGAAGTTCGTCAGCTGGAGATCCCCGCCGAGGATCTCTACCACATCTTCAACAAGGAGCTCCGCTCCTACGGCGACGAAACCCGCGTGATCACACTGGAGGACATCCAGCATGCCCTTGTTGAGTCTGATTATCTGAAGGCGACGGGAAGTCAGGTGCACGAGGCCGATGGCCAGCGATGGGTTGAAGTGAGGTCGGCCGCTGCCTGGGGCGGACTGTACACGCGGTTCGCGATGACCACGAAGCAAGACCTCTACGAGCGGGGCCTCACGGACGCCAACCTCCCGCTCCGATTTGCCAGCTACGGGGACCCCGGCTTCGACGAGCTGGTCGAGGAAATCTCGTCGGAGACCCACCAGCCTCCCGGCGTTGCGGTGATTCGAGTAGAGGAAGATGTGGAGGGCCAGGCGTGGGAGAAGACCGCAATCATCGCGATGCACCAGTCACCCGAGGGACCCAGGCCACGACATCTCTCTTCGTACCAAGAACTGCGTGAGCTGGAGTTCGTCGCGGATGTCGCGGTGCCAGCTGAGGCGATCGAGATGGGCGAACGCCTGCTGAAGTCGGCGTTGGCCGAGGAGGTGCGGGCGTACCAGCAACGACGCGACATGCTGGATCGACACGCGGAGATCGGCGACGCTAACAAGGCGTTCCTCTATCTCCTTGCGATTGGCATGCTCCGATCGGCGAAGAATCGGCCAGGCGTTAGGGACGGCGAGCAGGTGTCGAAGGTCGTTTCCGAAGCAGCCGAAATGGCGGACGAGGACCGGCCCATCATCTACGACATCCAATTGAACAAAATGTCGGAAGCTCAGAGACGAGAGCTTGTCGTGCATATCGGTGCGGAACTTCACGCTGGACAATGGCGATCGACACCTCACTTTCGGAAGGCAGCAATGCATGTGATTCAGCGGGAGTATGCAACACTCAGAAAGAACCAGAAGGCCGATGCGACGACGACGCGGCTCGTCGCGCAGCTAGGACGTCGTGTCGAGGCGTTACTTAGTCGAGAACCGGGCTGAGTTCGGGTGAAGCCAGCGGCGTGGTTGGCGTGAGGAGCGTCCCCGCTGTTCGACGAACTGGCCTCGCTCTCGTGCCGACTCAGGCTTTGGCAGGCTGAGTCTACGATAGATGGAGTGCCCGCCCTCAACTGAAGGAGACGCTGCGGAGATGACCCGAGCTTATGCCCCGAAGACCTTCCTTCGTCAATGTCCCAATGGCGCACTGAACGCATATTTCGATGCCAAGGGGATCTCGGTCGAGATCGATTGGAAGACGCTGACACCGCGCAAGATCGATCCGCTCTTCGATGCGATCGAAGAACTGCCAGACGACCAGCGGCATCGGGTTGAGCGGGACTTCCGGCTCGTATTCGAGATGGCAACCGACAAAGGCCGCCTGCTTCTCGTCGAGCAGGCCGAGGTGCTCGGTGTAGACCTCGGCGAGCGGTTTGCCGACGGCGAGAACGCGTATGCAGCGGCGATGATCGCTTTCCTGGAGCACAAAACCATTTTCGAGATCGCGTCGTGCGTTCAGGACATCTTTCGCATGGGGAACTGGCGGAAGCGCGCCGTCGGCGAGCGGCTGCACGCCAGCGAAGACACGGAGCACATTCAGACGTTCGCGGTGGCGCTCCAGCAGATCTACCAGAAGCAAGGGCGTGGACGGAGTTGCCATGTCGACCGCTACCAACGCCTCGACCCGCTACGATTCTGCTACTTCGCATACCCAGAAGACTTCCCGACGAGCGACGTCGAGTTCGACGAGGAGCACAACTTCCGACGCGTCACGCGAAGGCCGGCCCTCGAGAACGTTTTCGTCTACGACCCAGAGGCCGGGACGCTCGACATCAGCGCGACGGGGCCGAAGGAGCACAAGGAGGCTCTGGCCGAGGCCTTCTGCAAGCACATCCTTGGCCTGAAGGCTCTGCCCCCCGAAAAGACGAGGCCCGAGTACACGTTGAAGCCTGTCATGAATCCCTCGTTTCAGTTTCCGATCGAGCCGGGCGACGGCGTCGCTCGGGTAGATATTAAGTCGCTACGGCTGGACTACCCGGATGCTGAGCAGACTCGAGTCACGGTGAACGCCAGGCCGAACGGTGCTTCGAACGCGATTCACAACTCGGTACGCCGCACGCTCAATCTTTCGGCGTTCCCGCTTGAACGGCTGCATCCCTCCCGTGCGGAGGTCACTGTCGAATTCAAGCCCGTTAACGGGCGGCAAGTGAAGCGGCTCAACTTTGCCATCACCTACCCGGACAGGTGTGGTCTCGGCGATGAGCCTCAGGAGCAGATTGTTCGACAAATTCTGCGGCGAGCAGGGATTTCCAATGACTGAGCCCCTACGTGAGATCCTTGGGCGCTTCGAACAGCAGCGAGCAGGCCCAATCACTGCGCAGGAAGCCCGTCGTTTGGGCATGGATCTGGTTCAGCGATTGAGTGGCCTCGGAATGCTCCGGGAAGTCACGCCTGCGACGAGCGTTCGCAACGAGGAGTGCGCGCACGCGTGTGACATGGAGCCGGAGATTGTTACGCACGCGAAAACTGGCGAGCGATTCGGCATCTACCGGTGCATGCGTGAGGAATGCGGCCTCGTACGTATTCCGCTCGAAGACCTGCGGCGGTGGGATCTCGACCTCTGTGGTGTCGCGGCAGCGCTGGCCCGGGCCGTCAGCGCCGGCGGGCAGATCGCCGTGGATGTCCAGAACCGAATGGTCGAGGTTGGGCGCGTCGTGGTTGGCGACACATGGCGCGACCTCTTCGTTGCCAGGGGCTTAGCGTGGGACGACGCGGTGACGGGGCTCGCCGATGCCCGGCGGCTGAAGGCGTCTGGTGCGCCGCTCGTCCTCGCTCTGGGCGACTTGCCGAAGGACGAAGTGTGGCCCAATTGCCACCCGGCCGTGGCCCTCCTCGTTGACCTTGTCTCGCTCGAAGACGAGGGACTCGTTGTGGATCTCTCCGCTGCAATCGAGCGACCGACGGAGCCGCACGGCAGCGCGGTCGAGAGCAAATGGATCACGGTCACCGAGGCCGGCCAGATGCTTCTGGCGGACGTGTCGGGCATCACGCTGGACCAGGCCAAGGCTCGAGTATCGAAGGCCGCGACCGCGGGCAAGTTTACCACGAACGGCAAGGAGCGTCAGGCTCGCCGGATCGACCGGGATTCGTTCAGCAGGTGGCGACTTGAGCAGCGCGAGAAGGATCTCGCGGCCTACAACTGACCCCCCCCTTGCGCGGTGCGCACCGCGCTCCGCCCCGAAAACGGGGGCAAAACGGCCCAAGGGCCGCATCGCTTGCAATCCGCAACCCCCGCCCGTATCGTGGGTTACGAGTTTCGAGCTCGGGCAAGGTCCCTCTGTCGATCCGGTGGTTGCGGGTTCGAGTCCCGTCCGCCTCGCTTGAAACGGCCCTTTTATAGGGCCGTTTTCTTTTCGGCTACATCCCGGCTACATCCGGCCAGCGGGA
>Ga0226835_1000442_pt1 | contig 48545 bp, 38 predicted proteins | sample LAC_MetaG_1_FD_163627 | JGI IMG/M metagenome (GOLD analysis project Ga0226835, IMG submission 163627) | Anaerobic ammonium oxidizing microbial communities from anammox membrane bioreactor (MBR) in UC Berkley, California, United States -... | ecosystem: Engineered > Bioreactor > Anaerobic >...
TCGGCCCGTCGACGGGCCACCACCGACACGAGCGGTCCGCGTCGGCGGCTCTCCGGCTCGTGCCGATAATCCATACGCTCGTTGCGAAGACCCGGCGTACAGCCCTTTCTTCAACGGGCTGCTAGGGTTCAGCATGGACATGACGCAGGAGCGGTGGCGGGCGACGTGCGGGTACCTGGGCGAGGTGTTCGGCGCGCTGGGGGAGCCGATCGACGGGCAACTGGCGACGCTGCGCGAGCGTGCGGTGGCGGCCGGGCTTCCGGACATCGCCGTCTCGCCGGACGTCGGGCGGCTGCTCATGCTGCTGGCGTCGATGGCGGGACCGGACGGCGCCGGGGCGCGGCTGGCGGTGGAACTCGGCACGCTGGGCGGGTACTCCGCGCTGTGGATCGCACGCGGGCTTGCGCCGGGCGGGCGGCTCGTCACGGTCGAGCCGGAGGCGAAGCACGCCGACTTCGCGCGGGGCGAGTTCGAGCGGGCGGGCATGGCGGACCGGATCGACCTGCGCCGGAGCCTGAGGGCGGAAACGCTGGCGCGGCTGCTGGCCGAGCACGGGCCGGGATCGTTCGACTTCGTCTTCCTGGACGCGGTGAAGAGCGAGTACATGACCTACGCGGTGCTCGCGTCGCATCTCTTGCGCACGGGCGGGTTGCTGGTCGCCGACAACTGCCTCGGCTCCCGGTGGTGGATCACCGATGCCCCGGACGCCGACGCGGCGCCGGATCGCGACCGCGAAGCGATGGACCGGTTCAACCGCTGGCTCGCGGGGCCGACGAGCGGGTTCCTCTGTGGGTGCATCGCGAACCGCGAGGGGCTGGCGGTGGCGAGGAAGCAATAGCCGCGCGCGACAGAGGGCAGTGGACAGTGGACAGTGGACAGTGGAGTGTGGAGTGTACCACTTCGTCACTTCCTTCCATCCCCACTCCCCTCCGCCAACCGTGCCGCTCCGCGTGCCGCGTGGTGCAGGTCGTCGCCCGTGGTGAGCCGCCAGCCCGGGCGAGCGAGCGACGTGAGTCCGTCGTCGATGCGCTCGCGCAGGCTTGCGAGCAACGGGCGCATCGCGATGCCGACTCCGCCGAGCAGGCAGACCTCGTCGGGCCGGTAGACGGCGTGCGCGATGCGCACGGCGCGGACGAGCGCGCGCACACCGGGGTCATCCGGCGTCAGCGACACGGCGATGGCGGCGTGGTCCGCGCCGAGCCGGCGGGTGAGCGCGGGCAGGCCGATGTACGCCTCCAAGGTGCCGAGCGCGCCGTCGGCGCCGCGCGGCGCCGCATCGTCGAGCGAGACATCGATCTGGCCGAGGTGCCCGGGTCCGTCGCCCGTGACGCGGAGCGCGACGCCGTCGTCCAGCACGCACGCGCCGACGCCCGTGCCGAGCGACAACGCGAGCAACCTGCCCGCGATGCCGCGCGCACGCTGCACGTCCACGGCCGCGGCGTGCGCATCGGTCGTGACGGTGAGCCGGCGTGGCGCGCTCGCGGCGCGGAACACCCCCGCGACCAGGTCGCGCAGGTCCGCGCCGACCAGCCCCGGCACGTTCAGCGACGCCCGGACCACTGTCGAACCGGGGTCGCGCACGCCCGGCACGCACAGGCCCACGGCCTCGGGAGGCCCGTCCGGCTGCGGCCCGAGCGCATCGACCGCCTCGCGCAGCGCGTCGGAGAGCCGCGCGGCGCCGGGGCGGTCGTAGGTCGCGCTGCGCGCGAGCGCCACCGCCGACCCATCGCGCAGCAGCGCGGCCTTCACGCTCGATCCGCCGATATCCAGGCCGAGCGAGGTCACCGCCCGCTCTCGGTGATCACGCCGCGTTGACGCAGGTACGCGATCAGGTCTTCCCGCAGCGCCCTGCGCTTCGCAATAGCCGCGGCGTCCTTCGGCTCCTCGGGGTTCGCACTCTCGAAGAAGGCGTGGTAGGCGAAGAGGCAGTAGCCGCGGTCGAGGCCGGCCATCTCGATCTGGCGCGGCGTCTGCCCCGGCCCGTGCCGGAACGAGCCGATCCCGGGCGCAATCGGCCTCCCCGGGACGGCGTCTCGCCACGCGCGCAGGTCGTCGGCGAACTGGCGGTCGTCCGTGGTGTAGAGCATCGGGATGGCGCGGGCGAGTGTGCGCTCGCGGAGCCACGTGTCCGCGTGCTGCAACTGCTGGCCGCGGGCGAGATCGGGCCTGCGCCAGACGGCGGCCGTGAGGGCGACGCCGGGGCGAGCAAGGGCGGCCTCGCCCCCCATGCGGCGCACAAGGTCGGTGATGCGCGAGGCGATCCACTCCCGGTACGCGGCGCGGTCCTCGGGCGACTCCACGCCGCGCCGCCCCGTCGCGGCCTTGAACATCTCAATCGAGCGAGGGTCGCCGGGGTAGAGCGTCCGGCCGTCCATCGTGTCCGCGACGAAGCGGACGTAGTCGAGGTGCAGGCCGTCGATCTCGTATCGACGCACGATGTCCCGCGCCACCTCGACGATGTGGTCCTGCACCTCCGGCAGCACGGGATTGAGGATGACATAGTGGTCGTTCAGCGGCTGCGGCTTGCCCTCGGCGTCGTGGAGTCTCCACTGGGGGCGTGTGTGGTAGAGGTGGCGGGGGTTGGCGGGCGGCGTCGTGCCCTTCCAGACAGGGAAGACGTTGATCCACGCATGGACCCGCATCCCCCGCCTGTGCGCCTCCCGTACGGCCAGCGCCAGCGGGTCGAAGCCGGGCGTGGTCGAGCCTGCGGGCCGGTCGAGGAGGAGTTCGTGCCCCCACACCTCAAGCCGGCTCTCGTAGAAGGCGTCCGCCTGGCCGCGGACCTGGAAGAACACGTCGGTCGTGGCGATCGAGGCCGCGTTCGCGATGATCTCGCGGACGTCCTCGGCGGTGCGGTAGTCCCAGCGGGTGACCCACAGGCCGCGGAAGTCGGAGGGCGATGCGGGCTGCTTCGGGGCCACCGCTGCGCAGCCGGGCACGAACGCGAGCAGCGCCAGCACGCCGATGACAAGTTGGCGGATCTTCATCGCCCTGAGTCTAACCCCTCGTCCCTGGAGCGAGGTCCGATCCGGCGCAAGCAGCCGCTTACATGCGGGGGAATCGGCGCGATTGTGGCACGGCACGGCGTCGATCCGCGCTATCTCCAAGCCCCGAATGCGTATCACGGTGGAACGCGTGGCACCGGGGGTGGCGGTCGGGCACGCGAAGGGGTGGCGTCATGAGCGCGGCGATCGGACTCAACAGCGTGGGCGACTCCGGATCGGGGTCGAGACTCTTCGAGAGGGCCTTGCGTGGATGCGAGCGTCGGGTGAAGGCCCGGCCCGCGCGGCGTGATTCGTCCCGGTGCGCGGTATTGGCGGCGTCGGGCGACCTGACTCGGGACGAGGTCTTGCAGGGGCTGTACGCGCGCTGCCGGCGGGCGGTGGAACTCGGCGTGGACGAACTGCTCGTGGACCTGAGCGGCGCAACCCGGGCCGACAGCAAGGTGGTGGCGATGCTCTCGGCGGTGGCCCAGCGCGCGCGTCGCGCGGGAATCCCGGTGGAGGTTCGGTGCGGGCGCGTGGTGCGCGACTGGATGCGCATCTGCCGCGTGGAGCGGTTCTTCAACCTGAGCGAGGGCTGATCGCGACGGCGCGGACCGCCCGCGGCGCGGCGGTTGCGTATCCTTGGCGTCCGTCGCCGCGCGGCGACGATCCCGCCCCGGAACATCGACCGAACAGGGACGGACGCCGCATGAGTCACGCCCCGGCCGCCTCACAGGTCACGCCGCTCGACACCGACGCGCGCATCGTCGTCATCGGCGCGGGTCCGACCGGCCTCGGCGCGGGATACCGCCTGCGCGAACTCGGGCACCGGAACTTCGTCATCGTCGAGCGCGAGGCGCACGCGGGCGGACTCGCCAGCAGTTACGCCGACGAGGCGGGCTTCACGTGGGACGTGGGCGGGCACGTGATGTTCAGCCACTACGCGTACTACGACGCCTGCTTCGACGCCATGATGGGCGACGAGTACACCCTCAACGACCGCGAGTCCTGGGTCCGCATGATGGACCGCTGGGTGCCCTACCCCTTCCAGAACAACGTTCGCTACCTGCCGAAGGAGGTCGCGTTCGAGTGCCTCAGCGGGCTGATCAAGGCCCAGACGGGGCGCGGCGGGGTAGCGCACCACTCGCAGGCACGCAACTTCGGCGAGTTCATCGACGCCGTCTTCGGCGAGGGGATCGCCCGACACTTCATGCGCCCGTACAACTTCAAGGTCTGGGCGCACGCGCCGGAAATGATGAACAAGACCTGGATCGGCGAGCGCGTCGCCGTGCTCGACGTGGACCGCGCCCTGCGCAACGTGGTGCTCGAGCAGGACGACTACGGCTGGGGTCCGAACAACCGCTTCAAGTACCCGCTCCGCGGCGGCACCGGCGAGTTCTACCGGCGCATCGGGGCGTGCCTCGACGGGCACGTGCGCTACGGGCGGTCGCTGGTCTCGATCGACGCGGCGTCGCGCGTGGCGCGGTTCGATGACGGGAGCGAGGAACGCTACGACGCGCTGATCTCCGCTATCCCACTCGACGTGCTCGTCCGCGACATCGTGCGCGGCGCGCCGCAGCGCGTGCGCGAGGCCGCCTCGCGCCTGCGCCACTCGGGCGGGCACATGGTCGGCGTCGGCATCCGCCGCCCCTGCCCGAGCACGAAGTCCTGGATGTACTTCCCCGAGGACAACTGCCCCTTCTACCGCGTGACGTACCTCTCGAACTATTCCCCCCACATGACGCCCGACAAGGACCGGTTCTACTCGCTCCTGTGCGAGACCAGTTTCAGCGAGTTCAAGCCCGTCGACGAAGCCGCGATCGTCGAGGAGACGATCCGCGGGCTGGAGCACGCGGGCCTGCTCGAACCCGGCGAGCGCGGCGACATCGTGAGCCTCTGGCATCGGCGCGTCGAGTACTCGTACCCCACGCCGACCGTGGACCGGGACGACATCCTGAGCGTCGTCATCCCGTGGCTCGAACTGCACGGCATCTACTCGCGCGGGCGATTCGGCATGTGGAAGTACGAGGTCAGCAACACCGACCACACGCTGATGCAGGGCGTCGAGGCAGTGAACCGGCTGCTGTTGGGCGAGCCGGAGACGACGATCGGCCTCGTCTACGCCACCACCGCCGACGGCCGCGAGGCCGCCTCGCACGAACGCTCCGCCCACGCCGGCTCGGGCGAGAAGCGCCTCACCGAGCCGAAGCCCGTCGCGGACGCGGGCGACCGCGAAGAGGCCTCGCTCTCCGAAGAGGAACTGGGGGTTACGAACCGGCGCGGCTGAGGCTGGGAGGCGCACGATGTCTCAAAGCCGGTGTGTCGGGCCTCCGGGCGGTCCATCCGCTGCCGATCGGGCGTGGCACGCGATGGCGCCGGAGGAAGCGTTTGCCGCGCTGGGAGCATTGCCCGAAGGGCTGTCGAGCGACGAGGCGGCGCGTCGGCTGAGCGTCTACGGGCGCAACGAGGTGCCGCTCGCCGGCGCGGCGGCGTGGTGGCGCATCATCGGTCGCCAGTTCGCAAGCCCGCTGATCTACCTGCTGATCGCGGCCGGCGTCCTCTCCGTCGCGATCGGCGAGCACACCGACTCGGGGTTCATCTTCGCGGTGGTCGTGCTGAACGCGATCATCGGCACGATCCAGGAGTGGCGGGCGGAGCGGAGCACGCAGGCGCTCCAGCGGCTGCTCTCGCTCCGCGCGGCGGTGGTTCGCGACGGCGAGGTGCGAGAGATCGACGCCGCGGAAGTCGTGCCGGGCGACGTGGTTGTGCTCGAATCGGGCAACCGCGTCCCAGCGGACCTGCGCCTCTTCCGCGCGACGGGGTTGGAGGCCGATGAATCGCTGCTGACGGGCGAGTCGATGGCGGTGCACAAGGACGCGGGGTGGACCGGCGAGCCGGGGACGCCCGTCGCCGACCAACGCAACATCGCCAACGCCGGCTCGGCGATCGTGCGCGGGCGCGGGCGGGGCGTGGCGGTGGCGACAGGCGCGGATTCAGCGGTCGGGCGCGTGGCGAGCGAGATGCACGGCGCGGAGGCGGGACGCCCCCCGCTGTTCGTGCGCCTGGACCGGTTCAGCAAGGTCGTCGGCGTGGCGGTCGTCATCGCGGCCTTCGCGGTCGCGCTCATCGGCATCTTCGGTCAGGACCGCGCCCCGACCGAGATGGTCTTCTTCGCCGTCGCGCTCGCCGTCTCCGCCATTCCCGAGGGGCTGCCCGTGGCGATCACGGTCGCGCTCACGGTGGCGAGCCGGCGCATGGCGTCGCGCGGCGTGCTGGTGCGCCGGCTCGGCGCGGTCGAGGGGCTTGGCTCCTGCACGCTCATCGCCAGCGACAAGACCGGCACGCTCACCTGCAACGAACTCACCGTGCGCGAGGTGCGCCTCGCCTCGGGCGGCGCGCTGGCCGTCTCCGGCGAGGGCTTCGTGCCCGAGGGCGAGGTCTCGCCAATTGAAGGCTCCGCGCCCGTGGACCGCGACGAACTGGACGCATTGGCCCGGGCCGCCGCGCTCTGCAACGAGGGCGACCTGCACCGCGACGACGGACGCTGGGCGTGGCGCGGCGACCCGACGGACGTCGCGCTGCTCGCGCTGGCGCACAAACTGGGCGTGTCGCGCGACGACCTGCTCGACCGATACCCGGAGATCACGCGGATCGTGTTCGAGCCGGAGCGTCGGTACGCGGCCCACTTCCACAAGGCAAACGGCGGCGCTCGCGTGCTTGTGAAGGGTGCGCCAGAGCGAGTGCTGGAGATGTGCCCGGGCCTGGGCGGGCAGGAGACGCGGGCGCTGCTCGGGATCGCGGAAGACATGGCCGGGCGCGGCATGCGCGTGCTGGCGATCGCCGAGGGCGATGCGCCCGAGTCGCTCGACCCCTCGCGCGCGCCGCCCGAGCCGGAGGGGCTGCGGCTGCTCGGGTTCGTGGGCATGATCGACCCGCTCCGGCCCGGGGTGGCGGATGCCGTGCGCGCGTGCCGGGCGGCGGGCATCACGGTGAGCATGGTGACGGGCGATCACCCGGTCACCGCGCTGGCGATCTCGCGCGAACTCGGGCTGGCGGTGGATTCGTCGCAGGTCGTGACGGGCGCGGAACTGGCGGCGCTGGACGGTCCCGGGCTTGCCGACGTGGTGCGGCGTGCGCGGGTGTTCGCCCGTGTCGCGCCCGAGCAGAAACTGGACGTGGTGCAGGCGGAGCAGGCGGCCGGGCACTTCGTCGCCGTCACGGGCGACGGCGTGAACGACGCGCCGGCGCTGCGGGCCGCGAACATCGGCGTGGCGATGGGACGTGCCGGGACGGACGTCGCACGCGACGCGGCGGACCTCGTCATCACCGACGACAACTTCGTCACGATCGTCGCCGGCGTCGAAGAGGGCCGCATCGCCTACGACAACGTCCGCAAGTGCGTCTTCCTGCTCATCTCGACCGGCGCGGCCGAGGTCGTGCTCGCGTTGCTCGCCGTCGCCGCCGGCACGCCACTGCCGCTCCTGCCCGTTCAACTGCTCTGGCTCAATCTGGTGACGAACGGCATCCAGCACGTCGCGCTCGCCTTCGAGCCGGGCGAGGGGGACATCCTCAAACGCACGCCCCGCCCGCCCAGGGAACGCATCTTCAACCGGGTGATGATCGAGCGCACGCTCGTGGCGGCGACGGTCATGGGGTGCGTGGCCTTCGCCGCCTTCAACCACCTGCTTGCGTCGGGGTGGTCGGAGGCCGACGCCCGGAACGCGATCCTGCTGCTGATGGTCCTCTTCGAGAACGTCCATGTCGGGAACTGCCGGTCGGAGACCGTCTCGGCCCTGCGGATGTCCCCCCTGCGAAGCCCGGTCCTGTTGGCGGCGACGGCCGGGGCGTTCCTCGTCCATGCTGTCGCCATGCACACCCCCGGGCTGAACACGGTCCTCGGGGCCGGGCCGCTGCCCGTTGGGGTCTGGGCGGCGATGGCGGGGCTGGCCCTCACGATCTTCGGCGTCATGGAACTGCACAAACTCTGGTGGCGCAGGCGGATGCGTCGAGGGCAGGGAAACTGACCCTTCGGGGCATTCTGTGGGGGTTTACCCTCGGCCCGGATATGCGGTTCCTGCGGTCTGGGTGAAACAAACCGTCACAGAGGGTGGCACGGGCCGTTCCTTGGGGCACATTTCCACATCGAGCAGCGACGGCAGGAGGGTGCCGCCGCTGGCCGGGGGTGCGCCCGTGTGCCTTCCCCGGTGAACCTGACCCGTTGGGAAACCGGGCGTCCCCGTCCGTGGGGTGTGCCTTGGCGGCATGAGTGCGCTGACACGCCATACCGAGTCCCCGTTCCGCGCCGTGGACTGGGAGCCCATGGTGACCCAGATGCTCGACGAGCATCACCTGGTCGCCTGGAGCGGCGTGCCGCGACGACGCGTCCACTTCGCCGCCGCGCTCAGCCAGTTCCTCGGGGCGCAGCGCGACACCGAGGTCTGCACCTTCTACGGCCGCTACGTGACGGACCTGGAGAGTTTCTGCTACCAGTTGGAGCGTGCCCTGCCGGGCGTGCCGCTGGAGCGTCGCATCGACGGCTCGAGCGGGATCGCCGCGCTGCTGCGGTCGCGCCACACCTTCCGCCACCGCCCGGCGAGCAAGCACCGCTACTTCGTCTGGCACGATGCGGACGTGCTGCTGCGCGAGAACCACAAGTTGTTCGGCCGCCTGGCCGACGCGCTGGCGGGCGTGGCCGCGGAGGCCGAGTACGCCAGCGACGAGTTGCTCATCATTCAGCGGACCATCTACGTCGGCGGTCCTCTTCTCGACGTCTACGCCGAGAACCGCCACGGTCAGTTCCGCACGTGGTATTCGGACGGCCACGGCGAGCCGTTCTGGAAAGTCGTTACCGGCCTGGATGCGCCCCCCGTCCTGCGCTACCAGATCGACCTGCTCAATAAGTGACCGAGAGGCGGGCGGGCCGTCGCACGAGAGACACCAAGCCCGGGTGCGCCCGCACCGGGCACGGAGGAGACGACGCCCCCCCGCCCCCCGGTCCCACCCCCTTGACTCGCCGCGCCGGGCCGACTTTGCTCGACCCGTGCGCATCATCGCAGGCGAGTTCCGAAGCCGACGCCTCCACGCCCCGCCCGAAGGCTCCCCCACGCGCCCGATGCCCGACCGCGTCCGCGAGTCGCTCTTCGGCCTGCTGCGCGGGCACACCGAGGGCGCGGCCGTCTTCGACGCCTTCGCCGGGACAGGCTCGATCGGGCTGGAGGCCGTGAGCCGCGGCGCCGCACGCTGCGTCATGGTCGAACGCGACCGGCGCGTCGCCGCGACGCTCGAACGCAACGTGCGCGAACTGGGCGCGGAGGACCGCTGCGAGGTCGTCGTCGGCGATGCGCTCGGAGGCGGCGCCCTGGCCGCGTGTCCAAGCCCCGTCCACCTCGTCTTCTTCGACCCCCCCTACGCCCTCGTCGAAGACCCGGCCGGGTGGCAGCGGGCGCGCGCGCAGTTCATGCGGCTGATCGACCGGCTGGACGAGACGGGCTACGCCGTGCTGCGCACGCCGTGGCCGTTCATGCATCCGGTTCATGCCGCGTCGCCCGCGTCGGCGCGCGAGCGGGATGGGCGAGCGTCCCGTCGGGCGGGCGCGCCCGGGGCGCGCGACGACGACGACGCGGCGGAGGGCGCCGAGGGGGGGGTCGCCCCGCCTCCCGTCCCGAAGGAGCGCGTGGACCTCGTGCTGCCAAACGCGCTGGGGCCGGAGACGCACGTCTACCACCACACCGCGGTGCACCTGTATATGCGCAGGTCGGCGTTACACTCCTGATTCTGCCTCTGTCGGCACTCTGATGGGGCGGGGCCATTCAGGCCCCGTCCGCGCGCGGCGGTTGCAGAGCGCGCACCACCCGCTCCAGCGCCGCGGCTTCGTCCAGCCCGTCCGTCTCGACCACCGCGTCCGCCAGTTCCCGGTACAGCGGGTCGCGGGCGGCGTGGACGGCGTCGATCTCGCCCAGCGGGTCCGCGCCCGTCAGCGACGGGCGGTCGGTGTTGTCCGCGGTGGCGAGGCGGGCGCGGAGCGTCTCCGGCGCGGCGCGCAGGTAGACGGTCACACACAGGCCGCGGGCGCGGGCGTTGCGGAGGAAGTCGGCGGCCCCGGGTGCGGTCGGCGTCCCCCCCCCGAGGGCGACGACCGGGCCGGGGTTGGTGCGCGGGAAGGCCTGGTTGACGAGGGCGCGGTACTCGGCCTGGCGGAAGCGGGCCTCGCCGTGCCGGTCCCAGAGTTCGCGCAGCGTGCCCTCGCCGAGATACGCGACGGTGACGGCGTCGAGGTCGATGAACGGCCTGCCCAGGCGTTCGGCGAGGCGGGGGCCGAGCGCGCTCTTGCCGGAGCCTCGCAAGCCCATGAGAACGATGCTGGCCCTGGGATCGCTCATGGTAGCCTTCGGAGTCCTCAGCCGATGCCCAGCGGCGCGACGGTGACCGTCGGCTCGTCGATCGTGCCACGGACAAGGTACTTCATCAGACGGTCGGTGACGGAGCCGATGGCCTCGCCGACGCGTCCGAGGAGGGACTGGACACGTTCGAGGGGGCCTGCGTTGACGGCGAGGTCGAGGGCGCCGTCGTAGGCGACGGTGCCGGTGCCGCGGGCGGCCATGAAGTTCGTCACGACCTCGGAGGCGGTGACGCTGACGGCGGTCGGCGTGAGGTCGAAGGTGGCCGAGGCGCGGTGGTTGAACTCGCGGCTGTCCAGCGAGCCACGGGCGACGCTCATGGCGTCGGCGAGTTGCGTGACGCCGGGGAGCATGAGGAGGCGTCCGTTCTCGATGTTGATGCTCCCCGAGCCGCCGAGGGACTCGGCCGTGCGGTCGAGCAAGAGCGTGATGGTGCCCTCGCCGCGGAGGCGCCCGGCGAGGCTCGCGTCGGCGCGGTCCTCCTGCGTTCGGAGCAGGGCGTTGAGGTCGAGGCGTTCAGCGGTCCATCGGAGCGCGGCGGGCATGTCCGGCTCGCGCAGCTGGGCGGTGCCGACGGCCTGGGCCTGGCCGTCGAGGAGGATCGCTTCGAAGGCTGCGAGCGTGGCGATGCCGTCGTGGACGGTGGCCTCGGCGCGGGCCTCGTCGATGGGGATGCGCAGGCGGCCGGTCGTCATGTTGAAGTCTCGCAGGGCGAGTTGGGCGTTGAGCGGTCCGGCGGAGGGGTCGTTGAGGTCGGCGCGTCCCCACGCGCGTGCTTCGAGCAGGCCGCGGGCGTCGCGCTCGAGGAGCATCGATTGCACCTGCGGCGGGAGCGCTTCCATCGTCTCGGGCGAGACGGCTGCGGTGAGAAGGAGGTGCTCGATCTCGGCGACGAAGGAGTCGAGGCTGACGAGCGCGCGGAGTTCGAGTTGCGCGGCGGGGCCGATCCGCGTCTCTGCCCTGACGGCGTACCGGCCGCTCTCGGCGTGCTGCTCGTCGGGGGCAAGGTCGAGCGAGGCGTCGATGCCTCGGAGGGTCATGGGCGGCGTGCCGTCGCCTTGGTCGTAGAGGAAGGTGGCGTCTCGAAGGGCGACGTGGCGCAGGCGGAGGACGTTGGAGAGTCGGAACTCAGGGGGGACGGATTCGTCGCGCCCCGGCACGGCCCTGACGAACGGTTCAAGCCCCATCCAGGCGCTCTCGCCGTCGGGTCCGGCGGGGGCGCGGACGAGGCGGACGGTCGGCGTCTCCAACTCGACGCGTTCGATCGTGATGGGCCTGCCGAGGCGTGGGATCTCGGCGAGCGTGACGGTCATTCGTTCGAGTTCGAGGACGCGCGTGCCGTCGGGGGCGGTGAGCGTGACACCGGACAGGACGACGGTGCCGGGCGGGTCGTAGCGGGCGGTCGAGAAGCCGAGTTGCGGGTGGAGGTAGGCGTTGACGATGCCGACGATCTGTCGGCCGACATAGTCCTGGATGTTCTCGCCGAGCGCGGTGATCGAGCCGCGTTGCTTGAGCAGCACGAGCGCGCCGATGACTGCCGCGCCGAGTGCGAGCAACAGGATGGCGCCGATCGCCATGGTGCGAGGTTTGGCCATCGCTCCCTCCCCCGGGCGCGAAATGCCGGCTCAGGCTCGCGACTGGTACGAGCCGTCGGCCGTGCTGACCCGGATCTTCTCCCCAACGGAGATGAACGCCGGAACTCTGGTCTTGAGGCCGGTCTCGCAGGTGGCCTCCTTGGTCTGGTTGGTGGCGGTTGCGCCCTTGATGCCGGGCGGGGTGTCGGTGATCGTGAGTTCAACGCTGGACGGGAGGTCGATCGTGATCGGGTTGCCGTCGTGGCACAGCACCACGATCTGCACGTTCGGCGTCAGGTACTGCATCGCGTTCCCCAGCACGTCCTCGGGAATCACGAACTGATCGAACGTCTCGGTGTCCATGAACGTCGCGCCGCTCGAGTCGGAGTAGAGGTACTCCATCGGCCTCCGGTCCAGGTCGATCGTCTCCACGTCGTCGGTGCTGCTCAGGCGCTTCTCGATGCTCTTGCCGGACTGGACGTCGCGGATCTTGATCTGGATGAACGCGCGGAGGTTCCCCGGCGTGCGGTGCTCGAACTCCGTCACCACGAACAACTTGCCGTCCATTTTCACGCCCAGCCCGGGCCGTAGATCGTTCGCCTTCATCGCGTCGTCCCCGATCGTTAGGGTTCTCTCCGGGCCGGTCGCCGCGGAGAGGGGGCCAATGGTAGCCTGATACAATGCCCGGACGCGCCGGGCACGGAGATTCGACGATGCCTTGGACTCGGCGACGGTTTCTGGCAGCGACAGGGGCGGCCGCGCTCGCGCCGATCGCGCTGCCGCGGCGGGCGTGGGCGCGCGGGTCGGCCGATCGGTTCTTCACCTGGGAGCAACTCCGCGACGGCGCGTGGGCGGCGATGGGCGACGGCGGGAACGCGCTGGTCGTCCGTGCCGGCGGCGCCGCGCTCCTGGTGGACACGAAGTACCCCGGCATCGCGCGCGCCCTGCGGCGCGAGGCGGAGTCGCACGGCGCGCCGGTGGCGATGGTGGTCAACACCCACCATCACGCCGACCACACGGGCGGGAACGTGGCCTTCACCGGCGACGTGCCCGTGCTTGCGCACGACGCGGCGGGCGAGCGCGTCGCCGCCCAGATCGACCGCTACAGACAGATGGCTCGCAGCGGGCCGGCGCAGTTGGGGCGCGACCGCGGGGATGTCGAGCGCGTGGCGCGCGAGGCGGCGGAACTCGCCGAGCGCGCCGACTCGCTCGACGCCGAGGCGTTCCTGCCCACGCGACGCATCGCGGAGTTTCCCCACGAAGCGCGCATCGGCGACCTCGCGGTCGAGTTGCACCACTTCGGCGCGGGGCACACGGACAACGACGTGGTCGTGCGCGTGCCCTCGCTCGACCTGCTGCACGCCGGCGACCTGCTCTTCAACAACCTGCACCCGTTCTTCGACCCGACCGGCGGCGTGACCTGCCGCGGGTGGATCGAGAGCGTGAAGCGGACGGCCGCGCTGTGCGACGAGCGGACGATGGTCGTGCCGGGGCACGGGGCGCTGACGGACGCGGAGGGGCTCCGGCGTCAGGCGGAGTACCTGGAGCGGCTGTGGGACGAGGTCTCGAAGGCGGTGCGCGAAGGCCGCGAGCGCGCCGAGGTCGAGGCCATGCGGTGGGAGTTCATGGAGGGGTACGGGTACGAGCAGGTGCGCGCACGGGCGATCGGCGCGGTGTACGAGGAGGTGCGCGCGGCGGGCGGATGAACCGGCGAACGCGGCCGGGAGGTCGGCGATGAAAGGCTCTCCCGAGTTGGAACCGTGGAACGTCTCCGCGTCCGCCTTCCCGGGCCACGACGCCCCCGTCGCCGACAGGCTCCGAAACCTGCTCGGCTACGCGGTGCTCGCGCCCTCCAGCCACAACACCCAGCCCTGGATATTCAGGCTGCGCGGCGGTCGGGTCGAGGTGTACGCGGACCGGTCGCGCGCGCTGCCCGTCGTGGACCACGACGACCGCGAACTCACGATGTCCTGCGGGTGCGCGCTCTTCAACCTTCGCGTCGCGGCGGAGCACTTCGGCTACCAACCGCTGATCGAACTCCAGCCCGATCCCGGCGAGCGAGACCTGCTGGCGGCGTTCGCGCTCGGCCCCCGACACGAGGTCCCGCACGAGACGCACGTCCTGTTCGGGGCGATCCCGCGACGGCACACCAACCGAGCGCCCTTCGAGGGACGCGCGGTCGAGGAGACCCTCGTCGCGCGGCTGGTGGCAGCGGCCGAGACGGAGCGCGCCTGGCTCGCGCCCTTCACCCGCAAACGCGACAGGCACGCGATCGCCGGACTGGTGGCGGAAGGCGACCGCATCCAGTTCGCCGACAAGCGCTTCCGACGCGAACTGGCGGCCTGGATCCACGCCAACCGAAGCCACAGCCGCGACGGCATGCCCGGCTACGCCCACGGCTACAGCGATCTCGTCTCGATCGCCGAGCCGTTCGTCATCCGGACGTTCGACCTCGGCAAGGGCGTGGCGGCCAAGGACATGGACCTCGCCGAGCACTCACCCCTGCTGGCCGTGCTCGGCACACGGGGCGACACGACGGTCGAGTGGCTCCGCGCCGGCCAGGCCCTGCAGCACGTGCTGCTGCTGGCGACGGCGGTCGGCCTGTCCGCGTCGTTCCTGAACCAGCCGATCGAAGTCGAGACGCTTCGGCCTCGGCTGGCGTCGATCGCCGAGCGACAGGGCGTGCCGCAGTGCCTGCTGCGGATCGGGTATGCGCCCGAGGCAAAGCCCACGCCGCGCCGGGGAGTTGAGGAAGTGGTGCGGGGTTGAAGGGCCCCGTGCCACGACCGTCGTGGCTCCTCCTCTTCCACTTCTTCATTGTCTCTCACGACGGTCGTGCCTCTTTCCCCGAGCACGGGGGGTATCCTCGATCCCTATGCACCCCCGCTTCTCGCAGTTTCCCAAGGCCCTGGCCGATCAGGCCCGGCACGCGCGGCTCGGGGCTGCGGGCGTGCCGGCGCTGCTCGCGCACCCGGACTGGGCGCGGCCTGCGCCCACGCTCGTCTGGCTGCACGGGCGCACCGTGAGCAAGGAACTCGACCCCGGACGCTACCTGCGGCTGATCCGCGCGGGCATCGCCGTGTGCGCGATCGACCTGCCCGGGCACGGCGAGCGAGTCGGGCCGCGCATGCACGACCCGAGGCACACGCTCGACATTGTCGAACAGGCCGTCGGCGAGATCGACGGCGTGGTCGGCGCGCTCCGCGCCTCCGAGCACGGCGGCGTGTTCGATCCGGCGCGGCTCGCCATCGGCGGGATGTCGGCGGGCGGCATGGTGACACTGTGCCGGCTCTGCGAGCCGCACCCGTTCGCGGCCGCGTTCGTGGAGGCGACGAGCGGGCGGCTGACCGACCTCTACTTCCCGTCGCCGGGATCGGGGCGCACGGCATGGCCGATCGACCATCCGCGGGAGCGGGTGGAACGGCTCGACCCGTCGCGGCATCTCGACGGGTGGAAGGCGATCCCGTTCATGGCGATCCACGCGACGACGGACCGGGTGGTCGCGTTCGAGACCCAACGGGCGTTCATCGACGACCTGCGCGTGCACTACGCCGCCCGCGGGGCGGACCCGGGGCTGGTGCGGCTGATGGCGTTCAGCGAGACGGGCGCGCCCGAAGAACACGCCGGGTTCGGCCGGCACTCGAACGACGCCAAGATTGCGATGGTGGAGTTCCTGACGGACTCGCTCGGAGTTACTCCGGGCTGATCTCGTCGAGGAGGGCGTCGACGGCCGCGTCGAGGCGTTCGGTCGTCGGGTAGGCGCCGGACTCGATCTCATGCCGCAGGCGGTCCACGAGATCATGGCGGATGTCCGGCATGTCGCGGAGTCGGCTCATCAGCACGGAGAGGCGCGAGACCTCGACTCGGTCGCCCGGACGAACGGGGGCCTGGACCTCGACCGGCGCGCGTGCCCGGTCTTCGGTCGTGGAGGCCACCCCCTCGGCCGACCGGCCCGCCTGTGTGCCTCCCACCGGAGCAAGGTTGAACATCGAACGGGCCTCCCACCGACGCCGCCCGGGACTCGGAGCCGGGCCTCCCGTTCGGCCGACGCCCCGGCGGGGTGCCCGACCGACACGGCCAGAGTATCGACGTGAGGCGTCGCGGGCCTTCAATACTGCCGATTTCGTCCCTATTGACCGCAACCTGTTGGCGGACACAAACTTACCGAACATGGCCCGACGCCGTGCCGGCGGGTAGGCTGGAGGTGGGGCAGGAGCATCCACCATGGCATTCGGGACCACGGGAACGGGCGGCGGGGGTCTGCGCTGGGTGGCCGCGGCGTGCGTCGCTCTCGCGTGCGCGCCGCTTGTCGCTCAGGGGGGGGCAGCCGAGCAGCCGGAGCGTCGGCGCAACCAGCCCGTGCCCGGCACGCAGCCGAGCGCGGCTCCCATGGCCGACGACTGGACCATCGTGATCGCGGCGTTCATCGGTTCGGACAAGGCGGATCGCGCGGCGCAGTCGCTCTGGAAGGCGAAGACCATGGCCGGGCTGGAGAGCGCGTACGTCGAGGAGCGGGGCCGCGCCGTCGTCCTCGCGTTCGGCAAGTACGCCGGGCCGGATGACCCGCGCGCCGCCGCCGACCTGCGCCGGGTGCAGACGCTCGTGGTCGATGGGCAGCGTCCGTTCGCCGACGCCCTGCTCAGCCCGCCCAGCCCGGACCGGCTGGCCGGGAGCATCCCGCAGTTCGACCTGCGCAACGCCAGGAAGTACTACGGCTCGTCCGCCCTCTACACGCTCCAGGTCGGCATCTACGGGCCTGGGGACGACAAGCGGCCCACCGCGCAGGAACTCGCCGAGTGCCGGAAGACCGCGGAGCAGGCCGCCGCCCAGTTGCGACGCGAGGGCGAACTCGCCTTCTACTACCACGGCCCGGAGCGCAGCACCGTGACGGTCGGCATCTTCGGCACCGCCGACTACGACCCCGTCAACTCGCCCGGCTTCGAGAGCCTGCCCCTGCGCGAAGCCCGCAAGCGCCACCCCCTGAACCTGCTCAATGGCAAGGGCATCCGCGAACGCGTCCGGGGCGTGCCCGCCAACGACCCGAAGGCCTGGCGGATGCAGCCGAGTTCGTTGGTCGCGGTGCCGGAGGAGAGGCGGTAGGGAAAGCGATAAAGCGATAAAGCGAAAAACGAAAAGCGACAATCCGGAGCGCCGGACGTTGATCCGCGCGATCTCCCGCTCTCATTGTCGCTTTATCGCTTTTCGCTTTTCGCTTTTCGATCTCACCGCCCGCTGAGGTCGCCGTAACCCTGGAGCCAGAGCGGCTCGATGCGCAGGGCGCGCCAGGTGCCGTCGGGGTCTTCCCGCCAGGTGATCAGGCAGACGAAGGCCTGCGGTCTGCCGGTGAGGTCGGGGGTCACACGGACGGCGGGTCGGGTGCGCGCCAACCCGCGCTGGGGGCCGATCTGGGCCTGCACGCCGGTGACCTCGTGCTGCGACACGGTGTACCGCCCGCGCAGGTTGTCGGCGATCCAGTTCACGGTCTCCGGTTTCTCCCAGCCGTTGGGAGCGCGGTCGAACGTGACGAGGCAGTCGGGCGCGAGCAGGTCGTCGAGGGCGCGGGCGTCGGCTCGGGCTACGGCGTCCACCAGCAGGCGGGTGCGGGCGATGACGCGCTCACGCGGCGTCTCGACGAGCGAGGCGAGGGCCAGCAGCACGCCCGCGACGAGGACGGATGCGCCCGCCGCCAGGCCGGCGTGCTTCGTCCGCGCGCGACGATGGAACGCGATCGCGGCGATGAGTCCCGCGGCGAGGATGGCGAACACGAGCGGCAGCGGCGACTCGAAGAGCAGGTGCGGGATGATCGGCGGGCGCGGGAGCGAGGGGAGCGAGGGCGGCGGCGTGAGGATCGCGAGGGCGGGAGAGGCGGTGAGGCAGAGAGAGAGGGCACAGGCGGGACTCCTGTGGCGCCGGGCGCTCACGGAGGGCGGTTGATAGGCTCTGGCGTCGGGCATCTTTGCAGCCGCGTTGTCGGGCGGGTCGATCCAAGGCGGGCGAACGGATCGGAGAGCGAATGACGGTAGGGCACGCGGGGCAGCAGGGGCTTGCGCCGAGCGCGGAAGTGTTCCAGCGGAACCTGCGCGCGCTGGCCGTACGTTCGGCGTCGGCGGCCGAGGCCGTGCGATTGGCTTCGCCCCGGTCCGACCTGTCGTTCACGATCGCCGACGACGGCGCGATCACGGCGAGCGAGGGCGAAGGCCCGGCGGCCCGCTGGCTGGCGAGCCGCCGACGACCCCTGGAGGAGGCCGAGCGTCTGGCGGCGACCGTGGACCCGCGCGCCTCGGGCGCGGTGGCGGTGCTCGGGTTCGGCGTGGGGCACCACGTCGGCGTGCTGGCGCGGCGCATGGGCGATGCCGGCTTCGTCGTCTGCTACGAGCCGGACGCGGGGCTGCTCCGGGCCGTGCTCGAACGCGTGGACTGCTCGGCGTGGCTCGGGGGGGGGACGGTCGCCGTGCTCATGGAGTGCGATCCGGCCTCGCTCTCTCGCGGCATCGCCGGGGCGGAGGGCATCCTGTCGCTGGGCGTGAAGATCGTGGAGCACCCGGCGAGCAGGGCGCGGCTGGGCGCGCAGGCGTCGCGCTTCGGCGAGGAACTGACCCGCGTGGTGCGCGCCATGCGCACCACCGTCGTCACCACGCTCGTGCAGATGGAGACCACCCTCCGCAACCTCCTGATGAACTTCGACTTCTACGCCGGCTGCCCGGGCGTCGGCGACCTCGCGGGCGCGTGCGCCGGCCGACCGGCGGTGGTCGTCAGCGCGGGGCCGAGCCTGCGCCGCAACATCGACCTGCTGGCGCGACCCGGCGTGCGTGACCGCGTCGTCATCGTCGCCGTGCAGACCGTGCTCAAGCAGTTGCTCGAGCGCGGCATCCGGCCGCACTTCGTCACCGCGCTGGACTGGCACGAGATCTCGCGCCGGTTCTACGAGGGGCTGACACCGGACGACGTGCGGGGTGTCACGCTCGTCGCCGACGCGAAGGCGAACCCGGCGATCCTCGCGGCGTTCCCGGGCGCGATCCGCTGCCCGGCGGACCCGGTGCTGGACGCGGCCCTCGGCGGCGCGCACCGGCACGACCCGGCCGCGCTGCCCGCGGGCGCGACGGTGGCGCACCTGGCGTACTACCTCGCGCGCCACCTCGGGTGCGACCCGGTGATGCTCATCGGGCAGGACCTCGCCTTCACGGACGGGCAGTACTACGGCCCCGGCGCGGCGATCCACGCGGTCTGGGCGGGCGAGATCAACGAGTTCAACACGCTCGAAATGCTCGAATGGCAGCGGATCGTGCGCCACCGTCGGCTGCTGCACCGCGTCGAGGACGCCGACGGCCGCCCCGTCTACACCGACGACCAGATGGCGTCGTACCTCGTGCAGTTCGAGCGGGCGTTCGAGGAGGACGCGCGGCGCGGGCTGACGACGATTGACGCCACGGAGGGCGGCGCCCGCAAGCGACACACGACGCCGATGACGCTCGCCGAGGCGCTGGAGCGCTGCGCGCCCGCCGGCTCGCAGCGCATCGCGCTGCCCCAGGCGGCGCGCGACGAGGCCGCGCTCCGACGCGGGGCGCGCATCGCGGCCGACCAGGCGCGAGCGCTGCGCCGCGGCGTATGGCGCGTCGGCGAGATCAGCCGCGAGACGGCCGGACTGCTCGAGGAGATGCGCGACCACCACGCGGATCAGGCCCGAGTCAACCGCCTCATCGGACGCGTGCAGGGGCTGGCCCGCGAGGTCGAATCGCTCGGCGCTGCGTACGAACTGGTGCAGCGTCTGAACCAGACGGGCACCCTCCGCCGGTTCCGACGCGACCGCGAGATCGCCCTCGATGCGGGCCTCACGCCTCTCGAACGCCAGCGCATGCAGATCGAACGCGACCTCGAGAACGTGACCTGGCTCGCCGACGCGGCCGACGCGATGGGCCGGATGCTCGACGACACCGCGGCCGCCATGGAGGGGGGGGCGAAGGTGACCCGCTCCCCCGCGCCGGCCCCCGATGGCGTGCGGGTCACGCGCGAGGAAGTGCGCGTGGCGGCGGTGATCGCCGCCGACCCTGACCGCGGCGGGCTGGGCACGCCGCGACGGCTCGAAGACCGGTTCCTCAGCGGGCTGAACCCGCTGGCGTTGCTGCTGCGGCGGCTCGCGCGCACGGAACGCGTGCGCCGCGTCGTGCTGCTGGCCCAGGACCCCGATCGAGTTCGGGCGATCACGGGCGATGCGCCCGCCGGTCTTGAGGTGGAAGTGCGCCGCGTGGAGGCCCACCCGCTCGGCGAGCGTCGGCACGCGGTGGCGCGGGCGCGGCTCTGGGCGCGATCGTGCTGGCGCGGCGGGCTGGCGAACCAGACGTGCTACGACGAGGCCTTCGAGGCCGAGACCCTCGCGGGCGTGATGCGCGACGGGGGGATCGACGCCGCGGTCGTCTGCGGCGCGGACTGGGCGCTGCTCGACCCCGCGCTGACGGACGCCGTCGTCGAGCGATGCCTCGAACGCCCGAGCGAGCACCGGTTCACGTTCACGCAGGCGCCGCCGGGCCTCGCGCCGTGCGTGATCGAGCGGACGCTGGCGGAGGAGATGGCGTCGCAGGCGGCGGGCGCGGGTCCGATCGCGTCGATGGGCGGGCTGCTCGGCTACGTGCCCGTCGCGCCGGTGCTGGACCCGATCGCCAAGGACGTCTGCGTGCACGTGGACCCGCTGGTGCGCGACGCGGGCGTGCGGTTCATCCCGGACGAACCTTCGCGGGCGCTGGCGCTCTCGCGCCTGGCGGCGTCGTGCGGCGCGCCGGCGGAGGTGGCGGATGCGGCCGCGCTCTGTCGGGCGGCGGATGCCGCGCCGCTCGCGCTGGCCGGGCCCGCCCCGCAGGTGCTCACGCTCGAACTCTGCACCGGCCGTCGCACGGGCGGGCTGCGGGCGCGCACGCTGTGGGGCTCGGGCGAGGCGCCGGAACGGCGGCCTATCTCCGTCGAGGCCGCCAGGCGCGTGCTCGCGCAGTTCGGGCGGCTCCGTCGCGACGGCGCGGTCACCCTCGCCGGCGCGGGCGACCCGCTGATGCACCCGGCATGGGCGGAGATCGTCGCGATCGCGCGCGAGTGCGGCGTCGCGGGCGTCCACCTGCGCACGAACCTGCTCTGCGAGCCGCCCGTCGTCGATGCCCTCGCCCGGTCGGGCGCGGACGCGGTGAGCGTGGACCTCCTGGCGACCGACGCCGAGGCGTACCGGCACATGGCGGGGGCGAACCTCTTCGAGGGCGCGGTCGAGAACGTCCGCAGGCTCGTCTCGCTCGCGGGCGAGGGGGGGGCTTGGGGCGGCCCGTGGGTCGTCCCGCGCATCACGCGGTGCGACGCGGTCTACGGGCAGGTCGAGGGGTTCTACGACCACTGGCTGATGCACGCGTGGGCGTGCGTCATCGACCCGCTCGCCAGACCCATCGCGGGCGACCGGATCGCGCCGCTGCCGCTGCCCGTGGCGGCGCGGGACCGCCTGGACCGCACGACCATGACCGCGCTGTGCGACGGACGCGTGCCGATGAGCGGGTCCGACCTGCACGCGCGGCAACGGGCCGGCGACCTGTCGCGCCAGCCGTTCGAGGAAGTGTGGCGCACGCTGGCGAGGGCGCGGCGGCTGCGATCGCCGCGGCGCGCGGTGGCGTAGCGTTGCGGGCGGGAGGCGTCGCGGATGGGCGGAACGCAGGGCTGCCGCACGATCGCCGTGGTGCTCGCGCGGGCCGGCAGCAAGGGCCTGCCGGGCAAGAACGTCGCGCCCGTGGCGGGCAGGCCGTGCGTGGCGTGGACCATCGAGGCCGCGCTGGCGGCGGCGACGGTGGACGCGGTCCTGGTGTCGAGCGATTCGCCGGAGGTGCTGGCGATCGGCCGCGAAATGGGCGCGACGCCCGTCGAGCGCGAGCCGGAGCACGCGAGCGACACGGCGACGGTGGACGACGCGGTGCGGGCGTGCCTGCGGCGGGCCGCGGGGCTGGATGCGCCCGTCACCCTCGACGGGCGCGATCCGTCGGCGTGCGTCGTCATCCTCTACGGCAACGTGCCCGTGCGACCGGCCGGGCTGATCGACCGGGCGGTCGCGCTGCTGCGGCGCACGGGGTGCTCGTCGGTGCAGAGTTACGCGCCGGTGGGCAAGTTCCACCCGTGGTGGCAGGCGCGGCTGGGCGAGGACGGCCGCGTGACGCCGTGGGAGGGCGATCGACTGTTCAACGGCGTGTACCGTCGGCAGGCGTTGCCGGCGTCGTTCGTGCCGGACGGGGGCGTGCTGGTGGTGTCGCGGACTGCGTTGATGTTGGAAGAAAGCGTCCCGCCCGGCCCGCACGCGTTCCTGGGGCGCGACCACCGGGGCGTGAGGACGGAGGCGGGCGAGGTGGTGGACATCGACGATGCCGTGGACCTTGCGGTGGCGGAGGCGCGCTTGCGCGGCGTGCGATGATGATCGGCGGCCGACAGATCGGGCCGGGGCGCACGCCCTACATCATCGCCGAGATCGGCGTGAACCACGACGGCTCCGCCGAGCGGGCGGTCGCGCTCGTCGAGTCGGCGGCGAGCGCCGGCGCAGACGCCGTCAAACTCCAGTTCTTCCGCGCCGACCTGCTGATGAGCCGCGCGGCCGGACTCGCGGCGTACCAGCGCGCGGCGGGCGAGTCGGACCCGGTCTCCATGCTGCGCCGGCTGGAACTCGGCATTGACGCGATGGCGGCGGTGGTCGAGCGGGCGCACGCGCTGGGCCTGCACGCCATCGTCACCGTCTTCAGCGTCGATCTCGTCGCCGAGGCGGAGCGGCTGGCGTGGGACGCCTACAAGAGCGCCAGCCCCGACGCGGTGAACCGGCCGCTGCTGGAGGCGATGGCGGCGTCGGGGAGGCCGCTGATCGTGAGCACGGGGGCCTGCCAGGCGGGAGAGGTCGAGCGAACCGTTGAGTGGCTGGCTGGTGTGCGCGATCGGCTCGCGCTGTTGCAGTGCGTCAGTTGCTACCCGACCGCGCCGGGCGACGCGGCGATCGGGGCGATGGCCGCGCTGCGCGGGATGTTCGGCGGGCCGGTGGGGTACAGCGACCACACGACGGGGGAGGACACGGGCGCACTGGCCGCGGCGCACGGGGCGTCCATCCTCGAAAAGCACCTGACCTACGACCGCGCCGCGATCGGGCCGGACCACGCGGCATCGCTCGACCCCGCCGGGTTCGCGCGGTACGCCGAGTCGGCGCGATCGCACGGGTCGATGGAGTTCGCGCCCGACGACCCGCGCATCGGCCCGCCGGAGAAGCGCGTGCTGGCGTGCGAGGCGGACGTGCGGCTGGTGTCGCGGCAGTCGGTGACGACGCGCCGGGCGTTGGAGGCGGGGCGCACGCTGACGCCGGACGACCTGACGATCAGGCGGCCGGGGACGGGAATCGAGGCGTGGCGGCTCGGCGGGGTGGTGGGCAGGCGTCTGGCGCGTGGCGTGCCGGCCGACGCGCCGCTCGTCGCGGACGATCTCGCCCCGGAGTAGAGTCCCCGCATGATCGGCGACGGGTGGGACGGCGAGCCTTCGTTGCGGCCGGGTGAGTTCGACGACGCATCGTCGGGCGCGGGCCGGCGTGTGATGGTGGTGACGGGGACGCGGGCGGAGTTCGGGCTGCTGCGTCCTGTCATGGAGGCGGTGCGGCGGCACCCGGAGTTGGACCTGCTGGTGGTCGCGGCGGGGGCGCACCTGATCCCGCCGGCGGAGACCTTCCGCGAGGTGAAGGCGGCGTTCGCGGTGGCGGACTGCGTGCCGATGCAGAGGCCGGGGCAGGCGACGCGCCTCGACGACGCCGAGGCGTTGGGGCGGGGCGTGGCACGCTTCGCGCGCTCGATCGCCGGCCTGCGCCCGGACTGGGTCGTCGTGCTGGGCGACCGCATCGAGGCGTTCGCGGCGGCGTGCGCGGCGTCCGTCGGCGGGGTGGGCGTGGCGCACCTGCACGGCGGCGACCGGGCCGAGGGCGTCGCCGACGAGGCCATGCGACACGCGATCACCAAACTCGCCCACCTGCACCTCGCGGCGACCGAGCAGTCCGCGGAGCGCATCCGGCGCCTGGGCGAGAGGCCGGAGTTCGTGCATGTCGTCGGGTCGCCGGCGATCGACGGGCTGGACTCGATCGCGCCGATGAGCGACGCCGAGATCGGCGAACTGTGCGGCGGCGTGCCGGAGGTCGTCTTCCTGATGCACCCGATCGGGCGCCACGCGGAGGAGGAGGAGGCGGCGGCGTCCGGCCTGCTCGAGGGGCTGGAGGGGATGCGAGTCGCGGCGTTCGACCCGAACCTCGACCCGGGAAGGGGGGGGGTGGTCCGCGCCATCGAGGCGGCGGCCGCGCGCGGCGCGGTGCGGCGCGTCGGGCACCTCCCGCGCGAGCGGTTCGTCGGCCTGCTCAAGCGCGTCGCGGCGGCGGGGGGGGTGCTCGTGGGGAACAGTTCGGCGGGGCTGATCGAGGCGGCCGCGCTGCGCCTGCCGGCGGTGGACGCCGGGCCGCGCCAGGGCGGACGCGAGCGGCCCCCCAACGTGGTCGCGTGCGAGGGCGAGGGCGCGGAGGCCGTGCGCCGGGCGGTGGAACGGGCGCGGGGGCTGAACCGCGCCGCCCTCACCCACCCCTACGGCGACGGCCGGGCGGGAGAGCGGACGGCCGCGCTGCTGGCCTCGACCGACCCCGGATCGGCGGTCCTGCTGCGCAAACGCTGCACCTATTGATTCGCTCTGCGAGGGGTGTTCCGGCTGCGCGGGCGGTCCCGTTGGTGTTATCACGCGGGGCGGCTTGCGGGGCGAAGTCGGCGTGCCCGTGCGCCGATGAACGGCCGTGATGCGCCGGGGCGAGAGCAGAAAGGGAGTCCAAGCATGAGCGTTGCAACCCAGAGCCGGGAGGAGGCCGTGGCGTCGGCGATCCGCGAGGTCAGCCACATCGCCACGCTGCCGGAGGTCACGCTGAGGATCGTGCAACTGGTCGAGGACCAGAACTCGACGGCACAGGACCTCAACCGCGTGATCTCGACCGACCCCGCGCTGTGCAGCCGCATCCTGAAGGTCGTGAACTCGTCGTTCTACGGGCTGCCGGGGCAGATCGCCTCGATCAACCGCGCCATCGTGCTGCTCGGCTTGAACGCCGTGAAGAACATCGCGATCGCGGCGAGCCTGGCCAAACTGTTCCGCGGCGGCGAACTGACGACGAACTTCTCCGCCCGCGCGCTCTGGGACCACTCGAACGCGACGGCGGTTGCGAGCAAGATGCTCGCCGATGCGCTCAAGCTCGGCCTCGCGGACGAGGCCTTCCTCGCGGGCCTGATGCACGACATCGGCATCATCGTCGAGATGCAGGCCGACCGCGGACGCCTGATCGAGGTCGTCGAGAGCATCCCTCGCGACGCGGACGGCGTGCCGAGCGCGGACATGCTGGAGGTCGAGGAGCGCATCTTCGGCGCGAACCACCAGCACTTCGGGGCCGCGCTGTGCGAGAAGTGGAAGTTTCCGGCCTCATTCGCGCGGGTGACGGGCTACCACCACAGGCCCTTCGAACTCCCGTTCGAGCAGCGGACGCTGCCGCTCATCGTGTTCGTCGCCGACCGGCTGGCGGGCGAACTCGACGGCGCGTTCCGGCTGGACCTGCCCTCGCTGAAGATCGACCCGTGCGCGATGTCGGACCTGAAACTCACGAACGAGATGCTGGACACCATCCGCGCCGCGCTCCCCGAGGCGTGCGCGTCGCCGATCCTCGCGCTCGAAGCCTGACGACCCGGCGCACACGCGCCGCCGAAACGAACTCTCTTTCTCCCTCCGGGCGGCTGTATGGGAACATGCAGCCGCCTTTGTGCGCGCTCACTCCGAGGGCGTGGCGCCGGCGATGCGGCGCGCCACCGAGTCCGCGATGCGCGCCTCGAGCCGCTCGTCGCGCGTGATCGGGACGAAGTAGCGCGAACCCTGCGACCGCCCCAGTTCGGGGTCGAACGCCCGGCGGCTGCGCCCGACCGATTCGCTCTCCAGCCGCCACCCCTGGCGGTGCAGCCGGTAGACCGTCACCTCGACGCGTCCCACGAGCGGGGCGACGAGCGAGCGGAGGTCGTCCTCGCTCGTACCCTCGGCCGGCGCGAAGGTCACGCGGACGCGCCGCTGCTGGCGGTTCATCGCGTCGTCCCACTCCTGAGCGATGGACGACTGCTCGGCGTCCCAGGGTGTCGCGAGCCCGCTGGACCATTTTCCGGCCGTGGTGACCACGCCCGCGGCCGCATCGACGCGGTCGAGGTCGAATCGGTAATCGCGCAGGGCGTCGCGCGTGGCGTCGATCGCCGCGCCGTACGCGCCGGCAGCGACGGTGAACGTGCCGTCGCTTTTCGGCCGTGCGCACCCGCAGAGCACGAAAAGGCTCACCACAGAGGCACAGAGGGCACAGAGGGGGGCAACGGAACGAGAGTCCGGACGGCGGCATCGAACAACTGGGTGCGTGAAGCCCATACCTGACACTCTCCGCGATCTCCGCTGTCCGCGGTGAACGCCCTCAGGGTAGCGAGATCCCATCCGCCGTGGACTGGATCAGCCTCCACGCCTCCCGCACGTGGCGTTCCTCGGTCGCGGCCGCGCCGATCGCCATGCGGGCCAGCGGCCGCGGCGGCGAGCCGGGGGCGGCGAAGGTCGTGTGCGTCAGGAAGGCCCGCCCCGTCGCGTTCACGCGGTCGAGCAGGTCGCGCGTCGCCCGGTCCTCGCCCCGCAGCCGGAAGCAGACCAGGCTCAGCGAGCGTGCCACGGGCATCTCGAAGCGCGGGTCGCGCCCGACCCAGCGCTCGAACAGCGAGGCGAGGCGGCAGTGCTCGCGGATGTGCGCGCGCAGGCCCTCCGCGCCGTAGTGTCGGATGACGAACCAGAGTTTCAGGGCGCGGAACCGCCGCCCCAGCGGCACCTGCCAGTCGCGGTAGTCGATGACGCCGCCGGACTCGGACGCGGCATTTCGCAGGTACTCGGGCGTCACGCTCATGGCGTCGGTCAGGTCGCGGCGCGCCGCGGTCCAGAAGAGGTTGCAGTCGAAGTTCGTGAGCAGCCACTTGTGCGGGTTGATCGCGATCGAGTCCGCGCGCTCGACGCCCTCGACCATGGCGCGATGCTCCGGGCAGACGAGCGCGCTCCCCGCCCACGCCGCGTCCACGTGCAGCCAGGCGTCGAACGGGCGGCCCAGCGCGGCGAGCCAGGCGTCGTCCAGCGTGCGCACCAGGCCCGCGATCGGATCGACCGCCCCGACCCCCGTCGTGCCCACGGTCGCGACCACCGCGAGCGGCGCGGGCGCGCCGGGCTGCCCGAGGCGCTCGTCGAGCAGGGAGCGCAGCGCGCCGAGGTCCATCGCGCCGCGGGCGTCCGTTGGCACGCTCCACAGGCGGTCGTCGTCCTCGGGGCCGTCGGCAAGGCCCGCGATCATCGCCGCCTTGGCGATCGACGAGTGCGCCGCCTCCGACGCGATGACGGCGAACGGCTTCTCGATCGCGGATTCGGCCAGGCCGATCTCGGCGTCGGTGCCCGCGGGGGTGCGCTGTGCGCGCAGGCGCCGCCACTTCTGCCGCGCCGCGACGAGGGCGACGAGCGCGGCCTCGCTCGCCGTGCCCTGGATCACGCCCCCGCCGCCCGGCCCGGCGTTGTCGCCCGACGAGCGGAAGCAGTCCGGCAGCCCGAAGAGTTCGGCGCACCAGTCGAGCATCCGGGTTTCGAGTTCGGTGCAGGCGGGGCTGGTCTGCCAGAGCATGCCCTGCACGCCGAGGCCCGCGCTGAGCAGTTCGCCGAGGATGCCCGGGCCGCTGGCGTTGCAGGGGAAGTAGCCGAAGAACGACGGGTGCTGCCAGTGCGTGACGCCGGGCATGATCGCGGCCTGCACGTCGCGGAACACCTCGTCCCACGCCCCGGCGTCGAGGCCGCGCTCGGGCGGATGCTCGGGCAGTCGTGCCAGCACGTCGCCGGGAGCGTCCTTCGAGAGGACGGGCAGGCGTTCGACCGTCCGCATGTAGTCGGCGACGAGGTCCACCATCCGGTGGCCCAGCGCGCGGAACTCGTCCGGCGTCATGTGCGGCGGGCTCGGCGTGGTCGACTCGTCCATGGCGAGCAGGATAGCCCGAGTGCCATCGGGCGCGCACGGCGACGGCCGCCCGTCGTGGGCGGCCGCGCGCGTGGGGCGGTGATGGCGCCGGGAGCGTTCAGCCGCATCCGTCGGGGCATTCGCAGCCCGCGGTGTAGGCGTTGAGGAAGGCGAGCACGTCGAGCGTGTTGATGACGCCGTCGCGGTTGATGTCGGCGGATGCGTCGCCCGCGGCGTAGGCGTTGAGGAAGGCGAGCACGTCGAGCGTGTTGACGACGCCGTCGCGGTTGAAGTCCGCGATGCACCACGGCATCCACGGACGGATGATGAGGTGGAACGCGCTGTCCTCGGTCAGGATCGGCGCGAGGAAGATGATGAAGAGTTCCGCCTGCTCGCCGGGCACGAGCGGCGTTTCGAACGCGATGTTCATCGCGAAGCCGTCGAACCAGACCTCGGCGGGGCGATCGACCGAGACCTCCGGGGGCATGTAGGGGTCGAAGTACGGCTCGATCCAGAAGCCGAGTCCGGTGATCTCGTCCTTGCTCGCGTTGAGGGCGCCCGAGGCGACCTGGGCCGCGCCGACCGACACCACGGCCTTGCCGCCGTCCGGGCCGAAGATCGCCGGAACGGAGAGCATGTCGTAGTGAACACCGTCGCGCTCGGTGGAGAACTTGATGCGCAGTTGCGTGCCCTCGGGGGTCTTGCCCGTGAAGACGACCTTGATCTCGATGATCTCGCCGTCGGCGACGGAGCCGGGGCTTTTGAGGATGCACTTGGCGACGGTGGACGCGGGATCGAGGACGGTGTCGTTCTCGCCGTCCTGGAGCACGCCGTCGCCGTTGTCGTCCACGCGGTCGTCGTTGCGGTCGAGGACGTCGGCTTCCTTGATGAGCGTGCCGGACTTGCCGACGCCTTCGAGGCCGATCGTGACGTCCTCGGCCTTCTGCCCGGTGGTGTTGCGGACCTTGACGATGACCTGCGAACTGCCCGCGCCGACCTTGACCTCCGCGCCGCCGCGCGGCACGTCGGTCTGGGCGTGGGCGGCCAGCGAAGCCGCGGCCAGGGCGAAGGCGGCGAGCACGCGGCGTGTCTTGCTGTGTGCGGGCTTGGCGAGCATGGGTGGCTCCTTCTTCACGGGGTGCGTTCTCGTGCCGGGCCGGGTCCCGGGCACGGGTCGTCAGCGATCCCGTCCGCCGGCTCTCACGCGAAGCACGAAGAAAAACGGCGGCCGCCCGTGGGGGCGACCGCCGCGTCATCACGAGAGTCGGTGCGGGGTTCAGAGGCAGCCGGCCGTGTAGGCGTTCAGGAACGCCAGCACGTCGAGCGTGTTGATGACGGTGTCGCCGTTGAAGTCGGCCGCGGGATCGCCCTGGGTGTAGGCGTTCAGGAACGCGAGCACGTCGAGGGTGTTGACGATGGTGTCGCCGTTGAAGTCGGCCGGGCAGGGCACGAGGAGCGGCATGAGGTTGAAGAGGCCGGTGTCGTTGTCGAGCCAGCCGGAGTGGTTCTCGGGGATGTAGGCGTTGCCCCCGAGGACCACCGCGTTCTGGTCGGGGAGGAAGGACGGCGGGAGGATGAAGAACGCGACGGGCTGGTTCTGGATCGGCGGGCCGAAGACCGTCATGATCTCGACGAAAGCGTGCCCGTAGTTGCAGACGATCGGCTGGTTCGCGTTCGGCACGATGTCGGTCAGGCCGCCGGTGAAGAGGGCGGAGTGGTTGGCGAAGTCCATCTCGGCCTGCCCGACCGGGACGATGCCCATCGCCTGGGCGAGTTGCTGCGAGATGCACGAGACGGGCGAGGCGATCATGCGGGCCTGGACCGGGCGCCCGTTCAGGTGGGCCGGCAGGGCGAAACTGGTCTCCTCGATGGCGTCGTCCTCGTAGTTGTCGTCCTGCTGGACCGGCGCCTGTTGCTGCGCCTGCTGCTGGACCTTGACCCAGCCGGTGCTGCGGGCGTTCTTCTTGGGATCGTCGGTCTCCTTGTCGTTCACGACGAGTTTGTGGCCGTCGATGGTCGCACCGCAGACGTTCGCGCCGACCTTGGTGACGACGGAGGTGGTCTTGCGGGCCTTGGCCTCGTCGGTGTCGCCGTCCTGCTCTGAGGGCTTCTTCGGGACGTACACCTTCACCTCGATCTCACGGGCGGGGCCGTTGTTCGTGCCGTCCGCGTTCTTGGGCTGCACCTTGATCTTGACCTTGCTGAAGACGTGGCACTTGACGGAGCCGCCGCCGGTGCCGCCGAGGTTGACGGAGCCGTCCGGCGGATTGACGGGGTCACCGTTCTCGTCGAGGAGTCCCAGTTTCTTGGCGTCCTCGTACGACAGCGTGGTCGTGCCGCCGGAGTCCACAATGCCGGAAACCTCGGTGTCGCCGATCGTGACGCCCACGGGGTACTTCGTTCCCTGGTCCTCCGGGCCGGCGGCGGACGACAACGCGATCCCGGCGACCGCGACGAGCATCGCGGCGGCGCGGGCGAAACGGCGGGTGCGGACGGTTCGGCTGGTGCGCTGCGTGGTCATTGGCGAGTTCCTTTCGAGTACCCGATCGGAGCGGCGCGCGACCCGCCCGCGGTACGCCCGCAGGCCCGGACGGCCCGTCGCTCGTCTCGGCGGCCCGCGGCTGTGCTGCGTTCGGGCCGGGTGTTCAGCGACGCCGCCGGCCGACACTCACGCCGATCCGAGATTCATGGTGGTGCGGCGTGCCCTCGCTTGCCGCGGTGAAGGGGGGAAAAGGAGAGCGGGGCCTGGAAAGGCCCCGCCCCGGAGACGAACGGCTCTCAGAAAGGGCCGGATCAGTCGCAGCCCTGCGTGTAGGTGTTCAGGAACTCCAGAACATCCAGGGAGTTGATGACCGTGTCGCCGTTGAAGTCGGCGCGCGGGTCGCGGGCGTTGTAGGCGTTCAGGAACGCGAGCACGTCGAGGGTGTTCACCACCGTGTCGCCGTTGAAGTCGGCGCGGCAGGGGTTCTGCCACGGGCCGAAGACGAAGGTGCCGTCCTCGAACCAGTGGATCGCCTGTCCGGGGAAGACGGGGATCAACTGGTCGAGGAACGGGCCGTACAGGGGCGTCGAGAAGACGGGGATCGGGCTCCACGGGGCGTTGGCGAAGGTGGTCACGATGCCGTCGGTCGTGTATTCCCACGAGCCGGTGAAGTGCGTCTCCATGCCCTGCGGCGTGAAGTCCATCGGCGCGGCGACGGCGACCTCCGAACTGATGCCGCAGTGCTGCTCGCCCTGGCAGGTGCCGGACTCGGTGATCTCGGCCGAGCCGGCGTCCTGCCCGCCGTCGTTGACCATGTGGAAGTAGCCGGCGGGCGGGGCGGCGGAGCGGATGTCCTTGCCGACTTCCAGTTCCTTGACTTTCGAGAGTCCGGTGCCGGCCTCGCCCTCGTTGCCGCAGCCTCCGGCGTCGGTGCGCTTCCACTTGATGCTGGTGAAGTTGCCGGGGAGGCGGACGACGTCGCCCTCCTGGAGTTTGTCGCCCTCGTTGAGGGGGACCCACTCGTCGGTGCCGGCCTTCTTGACGGCCGCGCCGCCGTTGATCTGGGTGATCTCGACCTCGACGCCCGCGAGAGCGGCGGGCGCGAGCGCGCCGAGCGCGAGAGCGGCGGCGAGCGCGAGACGGGCGGCGGGACGGAACGGACGCGAACGAACGCTGAGACGTGCCATGGTGTGGCTCCTGTTGGCTGCGTAGGTGTGTGCGGCCGGGACGCCCCCGGCCGAGAGGGGAGCGACGGCGCGGCGTGAGACTCACGCGGATGTGCCGCTCGGGCGCGGCGTCACTCGGGCAGTTTCTCGAGTTCGGCCTCGACGCGCTCCACGATCCGCTTGACCGTCTCGGGCCCGAAGTCGAATCTCAGCCCGGCGGCGCGGAAGAGTTCCGGCAGCGGGCGCGAGCCGCCGAGGCTCAGGGCGCGGGTGTAGGCGTCGATGGCGGCCCGCTCGCCCTGCTCGACGGACGTGAGCCACAACTGCAGCGCGCCCAGTTGCGCGATGCCGTACTCGATGTAGTAGAAGGCGTGCCCGAACAGGTGCGGCTGGCGCTGCCAGGTCCAGCGCCGCGCGTCCTCCAGGCCGTCCCACGAGACCGCCGGCCCGAAGCGCTCGTCGAGCTCGAGCCAGTGCGCGAGCCGCTGCTCGCGGCCGTGCGTCGGGTGGCGGTAGATCCAGTGCTGGAACGCGTCGATCGTGGCGATCCACGGCAGCAGCACCACCGAGCCTTCCAACTGCAGGCGGCGCGCCCGCGCGGCGTCCTCGTCGTCCGGGTAGAACGCGCGCCCCTCGCCGCCCCAGTAGGGCATCGTCAGCAGTTCCATCGACATGCTCGCCACCTCGGCGAACTCGGTCGGCGAGTGGCGGTAGTGCAGCAGCGGCTCGTCCCGCGTGAGCATCGAGTGGAACGCGTGCCCCGCCTCGTGCACCATCGTCTCGACGTCGCGGTGCAGGCCCGCCGCGTTCATGAAGATGAACGGCACCCGCGAGCGGTCGCGCATGTACTGGTAGCCGCCCGGCGCCTTCCCGCGCCGGCTGTCCAGGTCCAGGCACGCGCCCCCGGCCGCCCCGCGCGTGTTCGATCCGTCGCCCAGTTCGCCGAGCATGGCTGCCAGGCGCGGGTCGAGCCGCTCGAACGTGCGCACCGACTTGGCCATCAGGTCGCGCCCGCCCGCGAAGGGCCGGAGGGGGGGGCGGCCCTTGATGTCCACGGCCAGGTCCCACGGGCGAAGCCGGTCCACGCCCAGCGACGCCCGACGCTCCGCGTTGAGCCGGCGAGCGAACGGCACCACGATCGCCTCGCACGCCCGGTGGAACGCGAAACAGTCCTCCGGCGTGTAGTCGAAGCGCCGCATCCAGCGGAACGAGTACTCGACGAACGACGGGCAGCCGGCGTTGCGGGCCATCCGGTCGCGCAGCGCGATCATCGAGTCGTACGTCTCGTCGATCGCGTCACGGTCGCGCAGGCGACGCTCGGCGACCGCGCGCCACGCCGCCTCGCGCACCGCCCGGTCCGTCGACTCCTGGTACCGGCCCATCTGCGGCAGCGTGCGCTCCTCGCCGTCGAACACCACCGTCATCGCCCCGGTGATCTGCTGGTACCGCTGGCTCAGTTTCTCCAGTTCCGTCTGGATCGGCACGTTCTCCTCGCGGAACAACTCCACCTCCGCCCGCACGTCCCGCTCCATCACCGCGTAGCGCTCGGCGGGCAGCGGGAAGCGGGCGATGAGATCGACCTGCCGCTTGTCCAGTTCGAACACGGCGGGCTTCAACTTCGGCGGGACGGTCTCGATGTACCGCGTGAACGCCTCAGACGCCTCGCGGTTCTCGGTGTCGCACGTCATCGTGACGTACAGGTTCGCCTCCGCCTCGCGGCACGCCGCCTCCAGTTCGCCACGGTCGACCAGCCACCGCTCCAGGTCCGGCACCGACGCGATCGGACGCTCCATCAGCGAGCGAAAGTACGGCTCGACGGTCTCCCAGCGCGTCGCGTCCAGGTCGGCGGGCACGAAATCGGAGCGAACAGCGGTCTGCATCGGCGTCTGCCTCCGTGTCGGTCGTGGTGGGGGGCATCATAGCGGGGCGCACAAGAAAGGCCCCGGACCTGCGTCCGGGGCCTCCCCCTCGTCTGGTTCCGAGGTGTGTCGGCTTGTGTCAGCGCCGGCGCAACTGGCGGAGCAGTTCCTTCTGGTCCTCGAACCACTGCTCGTCGATGCCGGTGAACAGCCCCAGGATCGGGTGCTTCTTGAACGCGGCCTCCATGATGGCCAGTTCACGGGCCGCCTTGCCGACGAACGCGCCGCGCTCGCGGTCGTCCTGCGCCGCGCGGGCGTTGGCGATCGAGATCTGGTACTTCGCGAAGTTCGACTGGAGATTGCTCTCCGCCTCGCCCATGCTCTTGCGCCAGTCGCGCTGGTGCTTCTCGGCCTTCGAGACCGGGAAAGGCACGCCGGGCACGGTCTCGCCGACCCACTCCAGTTCCGAGTATCCCAACTGCTTGCCCAGTTCCTCGATGGTGGCGGCCTGGCCCTTGGCGAACTTGAAGCGGATGGCCTGGCCCGCGTCGAAGGTCAGGATGCGCCCCTTCGGGTTCACCAGGAAGTCGCCCTCCTCGGTGTTGTACCACTCGACGTCGCCGTTGGGCTTGATCGTGCACGAGAGCGGGTCGTCGATCTGCATCGACCGCATGATCGCCGGGTGGTGCTGGCCCTTCGCCGACACCTTCTCCATCATGTACAGCACTTCCTCAAGCCCGCGGTCCTTCATGGCCACGAGCGCGCCGGAGTACCCCGTGCACGCCCCGTAGTTGCCCTGCGGCATGAAGTAGATTTCCTCGATGACGTGGGACGTCATAGCGGCCGCCGAGATCGCGGACTCGATCCACGCCACGACGTGGAACTTGGGCTTGTACTCGTCGTGGATGACGTCCTGCAGGAACGAGAGCTCGTAGAGCAGCCCGCCCCCGGAGTTGATCTTGAAGACCACGACGTCGACCCCCTCCTCCTCGAGCATGGGGATCGCTTCCTTCAGGGGCTTGTGCGAGAACTGCGTCCCGACCATGCCCTCGAGCGTCAGCACCGCGGCCCGCTTGACGCCGGGCGTGCGCGGGCTGGACTTCGCCGGGGCGTCCGGCGCGCGAACCGCGTCGGTCGAGGCCACGGCCGGAGCGTCGGGCGAGCGCTCCACGCTCGCGATGTCCGCCGGGCCGAAGAACTCCGTCCGCTCGATGCCCGAGACGGTGACCTTGATCCAGACCGCCCCGGCCGCCTCGCGGATGATCTCGCCCTCGAGCACGCGCCCGTCCTTGAGGACGACGCGGTCGGCGGCGTCGGCGGCCTGGAGCGGCCCGAAGCCCAGCCACGCCCCCGCGAGCAGAGCGACGGCGGCGAGCCTGGCCACGAACGACGTGCGGATGCGTTGCATGGTGTTCCTCTTCTCAAGGGCCGACCCGGCGCGGGGTCAGCGCCGGTCCTTCATCTGTTCCTGCTTGATCTGCTCGATGATGACGTCGATCTCCTGCGGCGAGGGAACGCCGTCGAGTTCCATCAGCCCGAGTTTGGCGACCTCCTCGAAACGCTTGAGAATCTGCTGGATGCGCTGGAGCGTGCGGATCTGCTGCGCCCGGGCCGCCGAACGCTGGTTGTAGTCGCCCTGCACCTGGATGCGCCCGAACTCCTGCATCAGCCTGCGGATCTCGCGCTCGCCCTCGGTGATGTCCTTGCCCCAGCGTTCCCAGATCTGTTTGGCACGCCCCTCGATCAGGTTGTGCCGGCGGTGCAACTGCAACTCGAAGAGCAGTTCGTCGAGGTTGCTCACCGTGCCCTTCGAGATCCCTAGGTCGCGTGCGACCTTCGCGTTCAGCGTGAGGGTGTTCTTGCCCTCGCCCCGCGCCAACGCCTGGATCGTGTCCTTGAACTCGTCCTTGGTGCCGTCGTTGGTCAGGAGGAACTCGTTGGGGCCTTCGGGCAGGCGTTCGAGCAGTTCGGCGCGACCGCCCACCATGCGGTAGGAGAGGACGTAGTCCGTCCGGGCCATGGCGGTCACGATGCGGGGGTCGTACCCGCCGTGGTTCGCCATGCCGCGGGCGTGGCCCATGCCCGCGGAGAAGAGTTTCTCGCGGACCATCTCGTCGCCGGTGGTGCCGTACTGGAAAATGAGGTTGCCGATGCCGCCCATCTTGCCGTCGGGGTGGAAGTAGATCTCGGGAAAGTTGAACGGGATGAAGCAGGCCCCGCCCATCGCCTTCTTGACCCAGATGATGACGCGCGGGGAGTAGCCCCATTTCTGGGGGATCTCCTGCGTGAAGATCGGCTCGATGTCCTCGGCGATGAAGATCTGGCCGAACGAGGCGGCGTCGTCCGGCGCGTCGCGCCCGTCGCCGAACTGCCACGCGTTGTCGATGACGACGACCAGCACGTCCGGCTTGTGCTGGCGGGCGTCCTCGAGCACGTTGCGGATCGGCGTGACCGAGATGTCGCGCCCGATGCGCCCGGTCATCTCCATCACGTAGATGCCGGGCGCGCCGGGATCGCCGGTGACGCGCGGGCTGGCGTCGCGCCGCTCGTCGCGAACGCCCGGCGCGGGCGCAGCGGGTGCGTCCGTCGCCGCGCCGCGCTGCACTTCCAGGATGTCCGCCTTGCGGTACACCGTCGGGGCGGCGATCGTGCCGACCTTGACCTCGAAGCGGATCTCGGTCGCCGTCTCCTCGAGCACGCGCCCCTCGACGATGCGCCCGTCCTTGAAGATCAGCACGTCCTTCCCGCGGGTCGCGGTGCCGTCCTGCACCATGCCCGCGGACGCCTCTCTCACGGGAATCGGCGACAGGATCGCCGCGGCCGCGACCACGGCGCTCAGCACCGACACGACCCATCCACGCGCGCGCGCACTGCCCATGTCAATCAGCCCTTTCAGCCCGTTCGTTCGGAGTCGGGCCCGTTGCACACCGCTCGGACACCCCCTGAGTAGCGACCCCGTACAGATATTAGACCCCCAGCCCGGCCGCAAGTTCCCGCGCGAGGGCCAATGCCTCCTCCCGGGTTCGGATTCTGTCCTCCAACTGGGCGTCGTAGACCGCCGAGAGCAGCGTGGCGAAGCCCGGTCCGGGGGTCATGCCGGCCGCCACCAGGTCGTCCCCGTTCACGATCGGCTCCGGTGCAAGCCCCGAAGGCGTCGCGGTGAGTTCCTGGACACATCTGGCCACCTCGGCCCCCACCTCGGGTCTGTACGCCGCCAGCAGGGCGAGAGTCTGGGCAAAGTGACGGGCAGCGGCCAGCCGCTTGCGGGCCGCGATCCCAAGCCCCCCCCATCGTCCCGGCAGCCCGATCGCCCCCCCGAGCACGTCGCGGAGTTCATCGCGCTCCTCGTTGCTCAGGCAGAGGGCCTTGCGGCGCGATCGCAGCAGGGCCGGCAGTTGGGCCTCGCTCGCGATCTCCCCCCGGTCGATCGCCCACGCCCCGAGGCACGCGGCCAGCCCCGCCTCCGGCCCGAGACGGGCGAGCACCGTCGGCTCGGCGTCGTGGCGGGGGGCGGTCAGCACCGGCGCGTCGAGGGCGAGCGACTGCAGCAGGCGCACGGCGGTCGCGCGCGAGGGTCGATCCATCATGCTCCGCACCTCGTCGCCGATGCGCTCGCGGCTCACCCCCCCGAGTTCCGCGGCGTGCTCGCGGATCGCGCGGGCCGTGCCCGCCTCGATCTCGAACCCGAGCCGCGCGGCGAAGCGGACGGCGCGGAGGGCGCGCAGGTGGTCCTCGGCGAGCCGCTGCTCGGGGTCGCCCACGGCGCGGATGACCTTGCGCTCGAGGTCCGCGACGCCGCCCACGAGGTCGATGACGCGCCCGCGCACCCCGGGCGTCGGCGCATCGGCGAACGGATCAAGGAAGAGCGCGTTGATGGTGAAGTCGCGCCGGTGCGCGTCGGCCGTGGCGTCGGCGAACGCCACGCTGTCGGGGCGGCGCCGGTCGGAGTACGGTCCGTCGGCGCGGAACGTGGCGACCTCGACGGCGACGTTGCGATCCTTCACCAGCACGACGCCGAAACTCGCGCCGACCTCGTTGGTGCGCCGGAACAGCGTGCCGATCCGCTCGGGCCGCGCGTCCGTGGCGACGTCGTAGTCGGTCGGCTCAAGGCCCAGCAGTTCGTCACGCACGCACCCGCCCGCGAGATACGCCTCGTGCCCCGCGTCGCGCAGGGCGCGCACGATGCCCACCGCCGCGGTGCGGGCCTGCTCGCTCGTCCATGGTCGCCTCGCGGGGGGCACGGCCAGAGTGTAGTGGCGGTCCCCCGGGCCTGAACGCACCGCCGCGCAGCAGCGGGCGAGCGGCGAGGCAGGGAGGCGCGTGGAACGCGAGGGGCGCGAAGCGTGCGAAGAACCCGGAGTGTCGGTCGGCGCCGCATCGGGCCGCCGTTGTCAATCGGGCGCTCCCCCTTCGCCCAGCGCTCCGTCGAGGCGACCCGCGCACTCGCGCAGCCGTCGCTCGGCGGCCTCCCTCGACATGCCGAGTCGGTGCATGACGACGGCGGTCTTGACCGATCCCCCCGCGCGCTCGAGGAGCGCGAGCGAGGCATCGCGCCCGAGGCACGTGAGGGTGGCGACGATGCGTGCGGCGCGGTCGCGGAGTTTGTCGTTCGTCGCGCGCAGATCGACCATCAGGTTCTCGTAGACGCGCCCGGCCCGCACCATCAGCGTCGTGGAGATCGTGTTCAGGGCGAGTTTCGTCGCCGTCCCCGCCTTCATGCGAGTCGAGCCGGTGAGCACCTCCGGGCCGGTGCGGAGGACGACAAGATGTTCCGTGACATCGGGGGGGGGAATGTCGGCGCACACGATGAGCGAGGTGAGCGGACGGTCGGCGAGCGAACGGGCGTGCTCGAGCGCGCCGAGCACGAAGGGCGTCGTCCCCCCCGCCGCGACGCCGATCACCGTGTCGCGCGCCGTCAGCGAGAGCGCATCGAGTTCGGCGTGCGCGCCGCTTCGCTCGTCCTCTCTCGACTCGCTCGATCGCGTCAGCGCGGCGGTCCCGCCCGCGATGATGCCCACCACGCGGCCCGGCTCGACCTGGAACGTCGGCGGGGCCTCGGCCGCGTCCAGCACGCCGAGCCGCCCCGATGTCCCCGCGCCGACGTACACCAGCCGTCCCCCCGCGACGAACCCCGGCTCGGCGGCCTCGATCAGCGCAACGAGCGCGGGGGCAGCCTCGCGCAGCGCGTCGATCACGCGGGCGTCCTCCTCGTTGATCAGCCGCACGCACTCCGCGACGCTCATGCGGTGCAGCCCCGCGCTGCGCAGGTTGCGCTGCTCGGTCAGCAGGTGCGAGCGGTCGGGGGGAGTCGTTGTCATGGCCTCGCCCAGCAGCCGGCGACCGGCGCGGGCCGCGCGCAGCCGGTGACGCGCGGCAGCGTGATGGGGACCCCGTCCTCGCAGAGCGCGCCCAAGACGGCCATCGCCGCCGCCTCCCGGTCGCCGACGCCCACGCCGTGCGCCGCGGTGGTCTCCACGGGCGTGCGCACGCGAGCGGCCACCGCCCCGACGAGCGCGCGGTTGTGCGCCCCGCCGCCGGCGAGCAGCACGCGGTCGCACGCCCCGATCGCCGACGCGACCACGCCCGCGACCGCCTCGCAGACGGACCGGCACAGGTCGTCGGGCGCGGCGCCCGCGCCCAGTGCGGCGATCAGCGCGGCGCACTCGTCGCCCGTGCCGAGCGACCGGCCCGAACCGCGCTGCGATGCCAGGCGATCGGTCAATGCCGCGACGACGCGGGGCACGGGCCGACCGCGCGATGCGGCCGCGCCCTCGGCGTCGAACGGGGCGCCCAGGACCGCCCGCGCCGCGGCGTCGAGCAGGTGATTGCACGCGCACACGTCCGCCGCCTCGATCGCCCCGAGCGCATCCGACACCGACTCCACCCGCGGCAGGCGCGTCACGTTGCAGAACCCGCCGAGGTTCACGACCGAACGCCGCTCGCCGGGGTCGCCGAAGAGGATCGCGTCGGCAATGGGCGTGATCGGTGCGCCCTGCCCGCCGGCGGCCAGGTCCGCCGCACGTAGGTCGAACACGACCGGCGCACCCGCCGCGCGCGCCAGCACAGCGGCGTTCAACACCTGCCAACTCAGGGGCGGGACGTGGAAGACCGTCTGCCCGTGCGCGGCCACGAGGTCGATCGGCGCGCCGCCCGCGGCCTCGCGCACCGCGTCCGCATGGAGCATCGCAAGGTCGTGCGCCATCCGGGCGATCTCGCACGCCGTGTGCGAACCGCCCGACGCGAGCGAACACAGCCGCACGCCCAGCCCGCCCAGCGGCCTCCTCGCCGTCCGCTCGACCCGCGCGCGCAACGCCAGCCCGCGCCCCTCGACACGCACCAGCGCGGCGTCAAGCCCGTCCAGGCTGGTCCCGGTCATGCACCCGACGATGGCACGGCACGGCGTCACCGCATGAGCGTACACAGGGTCGTCCCCCGACGAGCCGCGCCGTCCCCCAACGAGCCGCGCCCGTCAGGAAGCGGTCCTCTTCGGCGCGCCCACAAGACACACGAGCAGCGCCGCGGCAAACCCGACCGTCAGTTGCCACGGGAACGCCAGCGACACGCCCGCGAGCGAAGCCGCCAATGGCGTCCATGCCGTCCACGCCGCCATCACGTTCGGCTGCACGAGCGCGACCACGACGAAGCCGGTCGCCAGGGCGGCGATGACGCTCGCGCTGCTCCCCCGGCGGGTGAAGAGCGCGGTGACGAACACGGCCGCCATGCCCGCGTAAGCGAAGACCATCACGCTCAGCGCGAAGCCGAGCAGCCCGCCCCCGCCCGCGTCGTCGTGGGCGCGCTGCCAGAAGACGCAGAACGACGCGAACGCGCACAGCACCGCGCCGGTGACGACCACCCCGACGCGGCCGGCCCTCAGATAGTGCCGCTCGTCGCGCCCGCGGACCATGCGCCGGTACATGTCGTTGATGAACGTGCCGCTCATCGCGTTGATGGTCGAGTTGAGGCTGCTGAGCGCGGCGGCGAACAGCCCCGCCATCATCACCCCCGTCACGCCCGGCGGCATCCGGTCGATGATGTAGCGCAGGAAGACCTGGCGCGAGTCGTCCGGCGCGGCGGGGGGGGCGTGCTCGCCCATGAGGTCCGGGCGCGCGTAGTACACCCACAGCAGCAGGCCCACCAGCAGGAAGAGCGCGATCGACGGGATGCCGAGCAGGATGCCGGAGATGACGGACCACGAGCCGCGCTTGGCGTCCCTGCACGTCAGCATCCGCTGCACCAGGTCCTGGTCCGCGCCGTACGACGCCAGCCCGAGCAGCGTGAACCCGATGAGCGACGCGAGCAGCGTGAACTGCTTCGAGGGGTCCGTCGAGAGGTCGAAGAGCCGGAGTTTCGACCCGCCGTCCGGCGCGCCCGTGCTCCACGCCGCGACGATCTCGGCGTTCGAGGCGGGGATCTCGGCGCGGATGAGCACAACGGCCAGCACGCACGCGCCGACGAAGACGATCATCTGGATGGCGTCGGTCCAGATCACGCTCGCCACGCCGCCGACGAACGTGTACGCGACCCCGACGGCGCACACGACGCCGATCGCCCCGAGCAGGTGGTTCGGCTGCGCGTCGCCGAAGAGGACGAGCGAGGCGGGGATCGCGCCGATGTAGACGCGGGCGCCGCTGGCCATGACCCGGCCGACCAGGTAGGCCGCGCTCGTGGCGACGACGGCGGGCTGCCCGAAGCGCCGACCGAGCAGTTCGTAGACCGTCTGCACCCGCTGCCGGTAGAACGCGGGGATGAAGAAGACCGCGATGACCACCGCCGCGATGACGAGGCCCAGATTGGTCGTCAGGTAGGTGAGGTCCGACCGGAACCCGGCCTCGGGCACGCCGATGAACGACGCGGCCGAGAGGCTCGTCGCGACGATCGAGACCGCGACCGCCCACGCGGGCATCCGCCGCCCGCCGAGGAAGTAGTCCTCGGTCGTGCGCTGCCCGCGCCGCGCGAACCACACGCCGCTCGCAAGGAGCAGCGCGAAGTACGCCCCGAGCGCGATCCAGTCGAGCGTCGCGAAGCCGTTGCCGTTCACGCGCCGCGGAGCATACCGGCCCGCGGCTCACCCGCGCGAGCGGCCCGTTTCCGCGGGCGGGGCGGCGGGCGTCTCGGTGCCCGGGGCACGCCGCTGGCGTCCTTCGGGACCCTCGCCCTGCGGCCTGCGTCCCTCCGCGGCATCGGTCGTGGCCCGGCCCTCGGGTCGCGTTGCGCCGTCGGCGCCGCGTGCCGGTCCACCGCCCTGCGAGGGCATCGACATCCGCATCGGCTGCCCGTTGCCCGGCTGCGCGTTCGGCGCGACGGGCCGACCCGACTCGTCCAGCGCAAGCCCGACGGCCTTCAACCGCTCGGCGTCCCACGGGCGGTCCAGAACCTCGCCGGGCGAAGGCTCGCGCAGCAGGACCGCCTGGCCCTCGGTCAGGCCGGCCGAGATCTCCGCGAGCGTGTCCGACACGCGACCGACGCGCACCGGCACGCGCTCGTAGCGCGATCCTCGCGGCACATAGACGAACCGCACCGGCCCGTCGCTGAACACGGCCTGCACGGGGACCGCGATCGCGTTCTCGACCCGGCCCAGCGTGAGTTCCGACTCAGCCCGCATCGAGGGCTTCAGTTCACCCGCGGCATTGTCCACGTCCAGCCCGACGCGCACCGAATACTCGCGCCGGTTCGGGTCGCGCCAGCCGCCCGTCTCGGCGAGCACGCCGATGGACTCGATGCGGCCCTCGAACGTCTGGCCGCCCGCCGCGCTCACCTTGACGCGTGCGGCCTGCCCCGGGCGGATGCGCCCGGCAAGCGCCTCGTGCACGCGCACCGTCGCCACCATCTGCGTGGTGTCGGGGAGGATGATGAGCAGTTCGTTGGGCCGGACCTGCCTGCCGATCTGGAGCGGGCCTTCGCCGCCCCCGCCCCACATGCGCTGGTTGCGCTCGAGGCTGGTGGCATAGACGACCAGGCCGTCCGTGGGCGCATAGACCGTCGCGGCATCGAACTGCTCGCGCAGCCGGGTCAGTCGCGCCTCCCGGTTGCGGAACTGCCGCATCGCGCTGTCGAGGTTGGCCTGCTTGGCGGCGAGGTTGATCGCGTTCACCGCCTCGATGCGCTCGAGTTCGGCCCGCGCCTCCTCGAGGTCGGACTCGCGCGTCTTCTGGTCGCGCGGGTACTGGTACGTCAGATAGACGTCCTCGTCGAGTTTGGCGTTCGAAAGCCGGGCCTCGGCGTCGATCTTGTCGATCTCGTCGCGGTCGCGCTCGTCCTGGCTGATGAACCCGCGCGACAGCAGTTCCTCCGATTTCTCGAACTTGTCGCGCAGACGGTTCACCTGCCGCTGGGCCTGCGCGATGTCGAGCGTCAACTGCTGCTTCTTGCGGATCACCTCGCCCTCGCGCCACTGGTCCAACGCGAGTTGGGCGAGTTCGATCTTCAGTTTCCCCGCGCGCGTCCGCGAGTCGTTCTCGTTGATCTGGATCTTGAGCGCGTTCTCGGCCGCGATCAGGTCGGCCTTGGCTCGCTCGACGCGGTCCTCCTCCTCCGTGATCTGGTTGAGCAGCGCCTCCGCGTTCAGCCGCACCAGCAGGTCGCCCTTGCGCACCTGCCGGCCCTCGGGCACGATCTCCATGATCGTCGTCTGCGTCTCCAGCCCCGATCGCACCTCGATCTGGTTGCGGGCCTCCAGTTCGCCCGTCGCGGTCGTGATGATCTCGAAACTCATCGTCTGGGCACGCGCCACGTCCGCCGCCGAGACCGTCCGGGCCTCGCCCCCGCCCGGACGGGCCATCGCCCAGACCGCCACGAACGCGAGCAGGAGGAGCGCGGACCCCCCGACCAGAATCTTGACGATGCTCATGCCCCGCCGGCTCGCCGCGGAACCCTGCTGCTGAACTGCCATGCCGACCGCTCCTTTGTGGGGCGCGAACCGCAACCGCACGGGCGATGAACCCTCATGAAGACCTACCGCCGAGTCGAACGGAAGTTCCGGCCCGATCCTAGGCCCCCGTCGCCCGCCGTTCGTCCTCACCGGCCTCGTACCATCGGGCCGTGGGCGAAGGGCTGCTGCACATCGGGCCTGAGCGCAGAGCGCTCCTCATCGTGGCCGCTCCGGCGGAGGCTCGGGCTGTCCTGGCGGGCCTCGGACGATCCGGGGAAGCCCCCCCGGCATGGACCCAGGCCCCGATCAACGATCGCCTTGACCTCGTGCTGACCGGCGTGGGCAAGGCGAACGCCGCGGGCGCGGTCGCTCGCACGCTCGACGCGTCGCGTCACGCCGCCGCGATCAACCTCGGCGTCGCCGGCGCGATGCCGGGTCCTTCCGCTCCCCCGATCGGGGGGCTGGTGCTCGCCACAGCCTCCGTTCTGGCCGACGACGGCCTGGCCACACCGGACGGGTTCGTCACCCAGGCCGCACTCGGTTTCCCCCCCGCGGACCTGCCCGGCATGGAGTTTCCGTGCGATCCCGCGCTGCTGCGTGCGCTCGGCGCAGCCGGCATCGCATCGGCGCGGATCGCAACCGTCTCGACCTGCTCCGGCACGGACGCCCTCGCCGCCGAGATCGCGCGACGAACCGGGGCGGCCGCCGAAGCGATGGAAGGCGCGGCCGCCGCCCTCGTCGCCCGCCGCCTCGGCGTCCCCTTCGCCGAGGTCCGCGCGATCAGCAACACGACAGGCGATCGGCAGTCCCAGCGATGGGACCTGCACGCCGCGCTGGACACGCTGCGCACGCTCGCGGCCCGTCTGTGAACGGTGCGCTTGCTCGCGAGGCCCTACACTGCCCCCCATGCGCGACCTGCCCCGCGCCCATCCATGGCACTATGTGCTGCTCGCGGGGCTGCTCGTCATCCTCGGCGCGTTCCTCGTTCATCCGATCCTGCTGACGGTGCGGGGCGGCTTCGCGGCCGACCCGGCGACCGGGCGCGGCTTCACGCTCGACCATCTGAGGCTCGTCTTCCTCGACCCTTCGCTGGTGGCGGGGCTTGGCAACTCGTTCATGGTGGCGGTCTGCACGACGCTCCTCTGCGTCGTCATCGCCCTGCCGCTCGCCGTCGCGGGCGCGAACTACCGCTTCCCCTGCAAGTCCGCCCTGAACGCCATGATCCTCGTGCCGCTGATCCTGCCGCCGTTCGTCGGGGCGATCGGGCTGCGGGCGCTGCTGGGGCGCGAGGGCGCGATCAACGCCATGCTCGGCACGGAATGGGACCTGCTCGGCGAGGGACGGTTCTGGGGCGTCGTCATCGCCGAGGCGCTCCACCTCTACCCCATCATCTACCTCAACGCCGCCGCCGCCCTCGCGAACCTCGACCCCGCCCTCGACGAGGCCGCCGAGAACCTCGGCGCGGGACCGTGGCGGAGGTTCTTCCGTGTCACGCTCCCGCTCATCCGCCCCGGCCTCTTCGCGGGCGGCACGATCGTCTTCATCTGGTCGTTCACCGAACTCGGCACGCCGCTGATGTTCGACTACTACACCGTCACGCCCGTGCAGGTCTTCTTCGGGCTGAAGGAGGTCGAGAACTCCGCCCAGCCCTACGCCCTGACGGTCGTCCTGCTCGCGTCGTCGGTGCTGCTCTACGTCCTCGGGCGCGTCGCCTTCGGGCGGCGCGGGCACGCGATGTACTCCAAGGCCTCGCGGGCCGGCGGCGAGACGACGCTGGGCGGCGCGGCGGGGTGGGCGGTCACGCTCGGCTTCGCGGCCGTCACCCTCGTCGCCGTCCTGCCGCACCTCGGCGTCATCTTCACCAGCCTCAGCGTGCCCGGGCGGTGGTACGGCACGATCCTGCCGACGGAGTTCACGCTCGCGCACTACGGCGCAGCGCTGGGCGACGAGGCCGCCTCCACCAGCATCCGCAACAGCCTCGTCCTCTCGCTCGCCGCGATGGGCCTGGACCTCGTGCTCGGCCTGGTCGTCGCGTACCTCGTCGTGCGCACCGGCGTGCGCGGACGCAACGTGCTCGACGCCCTCTGCATGCTGCCGCTCGCCGTGCCGGGGCTGGTGATGGCGTTCGGCTACGTCGCGATGACTCTGGCGTGGCCCTTCGGCCGCCCGCTCTCGATCCCGTGGCTCGGCATCGAGATACCCCCGCTGCTCGCCGGCACGCTCGACGTCCTCGGCCCCGACCCCAACCCGTTCCCGCTGCTGGTCATCGCCTACGCCGTGCGGCGGCTGCCGTACATCGTGCGCGCCACCGTCGCCGGGCTGGAGCAGACCTCCGGCGAACTGGAGGATGCGGCCGTCAACCTCGGGGCGTCGCGCCTCACCGCCGTGCGCAAGGTCATCGTGCCGCTCATCATGGCGAACCTGATCGCGGGCGGGCTGCTGGTCTTCAGTTTCTCCATGCTCGAGGTCAGCGACTCGCTCATCCTCGCCCAGAAGGCGGAGCACTACCCGATCACCAAGCAGATCTTCGCGTTCACGGAGACGCTCGGCACGGGCCAGTACGTCGCCAGCGCGATGGGCGTCTGGGGCATGGCGCTGCTCACGGCCACGCTCGTCGGCGCGTCCGCGCTGCTCGGCAAGAAACTGGGGTCGATCTTCAGGGTGTGAGGGGTGAGGCCGGAGGGGGAAAGGCCGAAGGCGAGAAAGGGGGCGGCGGTTGGACGTCGTTCGGTCGAGTTCCGCGCGGGCGTGGCTGGGCGAGGCCGAGGCGTTCCTGCGCGAACGCGAGGCGGAGTCCAGCCTGCCGCTCGGGCTGGCGATGGCCGCGCGGGACTCCGCCGACGGCGGCGCGGCGACGATCGGTTGGACGGCACGCGAAGCGGGTGGCATCGCGGGGTGCGCCTTCCTGCCCTCGTCGGGCGTGCTGCTCGTCTCGCACGCGACGGAGGAGGAGGCGGCGGACGCCATCGCACGGGCGGTCGCCGGATGCGGCGATGCGGGCGTGAAGGGCGCGGTCGTGCCCGAGCCGATCGCGGAGCGCGTCGCCCGGGCGTACTGCGAGTGCGGCGGGGCGTCGTGGCGGAGGCACTGGACGCTGATCCTGCACCGGCTGGGCGAGGTGATCCACCCCGCCGCCGTCGCCGGGCGATCGCGCCCCGCGACACGGGCGGATGTCGAGGTCGTTGCCCCGTGGCTGGAGGCGTTCGGCCGGGACACGGGCGCGCTGGTGCGGCCCGCCGACCCGCGTGCGCAGGCCGAGCGCGTCATCGGGGAGGGGCGGGCCTTCCTGCACGAGGACGCCGGCACGCCGGTCGCGCTCGCCGGGTGGTCGCGCCCGACGGGGCGGACGTGCTCGATCAACATGGTCTACACGCCCACGGAGTCGCGGCGACGGGGGTATGCGCGCGCGCTGACGGCGCACCTCGCGCGCGAGTTGGCGGCGCGGGGCACGGAGGAGATCCTGCTCTTCACCAACGAGGCCGAGCCGGGGCCGAACGCGCTGTACCGGTCGCTGGGATTCGCGCCGATCGCACGGTTCGTGGAGGTGGCGTTCGAGGCGTAGCGGCGCGGAGCAGGCTCGGCGGGGGAGGATGGGCGCTCTTCCCTGGACTTGTGCACGGTGAGCCGAGGGCTTAATCCCGAGCGCATCGCATCGGCGGGTGGCGCCGGCGTTCAATCGCGCCGCCCCTCGCCCAACCCCGGAAGCACCGAGTTCGCAAGGCCGAACTCGGTGGCACGGCCGAGCTGCTCGATGCCACCCCGCCGCGCGTTGTCATGTGCGGCGGAAAGGCACTGCGCGCCTACAAGGAATCAAGCGTGGTCGTGAGGACCACCCACATCGATCGAATCCGCAAGTGGATTCGCTACGATCCTCCTTCTCATGCCGGCAAACATTGGAAACCGCGCCAATGGGACGGTATCATCCCGAACACGATTCGCAGATGGAAGCGTGACTGGTTTGGGACGGGCCACTGAGCATGAAGCGCGTGAATCGCACTACTTGTTCGCTCTCGCTCGACAGGGTGGACGGACGTCCCTTCCAAGTCGACGGTGTTGATCAACCGTGGGCAGTCTACATCAGTAGCCCGTCCAAAGTCATAGAGGAGCAGTTGGTCGACGTCGCTGGGCTACTTGCCGCAAACCCCTCCGCGGCTCTACTACGAGTCTTTGGCGAAGTCCCGAGAGTACAACATGTCCTCCGACTGCCGTCGGCGGCAGCGGTCGTTCCTCTGCTCAAGCGGTGTGAGGCGATCGGACTGTTCGACAGTGCGGATGTCGCAAAAGATCAGGAGCGAATCGTACAGGAACTTAATGATCACGCTCGACCCGTGGATGATGAAGCATGCCTACTTCGTGCGATACTGCCGCGACCCGTAGTTTTCCTTCGCCCGGGTCATGAGGACATCGATGTGGTCTGCGAGCGTGCCGACGCAGAGCGATTGCTAATCCATCTACTCGAACAGGGGTATCCCTGACCGCAAGCCGACTCTGGGGAGGACCTATCCACCATGCCCCGTCCAAACCCGTATGGGCCTTACCAATGACCTCTGCCCGCAGACACAACGACCGTCGGCTGACGGTGAATGATGGGTACAGCCGACTGATAATATGGGCGCTCGGCGTCGCGGCGATTGGTGGCGTCGTCCTAATTCAGCTACCCATGCTTCGGTGGAGCTTTGATCACGGTTTTCGGTTCGATTCCGGCAAAGCAGCGATTCAGACGTTCTGGAACATTCTTACAATTGTCAGTGATCTCGTAGTGCTGCTGGCGTGGTCGATACGCCGTCCCGTTCGATGGTGGTGGATTCCGGCCGTCGCAGGGGGTTTGTTGGCATGGTGGGGGCTGTTGCTCCCTGTCGCATTCATCTGCTCCGCCATCCTGCACAAGCTTATGTAATGTCACTGCCTGTAGGGCATTCATCTCGATAACCGGGCACGCGCTGGAGCGCGTCAGGCAATGCGAAGCCGCGCCGACCGGGCGGTCATGCCCTCTCGCCCCAACAGAGACCTCGAACCTTGTGGTACGTCCACTATTTGACGGTCGGTTGCAAACGCGGCTGGCCCCGCCGTTCACGATGAACGCCGCCGAGAGACCTCGGCGGCGTTTTCGCGTTCTGGGGGCGTTCCGCGGGGGTTCGCTGAGGCCGGCGCGGCGGGCAAGGTCTCG